>Ga0209697_10001702_pt1 | contig 33195 bp, 22 predicted proteins | sample AliMusrvi5mmetaG_FD_184115 | JGI IMG/M metagenome (GOLD analysis project Ga0209697, IMG submission 184115) | Freshwater lake bacterial and archeal communities from Alinen Mustajarvi, Finland, to study Microbial Dark Matter (Phase II) - Alinen... | ecosystem: Environmental > Aquatic > Freshwater... | reverse complement strand
CCCCCATCCTCCCCGAAATTTCGCATTGAAGTATGACGGGGGAGCAGATTCGCCCGCCGACAACAAAAAACGACAACGCTCAAAGACTAAGATAAAGACTAAAATGAAGACTAACATGATGAAATGGATGATGATGGCGGCGCTGGTGGCGGCCAACTTGGTGGGCGCGGCTCGCACACTGACCGCTAGAGTTGCTTTAAGCCTGGCCCTGATACTGGGAATCGCGCCCCTCGCCCAGGCCCAACCCCAAATCGTCAGGCAGCCGATAGATACCTATGTGGATGTGGGGAAAACCGCTTCCTTGAATTTCGGCTTCCACAGCACAACGCCTTACACGAACCAATGGTTCTTCAACGGCGTGGCGCTGCCCGACGCGACCAACACCGTGCTTACTTTTGCCAACGCACAGCCGTTCCTCAATGGGGACTACTTTGTCGTCCTCGGCAACGACTCCGGCTCGGTCACCAGCCAGGTCGCGCGGCTTAAGGTCTTTGTTCATGCGCCGCACTCGATTGCCAACCTCCAAATGCGCCCGGATGGCTCGGCGGCGTTGGGCTTGGCGGGCGAGACCACGAGCGCTTTCGCAAGATATTATGACCTCTATCCGCTGGAGACCTCCTCCAACCTGGTGAATTGGGCACCACTGGTCACGTTGCAGCGCACCAACGCGGCGCTGGACACACTGCTCTTCCTGGATACCAACGCACCTGGGGTCGGTCAGCGCTTCTACCGCACGCCGACCAATCAACTGGCCACCCCCGACCCTCAGCCGACTGGGCCGTACGCCGTCGGGACCTTCTCGATGGTGATGATTGACCCGTCCCGCACGAATGCCATCGGGAAAACCAACTATCAGTTCATGGCTACCTTCTGGTACCCGGCGGTTGCTCAAGCTGGAGTTCTGCCAGCCAAGTACGTGGAGCCGCAGGTCGCCAGCAGTCAATTCACCAGTCTGGGGGGGAAGAATTATTACAGCCAGGTGGTCGCGTTCTTCTCACATTCGCTATCGAATGCGCCCCTCGCCTCCAGCCCAACCAAGTGCCCAGTCCTGCTCTATAGCCCGGGGTACACCAATCACCGGCGGTGTGCCACGGACCAGGAGGAGGAACTCGCCAGTTGGGGCTACATCGTGGTCGGACTGGATGGCATCGACTGCTATGCGAGTGTGTTTCCAGATGGGCGAATCGCGTATGGGCAATGGGTCGCACAGACGGCCGCGCAATGGAAAGTGGCCGCGGACGGACGGATGCGCGACATGCAATTTGTCATGGACGAGCTGGGCCGGCTCAACGCGAGCGACCCGCGCTTAAGCGGGCGGTTGGACCTGGACCATATCGGCGCCTTTGGGTGGTCTGTGGGCGGCGCGACCGTCGCCCAACTCTGTCTATATGAGCCCCGCTGCAAGGCCGGCGTGAGTCTGGATGGGGATATTCTCGATCCCAACTTGCTGACTCAACCTCTGAAGGCACCGTATTTGCATCTCCGAGCCAGCAATGCGCTCGATCCGGACCCAGGACCCTACTACCCTGACGGTTCCCCCGATCCCCGTTTCCTGATGTATAACGCACAGGTTGCCGATGCCTACTGGCTGAAACTGGGCTCGAGTGTGCACGGCACCTTTGGAGACCAGAACCTTATTGCCGACTCCACTTCGTTGGCGACCGTTTATGGCGTCCCACTCAGCGGTCAATTCCTGCCGCCAGCCAGAGCCAGCCAGATCATCCGGGCCCACCTCCTCTCCTTCTTCAGCAAGTTCCTCAAAGGGGAGGACGACCATCTGCTGGATGGCCCGTCGCCCGCGTACCCCGAGATCGTGCAATTCTTAAGCACGTCGAACCAGCCAAGCGGGCCTCGGTACCCAAGAAGCGGACTCCTGGAAGGCGGGGACGGTTATCTTTACGGCACAACGGCCTATGGCGGCGCAAATGGGTGCGGCACCGTGTTCCGCGTTGCCACCAATGGCGTGTGGACGACCCTGGTTTCCTTCAACGGCACTAACGGCAGCCATCCGACAGCGGCCCTGATCCGAAGCAGCGATGGCAACTTCTACGGCACCACGGCATTTGGCGGAGGCGACGGTAACAACGGCACCGTGTTTCAAATGACCCCTGCCGGAGCGCTAACGATGGTGGTCTCGCCGGGCGGCACCAACGGCAGCCACCCGTTTGCCGCGTTGATGCAGGGCAACGACGGGAGTTTGTACGGCACGACCATCAGTGGCGGCGCGTATGGCCTCGGCACGGTGTTCAAAATGACGCCCGCCGGGGTGCTGGCGACGCTGGTCTCTTTCAAAGACCCCCATGGCATGTCTCCCTATGGTGCGCTGGTGGCCGGTAGCGACGGGAACCTCTACGGCACAACCAGCGCCGGTGTAACCACCACTATGGGAGGCGACGTATTTGCAATCACCCCTGACGGCGTCCTAACGAATCTGGCTGGATTCAACGGCGGTAATGGCTGGTTTCCGTGTACGAGCGTGGTGCAGGGGCTCGACGGCAACTTATACGGCACAACGACGTACGGTGGAAACACGAGTCTCAACGCCGGGTATGGCTTGGGCACGGTATTCCGGGTTACCCCACCGCACACACTGACGGCGCTGGTTACCTTCAATGGCGCCAACGGCAGTCATTGCGCGAGCGGCCTCCTCCAGGGTAGCGACGGCAACTTCTACGGTATGACGGCTGGAGGCGGCCCGGGCGGTGGCGGCATGGTGTTCAAAATGACCCCCGCGGGTGCATTGACGACGCTGGTTGCTTTCAACAACGCCAACGGCGCGTGTCCCCTGGGAAGCCTGATGCAGGCCAGCGATGGCAGTTTCTACGGGACTACCCAGTATGGTGGCCCGGGCGGCGCCGGCACGGTCTTTCAAATGACTCCCGCCGGGGTTCTGAAGACCCTGGTCGCGTTCGGAGGCCAGGCCCACTCCCCCTGAGCGCCAGTCTGTAATGGTCAACAACGTGAGGGATGTCAATAACTGGCCGGTGGCGCCGAGCACCACGGTGACCTTCTCGCTGGGCGCCGCCTCCGCCAGCACACAACCACAGATATACCAGTGGTTCACCATTGTGGGGAAGGCGGGGAGCCCTGGCAGCGCCGGCGGCACCAACAGCGCCGCCCGATTTTCTGGGCCTACAGGCGTGGCGGTGCACAATCACGGCAACCTCTATGTGGTGGATCAAAGCAACTGCACGATCCGCATGGGCATGCCCCTGCCGGTCTTTCAAAGCGTGACGCCGGTCAACGGCAGCATTGAATTGACCTGGAGTGCGGCGCCCGGACAGACGTTCCAACTCCAATACAATTCCGGCCTGGCCTCGACCACCTGGACCAACCTGGGCGCCCCGGTGACCGCCACCAGCGCAACCATGTCCGCCACCGATACGTCCGGGCCGAACCCGCAGCACTTTTACCGGGTTATCGTGCAGCCGTGAGATCCAATGGATTGTCTGGCGCAGCCTGACGAAGGAAATCGCCTGCCGCAAGGGTCAGGTAGTGGGGCAGGCGTCTCGCCTGTCGCTGGGGCGTCCCGCCCTCGGACATGGGCACATAGACGAAGTACAGGGGCGGACAGGCGAGACGCCTGCCCCACTACCTGACCGCCTTAAGAGGTGCATCTCGTTAATTCGCCGCGGCAGCCGGTCTGCCCCGCGACGCAATGACATGCAGCCGCCAAGCCACCGCGGCCAGGAGTCCAGCCATCAGTACACTCATGGCCAGGGCTAGCCAGTTCGTATTCCGCATCCCCGTATGCACATTCCCCCGCACCAGCCATCCGATGACCTCTTCCTGGACCACGGAACCGATGCTGCCCATGCCGTTAACGAGTCCAGCCACGGCGACAGCGTTCTTCTCGCCGGCGACCTGAACAGAAGCCGCGCCGCAGAGCAGCGTGTCCGGGCCGTAAAGCATAAATCCGACAAGACCGAACCAAAAGGCGACGGCAATGGGACTTCCCCCGAACTTGATCACCGCGGCGTAGCCGGCGATCACGCCGAGGGCCATGCATGCGCCCACTGCCGCCCAGTTGCCCTTGAACCAGCGGTCGAGCGCCCAACCGGCGAGGAGCACGCCGCCCACGCCGGCGAAGTCGAAGACTTGCGAGTAGTAGCTCGCCTGAGCCACGTTCAGTCCCTGGATGTTCAGGAAGGCGGGCAGCCAGGAGTCGAGCGCGTAACGAAGGAACTTAATGCAGAAGTAACTCGCGCCCATTGCCAGCACGATGGGATTCGTCGCCAACTGTGTGTATTGTCTGAACGTGACGCGGTCGGATTGGGACGCCTTCACTGCGCGCGTTTGGGTTGATTGCACGTCAATGATCGGTTCGAGTCCCACGTCCGGAGGCCGGTTGCGTTGCCAGAAATACAAGAGCCACCAGGCGGCGAAGCTCACCAGGGTGCAGCCCCAGAACGACCATCGCCAGCCATAGCAACCGAGGAGGTAACCGCCGAGCGATTTGATCAGCATGTTGCCGAACAGATAATTGGTGGACCACACGCCCATGACCGTGCCGCGCTCAGCGGGGCGAAGCCACTCGGAGACCGCCCCGACGCTGCCGGGCCAGCCGCAGGCCTGGACGAGACCGTTGAAGAACATGAACACCAGGAACGTCGGAAACGAATTGGCGAATCCAAAGACCACGTTGAAGGCGATCGAAAGCGCGAGCCCACCCAGCAATAAGACGCGCGGCCCTCGCTGCCGCCCCAGGTAGCTGTTGACGAACATGCCTAGCATGTAGGCTACTAGGAATGCGGTCCAGATGTGTGCCGTATCACCAAGCTGCCAGCCCAGACCCTTGGCGATGCTGGTTTTGCAGATCGTGAACGTCTTGCGCGTTAGATAGAAACCGCCGTAGCCAATGTATGTCGCGATCAGGATGCGCCAGCGCCAGGTCGCTTGCGCCGGAGACAAGGCTCTCAGAGCAGAGGTGCCCACTGCGGAGTTAGGCACGGCACAAAACTCGAATGCTCTCGATGAGATAGTCGAGCGCTTCGCGGGTCTGGCGGGGGTTGATCGGCAGCGTCACCAAACGCTCGGCCACGGCCTCCGCGGCCGGGAACTGACCCTTGCGGAATCCCCGCTTCTGGAACGCGGTGGCGTAGTGCAGAGGCGTGTAGTGGGTGCCTACTTTGATGCCCCGATCGTAAAGCATCGCGTAGATGAAGTCGTCCTTCGTCCGGCCGAACTTCCCGGCATCAATCTGGATCGGGTAAAGGTGGAAGACATGTTTGCGGCCGGGCACGACCGTCGGGAGCGTTATTCCCGGCACGTCGCGCAAGCCGGAGGAAAGATACGCGGCGTTGTCAATGCGGCGCTGATTGAGCGCATCGAGTTTCCGCAACTGCACCACGCCCACCGCGCCCTGGACATCCGTCATGCGGAAGTTGTAGCCGCAGTCGTCAAAATCTTGCGACCAGAACCGTTTGCCCATCGGGAAGCGCGTCTCATCGAGCGAGCAGTACTTGGTGCTGTGGCCATAGACCCGCGTACAGTGCGAACGATAAAGGGCCACTCGCTCAAAGACGGCGGGATCATCGGTGACCACCATCCCGCCTTCCCCGAGGGTCGAGATGTTCTTCTGCTCGTGGAAGCTGAAGCAGCCGGTGATGCCCAGGCTGCCCGCCTTGCGCGCTTTGTATTCGGCGCCGAGCGCATGGCAGGCGTCCTCCACCACCGCCACCCCGTGACGCCGGGCAATCGCCAGGATCGGGTCCATATCACAACACTGCCCGTACAAATGCACCGGGAGAATCGCCTTGGTGTTCGGCGTGATCTTCGCCTCCAGTTGTTCCGGGTCGAGGTTATAGGTCACCGGGTCAATATCCACGAAATCCACCTCGGCCCCCAGCGTGACACCGGCGGCGGCAGTAGCGATCCAGGTCAGCGGCGTTGACAGGACCCGGTCACCGGGCTTGATGTCCAAGGCGACCAGAGAAAGGAAGAGGGCGGCCGTGCCGTTGCTGACCGCGCGCGCGTGGGCGGTGCCGCAGTAAGCGGCGAAGTCGCGCTCGAACTGGATGCAGGCGTCACCACTGGTGGGCGCTCCCTGGCGGAGGACCTCCAGGAGGGCCTGCTCCTCCTCGGGGCCGTATTCGGTGCCGTATTTGATCTGCAAGTCGAACTTGATCTTGGGAGTGCTCATAAAGCTCTCAGGTAACGATTGACGTAGTAGCGTAAGCCTCCGGCTTGCGCCAGTCCCAACGAGCGGCCAGCTTGTTGCGCCGGCAACCTGAAAGGTCGCCGGGACCAGCGCAAGCCGGAGGCTTACGCTACTACCTGAACAGTCACGCTCTCGGATTGGCTACCTCGAGGATCAGGGAAAGCCCCTCGTCCAGAGTCAGCATGGGTGTATTGAGCAAGGTGCACGCCTTGCGATTATCGAGGGAAACATCTCGCGGGCGGGGCGCCCGGCCCGGGGTTGTGGCCGTGCCCTGGTCGAGAATGAGGTCCAGCGGAAACCCGAACCGAAGCGCGATGGCCCGGGTCATCTCAAAGCGGCTCACCCGGCTGCGGCCGGCGAGGTGATAGATGCCACGGTGGTCACCCGCTGCCAATTCAAGCAACGCCCGGCCCACGGTGATCACATCCAGGGGCGTGCGGACCTCGTGCCCCGGCGCGGAGACAGTGTGTCCTTGCTTAAGCGCCGCGATCACGCGTGCCAGAAAGGAATTACCCGCGCCCAGCACCGGCAGGCCGACCACCAGCGACAGTCGCGCAATAACGGCCTCCGAACTGAGCTGGCTCACGTGCTGCTCCGCTTCCACTTTGGTTTGGGCGTAGAGGTTCACCGGGCCCGGAACATCGGCTTCGCTGTAGGGCGCGTGTTCGCCGTCAAAGATGGTGTCGGTGGAGCAGAACACCAGCCGGGCCCCGGACTCGGCGCAAAGCTCCGCGAGCGTGCGCGTGAAGTTAACATTGACGGCGCGGGCCAGCTCGGGCTGAGCCTGGCACAGGTCAATGTCCGCCAAGGCTGCGGTGTGGATGACGGCCTGAGGTTCAACCTCTTGGAATATTCGGGCCAACGCACCGGACACCATGGGATCACAAGTATGCCAACGCAGGTTGTCGCGGCAGCCCGGCACCTCGCCGCGCGAGATCCCATGAACTTGCCAGTCATGGCCGGCCTGGCTCAGAACGCTGCCGGCAACGAAACCGTTCGCCCCGGTTACCAACAGTTTGTTTTTAGAGGAGTCAGGTGCCCACATGGAATCATCAACTAATCAGAGTCAGCCGTCTGCACGGGCGAAGTCTAGGGCACAAGAGAGATTTAAGGCGAGTAGAGAATCCTGGCGAGGTATCGAGAGCAATTCCCTGAAGCCAGGTAGTGCCTGGCGACCGACCTGGAGGAGTTGTTCACGGCGCCACGCTTTCCCAAGAGCCACCGGAAACGCATCCGGCAGCCAAGCCATTTCGGATGGCTTGGCTGCCTCGGGCGCGGGTTACCTTCGTCACGCTGCGCCAGACAGTCCATTGGGTCTCATGGCAGCACCACGATGGCTCGGTAGAAGCGCTGCTGGTCCGGCCCTGGCGTGTCAGTGGCCGACCTGGTTCCGTTGGTGGCGGTCACCGGGGCGCCCAGGTTGGTCCAGGCGGTAGAGGCCAGGTCGGAATTGTATTGGAGTTGAAACGTCTGTCCGGGCGCCGCACCCCAGGTCAATTCGATGCGGCCGTTGCTGTGCGTCACGCTTTGAAAGACCGGCAGGGGCACCCCCATGCGGATCGTGTTGTTATTAACATCCCCCACATAGAGGTTGCCGCGACCGTCCACCGCCACACCTGCAGGCGAATGAAATCGGGCGGCGCTGTTGGTGCCATTGGCGCTGCCGGCGGTCCCCGCTAATCCGCCGATGGTTGTCGTTACCCAGTTGGTCCCCGCCGGCGTGAGCCTCCGGATAGTGTTGTTGCCAAAATCCGCCTCATAGACATTGCCCGCGCTGTCCGCCGCGACACCATTGGGAATGTTAAACCGAGCGGCGCTGCTGGCTCCATCGGCGCTGCCAATGGCCCCAGCCTTCCCAGCAATGGTAACCGTTACCCAGTTGGTCCCGTCGGGTGTCAGCTTGCGAATCGTGTGGTTGCCACAGTCCGTCACATAGACATTGCCGTCTCTGTCCACCACGACCATCTCGTAGCCACTAGCGAAGTTAAAGCGTGCGCCGCTGTTGGTGCCATCGGCAGTGCCAAGATGGCCGGCCAACCCGGCGATCGTCGTCGTCACCCAGTTGGTCCCCTCCGGCATGAGCCTCCGGACGGTGCTGCTGCCATCCCCCACATAGAGATTGCCCGCACTGTCCAGCGCGACTCCATTGGGAAGGTTAAACCGGGCGGCGCTGTTGGTGCCATCGGCGCTGCCAGCCTGCCCGGCCAACCCGGCGATGGTGGTCGTCACCCAGTTGGTCCCCACCGGCATGATCTTCCGGATGGTGTGGTTGAGGTAGTCCGCCACAAAGACATTGCCGTCACCATCGACCGCCAACTGACCGAAATAGGAACCGCCAGATGATCCAAACCGAGCGGTGCTGTTGGTGCCATCGGCGCTGCCGGAACTCCCGGCCTTCCCGGCGATCGTGCTCGATACCCAGTTGGTTCCCTCCGGCGTGAGCTTGCGAATCGTGGCGTTGACCCCGTCCCCCACATAGAGACTGCCGCCACGGTCCAGCGCGACGCCCGCGGGATCTGCAAACCGAATGGCCCGGTTGGTGCCATCGGCGCTGCCTGCGAACCCCGCCAGCCCGGCGATGGTGGACCATTTATATATTTGTGACTGGGCGCGGACGGCGCCGGGGAATACCAGCGGCATGGCCGCTGCGAGAATCAGAGCTTTTGATGATTGCATGCGATTATTCTTCTGTTATAGGCGACAAGCACCTGGATCTTGTTGTTGTTTTGCTATTGTTTTGGACTGTATTCGGGAAGGCTCTTGTGCCAGCAGTTCTCACTATGGGGATGGGTCGCTGGGTAGGGCGCGTCACTCCGTGCGCGCCGTTCGCTCGCAGGGGCCCCAGGAGCGGCGCGCACGGAGTGACGCGCCCTGCCAACCTGGCAAAATGAGAATTGCCGGGTCTCACGGCTGCACGACAACTCGGTAGAAGCGGTGCTGGTCCGGCCCTGGCGTGTCGGTGGCCGACATGGTTCCGTTGGTGGCGGTCACAGGGTTGCCCAGGTTGGTCCAGGTGGTCGAAGCCAGCTCGGAATTGTACTGGAGTTGGAACGTCTGTCCGGGCGCCGCACTCCAGGTCAATTCGATGCGGTTGTTGGTGTGCGTCACGCTTTTGAAGACCGGCAGGGACACCCCCATGCGGATCGTGTGATTACCAAAATCCCCCACATAGAGGTTGGCGTGAGCGTCCACCGCCACGCCTGCAGGCGCATTAAATCGGGCGGTGCTGTTGGTGCCATTGGCGCTGGCAGCGGTCCCCGCCAATCCGCCGATGGTTGTCGTTATCCAGTTGGTCCCCGCCGGCGTGAGCTTCCGGATGGTGTGGTTGTTCTGCTCCGCCACATAGAGATTGCCCGCACTGTCCGTCGCGATGCCACTGGGAACGTTAAAACGGGCGGCGCTGTTGGTCCCATTGGTACTGCCAAGGGCCCCCGCCTTCCCGGCAATGGTAGTCGTCACCCAATTGGTCCCTTCGGGTGTGAGCTTGCGAATCGTGTGGCTGCCACAGTCCGTTAGATAGACATTGCCGCCACTGTCCACCACGACGGCCTCCCAGCCACCAGTGAAGTTAAAGCGTGCGCCGCTGTTGGTGCCATCGGCGCTGCCAACATGGCCGGCCAACCCGGCGATCGTCGTCGTCACCCAATTGGTCCCCTCCGGCGTGAGCCTCCGGATGGCGCTGCTGCCATCCAGCACATAGAGATTGCCCGCACTGTCCAGCGCGCCTCCATTGGGAAGGTTAAACCGAGCGGCGCTGTTGGTGCCATCGGCGATGCCAGACTGCCCGGCCAACCCGGCGATGGTGGTCGTCACCCAGTTGGTCCCCACTGGCGTGAGCTTCCGGATGGTGTGGTTGATGTAGTCCGCCACGAAGACATTGCCGTCACCATCGATCGCCAACTGACCCAAACCCCCCGCGCTAGATTGTCCAAACCGAGCGGCGCCGTTGGTGCCATCGGCGCTGCCGGGACTCCCTGCCTTCCCGGCGATCGTGCTCGATACCCAGTTGGTTCCCTCCGGCGTTAGCTTGCGAATTGTGGCGTTTGCATTGTCGCCCACATAGAGATTGCCGCCACGGTCCAGCGCGACGGCCCAGGCATTGTTAAACCGAATGGCCCTGTTGGTGCCATCGGCGCTGCCTGCGAACCCCGCCAGCCCAGCGATGGTGGACCACTTATATATTTGTGACTGGGCGCCGACGGCGCCGGGAAAGAGGAGGGACATGCCTAAAATGAGAAAGGCTGAAGGCTGAAGGCTGAAGGCTGAAGTGTTGCGGTTGATCGATTTCATACGTGTGTATTGGTTAAGGATTTGTGTTAAAGGCTTTTAGGTGGAGGTGCAGCAAGTTCGGGCGCGTCGCTCCGTTCGGGCAGGTAGGGCGCGCACTCCGCTGCGCGCCGTTGGGGGCTAACGTACGTTCGGCGGGCAGGGGACTGCCCGCCCTACCAGCGCCCGTGGGTAGGGACGCCTCGACGAAGCGTCCCTACCTTCGCAGACGCGGGCGTTTCTACTAGACGCCCCGACCCAAGACCGGACGAAATCGTGAGCTTGATGCACGACTGTTGCCTCAAGGTTGCAGAATAACCCGGTAGAAGCGGTGCTGATCCGGCCCTGGCGTATCGGTGGCCGACATGGTTCCGTTGGTGGCGGTCACAGGGTTGCCCAGGTTGGTCCAGGTGGCCGAGGCGAGGTCGGAATTGTATTGGAGTTGGAACGTCTGTCCGGGCGCCGCGCTCCAGGTCAATAGGATCTGTCCATTGGTTTGCGTGACGCTTTGGAAGGCCGGCAGGGGTACGCCCTTGCGAATCGTGTGATTTCCTTTATCCGGCACATAGAGATTGCCGTGGCTATCCACCGCCAATAACGAAGGCCCATTGAACCGGGCGACGCTGTTGATGCCATCGTCGCTGCCCGCCTGCCCCGCCACACCGCCGATGGTGTTTACTACCCAGTTGGTCCCGTATGGCGTGAGCTTGCGGATGGTGTTGTTACCGGTGTCCGACACATAGACGTTCCCTGCGCTATCGGCCGCGACGCCACTGGGGGAGGTGAACCGGGCGGCGCTGTTGATGCCATCGTCGCTGCCCACATTCCCAACCAACCCGGCGATGGTGGTCGTCACACAGTTGGTCCCGTCTGACGACAGTTTGCGGATCGTGTCGTTTTGCACGTCCGCCACATAGAGATTGCCACCACTGCCCGCCGCGACGGCCATTTGCTCATATTGCCAGCACCTGAACCGAACGGCGCTGTTCGTGCCATCGGCGCTGCCAGAATGCAACGCCAACCCGGCAATGGTGGTCGTCACCCAGTCGGTCCCGACCGGCGTGAGTTGGCGAATGGTATTGTTGCCTTGGTCCCCCACATAGACATTGCCCGCACTGTCCACCGCCAGGCCATTGGGATAGTTGAACCGAGCGTCGCTGTTGGTTCCATCGGCCGAGCCCGGCTTTTTGGCCAACCCGGCGATGGTGGTCGTCACCCAGTTCGTGCCCACCGGCGTGAGTTTGCGGATGGTCAAGCCTGCTTTGTCCACCACATAGACATTGCCGCCACGGTCCACTGCCACCGCAATGGGTGTGTTAAACCGAGCGTCGCTGTTGGTGCCATCGCCGCTGCCGGCCATCCCGGCCAACCCGGCAATGGTAGTCGTCACCCAGTTCGTGCCCACCGGCGTGAGCTTGCGAATGGTGTTGGAAATGTAGTCCCCCACGTAGAGATTGCCCGCACTATCCGGCGCCACATCATTGGGATAGGCAAACAGGGCACCGCTGTTGGTGCCATCGTCGTTGCCTGGGCTCCCCGCCAGCCCGGCGATCGTAACCCATTGATAGATCGGGGCTTGGGGAATAGCCGGGGGTGGAGCGATCTGGAAGGTCACCTGGGCGTTCGCCGCCACCGGCCAGTTATTGAGATCCCTCACGTTATTGACGGTCAGCGTATAGAGGGTGGATCCGGGGGATTGGTTGGCGGTGCTCAGCGTCACGACCTTGCCTTTCACGTCCACGCCAGTGACCGCCAGGGCGGGACTGATCGCGTAGTTGGCCGGGTTCGTCGCCAGTGTCGTATCCCGTGGATCGTTGGCGATGCCGGAGCCCAGGTAGATCGGTTTGGAGAAGGTGACCACCACTTTATTATGAGTGGCGTCCGCTACCGCCGAGAGAATCGTGGGCTTGGTCGTGTCCCTCGGATCCAGCCCGCACGTGTACTCCATCAGGTTGCTCAGCCCATTGCCATTGGGATCCTGGGCGGAGTCGCTCGGGTCCTGCGGATTCAGGCCGAACTGGATTTCCCAATCATCCGGCATGCCGTCGCCGTCGCTATCCACCCAGGAGCGGATGATCATGCCGCTGAGGCCGCCCCTACCGCTCTCCATGTACGCGAACCAAAGGTAGTCGCCCGCCTTGATATTCACGACCAGGGTTTGGGGGTTTCCCCAGGGGGTCGGCACCCGGGGCGAGAAATAGGGATCAGTCGGGTCGGTCGCTGGATTCGCGGAAAAGTCGCCGGTGTTTTGGTCTGCGGGCTCATTCGTGCCGTTGCTATCATCAATCCAGAGCTTGCCATATTGTCCGTCCATGTCGCTCACGCGGCCCTCGAACAACGTGACGTGGTATTGACCCGGGCTGAGGTTGGCGAAGTGGAACAGCAACTCGTTTCCGCCGTTGTCCGGATTCCGGAACAGGTAGTCGTCTTTGACGGGGGCGGGAACGTTGATTCCGTCATAGACCACATCCAATCCTTGTGGATCGAGATCGTAACCGGCCGTGCCGAGGGCCGGGGCATTGCGGATCACTGCCAGCGGCACGTTATCCGTGATCGTCAACGTTACGTTGGTATTGTTTTCCGTCGACCAGTCGGTCAGTTTCCAGGTCGGTATGCCATCGGGGAAGTCCGTGAACGTCCAATCCGGGAACACATCCCAATTGGTCAAAGTCACACTCTGAGCGGCGTTCTGTTGGGTCCCAAAATCCAGCTTGAACAGACCCGCGTGGGATTGTACCGAGCACACCAAACTGTCCGCCACCAGCGCCGCCGCCATCATTTTCAATCTTATCCTCTTCATCATATTAGTATCCGCAGTTGTCGTTTTTGTTGTTTGGTGGGCGAAAACACTCGCCCTTCACCCCCTACATGCGCAAAGGCGCTGATAAAAGTATGGAGATATCTTGAAAGGAGGCTCATTTTTGATTCGAATTGCGCCGTGGATTCGTAAACTCGAGTAATGAGCGACATAACCCAGATCTTGAACCGCGTGGAGCAGGGAGAGCCCGAGGCGGCGGATCAACTGCTGCCCTTGGTTTACCAAGAATTGCGCCAGCTAGCTGCCCACAAGATGCGCAACGAACTGGCGGGTCAAACCTTACAGCCGACGGCCTTAGTGCATGAAGCGTGGCTGCGGCTGGGGGCTGATAACCAGCCCAATTGGAAGAACCGAGGCCATTTTTTTGCCGCCGCCGCGGAGGCCATGCGGCGGATCCTGGTCGAGCGAGCCCGCAAGCGCGTCGCGATGAAGCGTGGCGGCGGTTTGGCACCCGTCTCCTTGGACGAGGTGGAGGTGGCTATCGAATCCGAGACCGATGACCGCATTCTTCAGATCAACGACGCCCTGGAAAAATTTGTTCTCCTCGAACCGCGCAAAGCCTTGTTGGTGAAGCTCCGTTATTTCGCGGGCCTGACGTTTGAAGAAGCGGCCCAGGCTTTAGGCATCGCCGTGCCGACCGCCAAGGAGTGGTGGTCCTATTCCCGCGCCTGGCTGGGCCTGGAAATCCGCCGGACGGCCGCAGATGAGCAGCACTAGCCTGGACATTTCACACCCGCTTTGAAATGGAAACAGAGTGTCGAGGTAGGGCGCGTCACTCCGTGCGCGCCGGGGGCCTGCGGCGCGCACGGAGTGACGCGCCCTACCAAGAGTATGGAATATTCGGGTCAAGCGGCGAGAAGGGCCATGCGGCGAGAATTGTCCATACTTTTCAACTGCATTTTGCGCACGTAAGAGGGAATGGATGAAATCGGGAATGAGAACGCTGTGAATCCAAATCGCGAAGAGTCATTGTTTCTGGAAGCTGCTTGTTTGCAGGGTGCCGAGCGGGAAGCCTTTCTCAACGGGGCCTGCCATGGCAACCCAGGTTTACGTCGTCGCCTGGATGACCTCCTGGCCGTGCACGAGAGAACCGACTCGTTTCTCGAACCCGAGGAGGAAGTGCTGGTTGGGAGGCAGTTCCTGAGCACGGTGAAGGTGGAACCGGCTCAGAACTCGGCTGCCGAGATGGTGGGCCAGACCATCGGCCGTTACAAGTTACTGGAAGAACTCGGTGAAGGCGGCTGCGGCGTCGTTTATGTGGCCGAGCAGACGGAGCCCGTTCGCCGGCGAGTGGCCCTGAAGGTGATCAAACTGGGCATGGACACCAAGGCGGTGGTCGCTCGCTTTGAAGCCGAGCGGCAGGCGCTGGCAATGATGGATCATCCGAACATCGCCAAGGTGCTGGATGCTGGAACCACGGCCCAGGGCCGGCCTTATTTCGTGATGGAGTTGGTGCGAGGCATTCGCGTCACCGAGTACTGCGATCAGGCGAACCTGAGCACGCAGCAGCGGTTGGAACTGTTCATCCAGGTGTGCAATGCGATTCAGCACGCCCACCAGAAGGGGATCATCCATCGGGACATCAAGCCGTCGAATATCCTGGTCACGCTCCACGATGGGGTGCCGGTGCCCAAAGTGATTGATTTCGGGATCGCCAAGGCGACCGAAGGCCGGTTGACGGACCAGACGGTTTACACGCAACTCAACCAGTTCATTGGGACGCCGGCCTACATGAGCCCGGAGCAGGCGGAGATGAGCGGGTTGGACATTGATACGCGCAGCGACATCTACAGCCTGGGGGTGTTGCTGTACGAGTTGTTGGTGGGCAGCACGCCATTTGACGCCAAGGAGTTGATGGCGTCGGGCATTGACGCGATGCGCAAGACGATTCGGGAGCAGGAGCCCGAGCGCCCGAGTACGAAGCTGGCGACGTTGCCAGGCGAGCAAGTGACGACGACGGCCAAACGGCGTTCGGTGGAAGCGTCCCGGCTGGTGCATCTACTGCGGGGCGACCTGGACTGGATCGTGATGAAGTGCCTGGAGAAGGATCGGAGCCGGCGCTACGAGACGGCCAATGGACTGGCAGCGGATCTCAAGCGGCACCTGCACAACGAGCCGGTGGTGGCCCGTCCCCCCAGCGCGTCGTATCGCTTTCAAAAGGCGTTTCGGCGGAACAAGCTGGCGTTTGGGGCGGCAGGGGCGGTGGCGGCGGCGCTGCTGCTTGGCTTGGTGGTGTCGGAGTCGATGTACGTCCGGGAGTCGCAAGCGCGTGGACGGGCCGTGTCGGCCGATCGCGAGAAGGGGGTGGCCCTGGCAGTTGCACAGACAGCGCGAAGGGACGAGGCCGAGCAACGACAACGAGCCCGAGCCCAGGAACTTGCGGCCCGTCGAACCGCGTATGCGTCCGACATCAACCTTATTCAACAGGCACTCGCCGTGCACAATTTGGGTCGCGCGGTGGAGCTATTGAAACGGCAAGTTCCCCAGTCGGAACAGAGCGTGGACTTGCGCGACTGGGAGTGGCGTTACCTGTGGCAGCGTTGCCAGGGGGAGACCAGGCAGCGGCTCGGGCAGACGCAGCACTCTGATAGCGCATTGTCGATTTCCTCCGATGGAAAGTGGCTGGCAATGGAAGGCAGTTCGGATGCGCAGGGAGTTTCCCTCTGGGACTTAACCCAACAGCGGGAAGTGACTCATCCGGAACTTCGCGGGCCGGTTGGCTCAATGGCGTTCTCACCTCGGGAACCTCTGCTGGCGTACTCGACGGACGCTAGCGCCGGTTCGACCAATGCTGAGTACGTCGTCCAATTTTGGAACGGGGCGACGCGGAAGCGACTGCTTACTCGCCTTCGCCTTGACGGGCCTTGTAGCGGGTTGGCCTACGCCAGCGATGGCCGGGCGCTGGCCACGTTCAGCACGGATCCTGAAGATAAGATCACTTTCTGGAAGCTTCCAGAAGGGATCCGGTTCAGGAGTGTTTCCGTGCCGCCGGGGGTATGGGGCTGGGGAGGTTACGCGCTAGCGGGCGACCTCAGTGTCGCCGCCTTTACCACCGGGGGCAAAGGGATCTTTCAAGCTACCCCCGAGGTGGCCTTGGTGGATTTGGCGACGGGCAAGACGCGCTGGAAGCGCCGAGTGGCTGAAGATTATGTAAAGGCCTTGGCCTTCTCGCCGGATGCGACCGTTTTGGTTTCTTGCGGGGCTTTTGCCGAGTCCTCCATTCGTTTTTGGAATGTCGCCACGGGCGAGGAAATCGGGCGGCCGGCCAACGAGCATCGTCGTTACGTGACCGACCTGGCGTTTTGGCCTGACGGTAAGAAGATGGTTACGGCCAGCGCGGACCAGACGATTCGGATCTGGGATACCAGCGATTTCCACGCGGTTCGTTGCCTGGGCGTTCTGCGCGGCCATCAATCCGAAGTGCGGCACATCGCGCTGCAGTCGCCGGACAATACGAGGCTCGTCAGCAGCGGAAAAGATGGAACCCTTCTTGTCTGGGACCTGCGGGCGATGGCACCAGAGGATCACGCGCCCTGCACCACGGTGACCAACGGGACAGATTACTGCGTGGCGCCGGATGGCCAGTCGATCCTGACCCTCGAACGGCCGGGCTGGGTGGACCGGCGATTGGGGCCCGGCTTTGAGAAGAGCGAGCCGTGGATGGCGGTGGACACGGATCTGAGCGATCGCGAGTCCACCATGTTCTCGCGGGACGCGCGCCTGCTGGCGGTGGGAAGAACAAACGGCATCGTCAAGGTGTGGGATCTCGAACATCCCGGCGAGCCGCGCAAGCTCACCGTGACCCCGGGCACGTTTTGGTTCTGGGCGCTCAACCCGGGAAGCATGCGATTGCTGGTCAGCTATTGGAAAGGAAACCGGCTCGAGGAATGGGACATCGCCACGGGGCAGCAGACGCGGTCCTGGCCTTGCGGTGAAAACATCGGGGCCATTTCTTCGGACGGACAATGGTGCCTGAGTTGGGACGGCGCGGGGAAAGCCACCTTGCTCGATCTGTCCTCCGGAAAGGCGGCCGGGCGGGACTGGAGCGATTTCCTGCCCGACTACGCCGCGTTTTCGCCGGACGCCAAACTCCTCGCGGTATCCTCGGGCTTTGGCTCCGTCAAATTGTACGAGACGACCACGTTCCGTGAGGTTCGCAAGCTAGGCGGATTGCACATGCGCGCCAATTCCCTGGCTTTCTCGCCGAACGGCCGGCGGCTCATCGCGGGCAGCATCGGACGCGAAGCCGTCGAGCTTTGGGACGTCGAAAGCGGTCAGGAGTTGCTGAGCTTGGCGGGGCAGGGGTGCTTCTTCAAAGAGCCCTCGCTCTCGTCAGACGGCACCGTCCTTGGGGCATCCTCGATGTCACGGGGTTGGTTGCTACATCTTTGGCGCGCGCCGTCGTGGGCGGAGATCGCCGCGGCGGAGGGCAAGGAGAAGGTGGGATGGTAGCAAGGACCTTGCGCCTCCGGTGCGTCCCGGAGCCAGCTCGGCGGTTTTAGCACTCTCGCGCCCCCTCAAACGGGGGAGTGGCGCTCCGCGCGGCGGACGAAGCGTACCAGCCTCTCGCACCACACGGCCCGGGCGACCGAATTAAGCCTCGGCGCATCTGGCTCGGTTCGTCGGCGTCCTGCCAGGACCGCGAGAATAGTAGCCCTGGGCAGAGGGAAGCGGCACCTCGGGTGCGCGGCAGACTGAGAAAGGCCGGGTGCCCTTGCGGTGTCACCCGACCTAGCGCGAGATTCGGTCTCACGGCTGCACGATAACCCGGTAAAAGCGCCGTTGGTCCGTCCCAGGCGTGTCGGTGACGGTCACGGTTCCCCGCCGGTGGCGGTTATTGGATTGCCCAGGTTGATCCAGGTGGCTGAGGCCAGGTCGGAGCTATATCGCAGTTGCACCGTCTGCCCTGGACGAATGCTGAGGTCGGATCGCTGGCCTTTTCTTCCGACGACAGGACCGTGGGACTGTGGGAAACCGCTGGCCTCAAAGAGACAACCCATTTCCCGCTGGAGTTAGGCGATGAGGCCGGTCTGGCGCTCTCGCCGCTTGGCAAGCGGATCGCCCTGGGGGAACCGGATGGCACGGTGCGTCTGGTCGAGGCCTCGGCGGGGCGCGAGATAGCCAGGCTCGGACCACAGGGCGCGGGCATTGAGGCTCTCGCCTTTTCCACCAACGGAGGGGCGCTTTGCGTGAGCTACGAGGACGGCACCGCCGAGATCTTTGACACCGCCACTGGCAGGCGCTGGGCGTTTCTGCAGGGAGCGAAAGAACCGATATCCGGCGCGGTTTTGCTGCCCGACGGGAAAACCGCCGCGACTGCTGACTTTACCCAGGACGTCAAGTTGTGGGACCTCAACACCCAGAAAGAACTGGTGACGATGGGCGAGAGAGGCTGTCGCACATGGCCATCGCCCTGTCGCCTGACGCGCAGCGGTTGGCTGCGGGCGGCGCCTCGGGAGTCGTCAGATTATGGGACCCGGCCACGCGCCAGCAGGTTGCCCTGTTGAAGTTACGCAAAGGCACTTCTTTCTGGACGATGGCCTTCTCTGCCGACGGCAACACCCTCGTGGTGGTGAATGAACAGGCACTTCAAACATGGCGCGCCCCCTCCTGGGCAGAGATTGAGGTGGCAGAGAAAAGGACGGAATCGAAAACACCGTAAGGCTGAGCCATCTGACTACAGTTCATCCCACCCTAACTAGTTTGAGGCTAGGTTGCTTCGAGGATTCCCCAAGACGGTCGAGACGAACTGCGCTTCAGCCCTTCCCGTCTTTATAGGGGACCTTTGGCCACGACAATCCTTTAGTTCATTGTGCAATCGTCATTCCGCTTGTTGAATGGATTGACTTTCCGCAACCTTTCCTCCAAGTAGCCCAGTCATGCTGAAGTCGTATCGACTGCGGGCGAGTCTGACGGTGTTTTTGGTGTCTTGTGGTGTGGCGCAGTCGAAGGGGGCGTTTGAACCCTGGGCGTCCAACACTGACCCGACGGACATTCCTAAACGGCACGTCCAGGACGTCACCACCGTACCCTTTACTTACAGCATCCGGCAGGGCGGCACGATGGACGGGAAGATGTGCACGACGCTGCCGGGCGTATGGGAGCCGTATGAGCAGACTTGGGAGTCAAGCCGTTCGATACGCATGGAGAACATAGGCGGGGCAAACGTAATAAATCCGTGGCTGAAAACAGGCGCCTTTGATTTCTTTTCCCAGCAGACCATAGCGAACTCGGTGGTGGAGGGGCTTTCAACCGAACGGGAGAAGGCCCTCGCGCTTTTCTATTTCTACATCACCCATCGCTACCACAAAGGCAATGGTGACAACGGGGCGCAGGGCGACGTTTCGCAGGCGATCAACGTATTCGGTTTCAACACCTGCGGAAACAGCACATTGTGCCTATCAGACCTGCTCGACAAGGTTGGAATGCGCGATTGCATTTTCAGCCATTGTCCCGGCCATGTTGTCCCGCAGGTTTTCTTCGACGGCAAGTACAACACGCTGGACGGGGACATGGCCACCTTCATGCTCCTGCGGGATAACCACACCCTGGCCAACGAGCGGGATTTGATACGGGACCACGACCTGATTAAACGCGTGCATCAATACGGAATCATGAGTCCCATGAATCCTCTTAGGAATAACGAGGACTACGCGCAATATTACACGTGGGAAGGGGAAACGACCCAAAAGCTCAAGGGCTGGGCTTGGTGGACGATGGGCATGGTTCTGCGTCCGCATGAAGCCATGGAATGGAGGTGGGGGCATGAGTCTCCTGTGAAATACCACGGCGATATGACAGGACATCCCCCGATAGTTCCAGACACGATCTATAACGGCCTCTGGGAATATGCTCCTGACTTCCATAACGATTCGCAGTGGCGGGCCGGCGCGACCGTGACGAACATCGCCAACAAAGACGGGGTCCTCGCGGCGGCGGCGGGAGGTGCGGGGACCATCCTTTGGCATATGAAAGTACCGTATCAATTCGTCGGAGGCACCCTCTCCGCCTCGGGCGACGGCTATGCATTCGAGGTCGGTTTCCTGGACCCGAAAGACTGGAGGAAGACCGTTTACACGCCGCTGGCGACGTTGGCCGAGTTTGACGCCAAGTTCAGAGGCCGCACCGCCGACGGGTCTGAGTATTGGCTTAGATGCACGTTGATGGGCAAAGCTTCCTTGAGCGCGGTCACCATCCAGAACGACATCCAAATGGCGCCCCTGGCCATGCCGTCGATGGTCCTGGGAGACAACAGTTTCACGTACTCGGAGCACACGGACGACAAGACCGGCGCCAACGCCGCCAGGAAGCTGAGGTTCACGCATACCTGGGTCGAGCGATCGAAAACGCGGCCTCCGCAAGCGCCCGGATCTCCTGTCTATCCGGCCAATGGCGGGGAGAGCGACGGCACGGACGTGGTGTTCCAGTGGAACGCCGCCGTGGACCCGGATGGCGATTCCATAGCGGATTATCATTTCCAGCTTTCGGATCGTGCCGACATGAGATGGCCCATGTCTCCCAATTTCGACAAGTACATTTCCAGGACGCCTGACAAGGGCAAGACCTGCTACACGCTTCCGCGCCCCGGCCTCTTGACGCCCGGCAAAGTCTATTACGGGCACGTGAAGGCAAAGGATTCAAACGGCGTCTGGGGGCCCTGGAGCAGCACCTGGAGTTTTACGGCGCAGGGACCCGCGTATCCGTTGGACGTCGCCCTCAGATACAACCCTGACGCTGGAACAGGCACATTGACCTGGAGCGCCAATTCGGTGGGAAGGCCGCCCGCCAAGTACAGGGTATATGGCAGCGATGAAAAGGGCTTCACGGTCCATGACGCCCCTTACGCGGTCAACCTTGGCGAGACAAAAGAACTCGCCAACCCTTTTCCAGCCAACTTCGTGGCCGAAGTCACCGGCACTTCACTGGAGGTAGTTGGAGTCGGCAACGCTCTTCCGAACGCCAACAAGGCCTATTACCGCGTCGTGGCGCTGGACGCCGGGGATAAGAGAAGCGGGGATTCGGATTACGTCGAAGCGCCGCGGCCGTTCATCTATAGCGCACCCGTTACCAACGTTCCTGCGGGCCAGCCATACAGCTACCAAGTCAAGGCCATCCGTTCCCTGGGCGACCTAACGAGAAGGGACGCCGCCAAGCCGAAGCCGGGAGCCAAATTCTGGAAGATCGAACCTCTGAAGTATTCGCTCACGCAAAAGCCGAACTGGATGAGCATCGATGCCGACACCGGGCTGATAACAGGAACATCGGATGGAACGGGCGGGGCGGTGATCGTTAGCGTGACTTTGACGAAGGAGCACCGGCTGGTGCATGACAAGGATAATATCGTGTGGGGCAACGAGTATGAACAAAGCACGACCTATGAGAGCGTTGGGCCGGCGATACAGCAGTTTGTAGTGAAAGGCACGAAAGATAATTGAAGCCACAAGCTCCCCATACTGCTTTGTGGTCCCGGTTGCAAATCCGGTGAAGTGCCATGAGCCAGCTCGCTTATAACGTGCGGTTTTACGCGCGGTACCGGCTTCTGGTAAGAAGTTTACGACCACCCTGAAGCCACGCAGAGTGGGAACGGGCCGTTACCAGCCCGCCCCCCTCTAAGAACCGTACTTGAGAGTTTCCCTTCATTCCGGCTCAAGCCTTTCACAACCGGTGCGCCTGATGAGGGCACGCGGCGGCAATCCAGCCACGAACGAATTACCGCGAGCGTATCGCAGGCGGCAATGCTGCCCTCAGCGAACGCGCCAGGCAAAGCACCGGCGCTGCTCAAAGTATTTGGTGTATTGCGGGTCGTAGGGCTGGGCCTGCCCTTTGAACTTAATATGGCGTTCAATGCGGGTGCTGGCCAGACGGTAGAGCTTGAGCACGCCGCTCTTGCTCCGCCGTTGGATTGGGACGCTGAAGCCCCCAGTCTCTCCCGCCGCGGAGAAGTATTTGCGCTTCCTCCAGGCTTGGGATTTCTTGGGGTGGCGTCGGGCGGCCCAGCGCCGCAGCTTGTGGAAAACATAATCGTCCACGGCCTTGAAGGTCTCCTTGGTGGCTCCATTGCGATAATAGTTGGCCCAACCGCGCAACAGCTGGTTGGGCTCCGTTTCTTGCTCTTGAAACACTTCGCTCCCGCACTGAAGGCAGCGGATCTGATGTCCACCTCCCTAATACCGAGCAGGCTTGATGACCTCAACTCCACTCTTATACCCTTGGATACCGGCTTTCACGCTGCGAGTCAGTTTATTCATGATTTGAAAGACCGCTTGGGCTAACCCTTCTTTCGGGCCTCGCGCTGGGCTGCGAGGATCTTCTCCGCCCGCCCGTACGAGCCGAGGTTGAAGACATGGCTGTAACCTGCCTGTTTCAGAATACGTTGGCCCATGCCACTACGGCCACCGCTCAGGCAGTGCAGCAACAGCGGTTGGGCTTTGTCGGGAGCGCGGCGGGTGATTTCGTCCCGAAGTTGGCCGAGGGGGATATTGATCGCACCCGGCAGATGCCGGCTCTGGAACTCGCCTTCGCTGCGCACATCAATGACAAGGGCCCCTTTGTCCAGCCATTCGCGTGCCGCTGCGGGAGTCACCAGTGTCAGACGCTTCAGCAGCAGGAAGGCAGCAACCACTCCGACGACTACTATCCATGTAATTAAACTCATATAGAATGGGCGGGGGCGGGCTGAAGGCAGTTGCTGGGCTTTATCCATGGAGCCTATCGAAGGGCCGTGAAGCGGTAGGACTTTTTGGGGCGCGCCTAGAGGCTTTTGCCGCTCACGCCTTACTGGGATGGGTCTCCTTCCAGCGTTGCCGGAGGACCGAATGGAGTCGCTGGCGGAACTTGACCGGCAATTCGTAGGGCTTGCCTTCTTTGTAAAGAGTGATGGTCTGGCGGATGTTGTCCACGACCACCTGGCAGGGATTGCACCCAGCCATGTGTTTCTCGAACTCTTCGCAGAGGGCCGGGTCCACCGTGCCTTCCACGTATTCGTTTAGTATCGCTAGCAATTCCGCGCACTTCATATCATGCCATTCCGCTTAGACAGAGCCACGACGCTGCAAAAGGTTACATAGGTCACATGAGTTACAGTGTTACATAAGGCGAAACCGAGCCCGCCCATGTAACTCAGGTAACGATTCAACGGGGTAACTCCCACTCAGTGTCAGTGATCATGTTGACTTCGCACCAGTCGCCGCTCCGGATCGCCCAAGGTCTGGGTCAATAGCTCACGGAGCTGCAAGCGCGCGCGGAGGAGGCGCACCTTGGTATTGGCCTCACTCAGCCCAAGCGCCTCGGCGGTTTCCTTCACGGACAGCCCTTCCACATCCCGGAGCAGAAACACCGGCCGGTGTTTATCGTCCAGTTTGGCGAGCGCGTCATCCAGGAGGCGTTGGATTTCGTGCTTTCGCACTAATTGCTCCGGCGACTGCCGCCAATCGGCAATGTACTCAGGGTGCGGAATGCTGCCATAGCTGTCCGCTTCTTCGGTTGCTTCCTCCAGGGAGACGGTGTCCAGGCCCTTCTTTTTGCGGATAACCTTGAGCGCCGCGTGAGTAGCGATGCGCAGCAGCCAAGTCGCGAAGGCGGCGTCTCCGCGAAAGCCGTGCAGGTTCTCCAGCGCGCTCAGAAAAGCCTGCTGCGTCACATCCTCGGCATCCTGTTCGTGACGCAACATCCGCAACGCCAGGGAATAGACCCGCTGTTCGTAACGGCTGGCCAGTGCCTCAAAGGAGTCCAGATCACCCGCTTTGGCGCTAGCAACCAGATCACTATCGCTGGCCGCTGGAGTTGGCTGGTTCGTCATGTTTGACGAGCTCTGGTGACCCTCGCTCCATCCTGCCGCAGCTCTTCACGCCGGCGGCGCGGGCGGGTTATGGCGCACCAGCAAGGGAATGTTCGCCTGCGGCTGACCATCCAGTAAGATGTCGATCGAGTAAAGCCCTGGGTTCTCGAACTTCAATTGCTGTATGTTCACAATGAAGTTGCGCGTGCCGAAATGCATGTCGTCGGGCAGCGCCACTTCCACGGGGATAGGAGGGAACTTCGCGATCGAGCTGCCGTCCGCATCCACGAAGTTGAGACCTAACGAGTGCTTGCCCTCGTCTCCACTCGAGAAGGTCACCCGCAACGCAATGGAGCACTGAGGATGCACGGCCGGGAGTTGCTGCGTGTAGATGGTGTCGAACGCCCCCAGCAGGTTCAGCTTGCCATTGTCATCCGTCGCTGCGTCGCACAGAACTGCTACTTGAATATTCATCCGGCCAATATCAAGCCACGAATTGCCCGAGTCCGCACGAACTAAATTCACCCGCGAGCCCGCCGCCCCACGGCCCATGACAAAGTCCTCGTAAGTCATTGTAGGAGACGACGTAAGGAGTCTCTAATCTCTTGGCCTGCTACCCAAACCTGGGCTTATTCGGAAGGTGCTGATTAGAGACTCCTTACGTCGTCTCCTACAGCTTGAGATTGGAGTCCTTATCGCCAACTTTGTCACTGGCCGTGCCCGCCGCCCAGGGCCGTTCGAGATCAGGGCTTCCTTCGGATTTCGGAATTCGGTCTTCCTTCTGTCTTCGGAATTCGGTCTTCGGATTTCCACTCTTCCTCCTCACTGCCGCGCTTCCAGGAACGCCTTGAGTTCCGCCGCCGCTTTGCCGCCAAATCCCGACACTTCGGCAATCTGCTCGACGCTCGCCATCCGAATGCGCTGGACCGACCCGAATCTCTTCAGCAACGCCGCCTTGCGTTGCTGCCCGATGCTGGGGAACTCATCGAGGATGCTCTCCGAAATCTTCCGCAGCCGCAGTTGAGCGTTGTAAGTGTTGGCGAGCCGGTGTGACTCATCCCGCACTCGCTGCAATAACTTCAAGGCACCGCTTTCGTGCGACAGCCGGAGCGGCTCCTTTTCGCCCGGCCGATAAACTTCCTCGAACTCCTTGGCCAGCCCGATCGTCGGGATATGGCTCAGCCCCAGCTTCTCCAACTCCGTGCACGCGGCCCCAAGCTGCCCCTTGCCGCCATCAATCAGGATAAGGTCGGGGAGGGAAGGCGGAGGGAGCGTGGAGCGTGGAGCGTGGAGCGTGAGAGTGGAGGCGCACTCCGTCGCGGGTGGCGAGTACCCTAGCCGCACTTCGGCACCCGCGCTGACTTCCGCTTTCGGATTTCGGTCTTCGGGTTTCCTTCGGCCCTCGGATTTCGGCCTTCGGATTTCTTCTTGCAACTCCGCCCCCGTGGCTCCTGACCCCTCACCAGACGCCCGCTCTTCCAAGACTTCGGACTTCGGACTTCGGACTTTGGACTCACTCAGCACCCTCGTATATCGTCGCCTCACTACCTCCGCCACCGACGCAAAATCGTCCTGTCCCTCGACGGTCTTAATCTTGAACCGCCGGTAGTTAGCCCGGTCCGGCCGGCCGTCGTGGAAGCTCACCATCGAGGCAACCTTGAAGGTCCCGCTGATGTTCGAAATGTCGAAGCCCTCTATGCGCCGCGGAGGCGCGCTCAGGCCGAGCGCTTTCGCCAACTCCGCCAGGTCTTTCTCCGAATCAATGGCCAGTGGCAGGCTGTACGGCACGCGCTCGAAGCGGCTCACTTTCTTGGTCGTATGACGCAAGTCTGCCAGCAGATCGCGCAACTCCGCCGCGCGCTCGAATTCCTGCGCCGCCGCGGCCTTCTTCATCTCCTCCCCGAGATGTTCCTGCATCTCCTCGCACTGGCCTTCCAGGAAAGCACACGCCGCCTTCACTTGTTCGAGGTAATCCTCGCGCCCCACGTTGCCGATGCACGGCGCGGTGCAATATTTGAGATGCGCGTACAAGCAATGCTTGTAATCGCGCTCGCTTGGTGTGAGCGGGCGGCACCCGCGCAGATGATATTGGCGGCGCACCAGTGCCAGGGTACCGCGCAGTGCGCCGGAGTTCGGGAACGGCCCGAAATACCGCGCGCCGTCGTCCTGCTTAAGGCGCGTCAGCGTAAAGCGCGGGATCGGGTCGTTCAGGTTGACTTTCAGCAGCAGGAAGCGCTTGTCGTCGCGAAAGCTGATGTTGTAACGGGGGTGAAACTCTTTGATCAGCTTGCCTTCCAGCAACAACGCTTCCGGCTCGCTCCTCACGACATGGAAATCGAAATCGTGAATGGCGTCCGTCAGCGCCTTGAACTTCAGGTCCCAGCCCAGTCGCCGCGACGGCTGGAAATACTGGCTGACCCGCTTGCGCAAATCCCGGGCCTTGCCCACATAAATCACCGTCCCGAAGCGTTCTCGCATCAGGTAAATGCCCGGTTTATGAGGCAGTGTGCCCAGCTTCTTGCGAATGTGCTCGGCCGCAGACATGACTATCTAACCTACAGGCTGCGCCTTGCCGGCGCGATGTGAATTCTGCTCCATCACACCTGCCGGGCGGATCTTGTGAATACCTGGGGCCCCCAGGAGCGCAGCCTTTAGGTTTTGTCATTTCCCCCATCTTGCGTGTGGTTGTTGGAATAAGTCTTATGGTGGGTTGCTAGAATCACTAGCCGGTTGCCCTCCCCCGAAACCACCCTGAAGCCCTTGTCGTTAGCCACATCTGGAACGGCCTTGGCTGAGAGCAACTGATGGTGAAAGTTGGGCCGACGTTTTGAAACCCCGTTAGCGGTGGCCTGTAGCCCGTCGCGTGGCCGTGGCCGGGCTGATCCGGCCACAGGTCATCCCGACCATTTGGGCCCAATGGTGGCCGCTGCGGGCGTCGGCGACGGGAGTGCCGCATCGGCCCGCTGCCGGCCTAGCTGAGGCCAGGTCCAAGCCTGGGCCTGGCCAAGCGGTAGGCAACCACTAGGCAACCACTCCGATGTGGATCCGATCCACATCGGAGTGGTTGCCTACCCGTTGGCTACTGGTTGGCTAGTAATACGCCTGGAGGGGGCTTGCGGGCGGCTTGGAGGTAGTTGGGAGCGAGTTTGGGCTCAGGCTCGGGAATCGGGGCATAGCGGCTCAGTGGCTGGAAAGCTACGCGGGCGCCCTCGCCCCTGTCCTCAGCAACCGTTGAAAGGCCCGTGCTTTTGCTGAACCTCAAGTAAGCGCCATTCCACCTTCGGGGTGGCAGGCCAGCTTGCCAAACAGCCGCGCTAATCTGAGCGCGTCTGACTTGTGGGTAACGACGAGGCTTTTAGGCTGCAGAACAATCTATTGAAGAGGAGGAGCCCACTGTGGCGTTCATCCCGCATGGATGACGTCGTCCCGCACGTAGTGCACCCCTCCTCCGGCGAGCAATTGGCGGGTCTCCTCGGGGCTTAAATCGTCCCTGATTACAACGGACATAGGCTGCCCAAAGAACAACTTGCGATTGCATTGGCTTAGTTGCGCGTTGATGCGTCCGTAAAGCTGGCCGACCGCCCGGTCAACTCCCACGGTGATTTTGCGGTCCATGCAGACGATCAGCCGCACCTCGGGGATCTTGGCTACTTTCCGCGCGAATAGTTCGGACATCTTACGCGGCTGGTTCCGAATACTTCGGTAGATCCACAAGGCGGCTACAGCGAGCGTGAGTAATTGAGGCAATGAGCCGGCTTTTGCCGACAGGATGTAGATGACACTCGCCAAGACCAGCATCCCGCCGGCGAGCCATGCGTATTCACGCGGCTTGAGGTGTCGCAGCCGGTCGAGAGTCTCTTCCACACGATCCTTGAGCGAGATCTTCCGAACCAGCCCGGATTCCGTTTCTCGGCGCAGGACCCGCAGTTCTTCAACCAGGGAGCGCGCGTCAAGGTAGCGATCTTCGGGTCGTTTCTGCAGACACTTGGAAACGATCTGTCGAAGACCCACGGGCAAATTCGGCCGTATCGAGTTCAGGGCCGGAGTTTCGGCGAACGCGATCGCGTGCATGGTCTCCACGGCCGTGGCCCGCGAGAAGGGGACTTCCCCGGTCGTCATTTCAAACAACATGACGCCGAGCGAGAAGATGTCGCTACGGGCGTCGAGGCGCTCTCCTTTGACCTGCTCCGGGCTCATGTAGGTGGGCGTCCCTTTCAATAACCCCACCTGCGTCTGCGCCAGGGTTGACGAGCTGGCGCCGCCGCCGGCCAGGGTGGTGCTGGAGGTCTCAGGATCAAGGAGTTTGGCGAGGCCGAAATCCAGGATTTTGACGTGCCCGTCGGGCGTCTGGATGACGTTGGCTGGCTTGATGTCGCGATGCAGAATCCCTGCCTCGTGGGCTTTGGCCAGTCCCCCGGCAACCTGCAATGCGATGTCGATGGCACCCAGCAGATCCAGTTCCCGCTTCTCGATCAGCGTGCGGATGGTCTTGCCTTCGACGAGCTCCATGGCAATGAAGATGGTGCCGTCCTGCTCGTCCACGTCGTAAATCTGGGCAATGGCGGGGTGGCTGATGCGGGCCGCCGCCCGAGCCTCGAGCATGAAGCGCTTCCGCCGTTCCTGATCCGCAGTCAGATCTACGGGGAGAACCTTTAACGCCACTGGCCTTTGGAGCTTCTGGTCACGGGCCCGATAAACTACACCCATTCCGCCCTGCCCCAGGAAACCTTCAATGCGGTATTGGCTCAAGGTCCGCCCGATCAGGGGGTCCATGACCAAGGTTTTCATCTGCGGATCCATATTGGCGCCAATAAGAGCAGGCTACAATACGATCTTCCCCTTCTTGGCGTCAAACCGGGCGACCTTCCCTTTGAGCAAGCTCAGCATCGCCATGTTCAGAGCGGCCTGAACGTGGAGTCCAAATTCTACATCGCTCACCGGCTTTTCCCGGCTCCGCACGCAACTGAGAAAGTTCTGCCAGTGCTTCGGCGTCGGATCCATTTTGCCGGCCGGGTAAACGCGCGACTCACCCTTCGGTGGCACGATTGTGATGCTGTCGAACCCGGCATTCCATTCGCCGGGATTCTGAAGCGTGAGAGTGCCTTCGTCGCCGCGAATGGCCGCCTCCGGGGGATAGTCGTTGGCCAGCGTGCAGGGGAGCACGATGGATAGCTTCTCCGGGTAGTCCAGGCACATGTTGAACGTGTCGGGCACCTCCCGGTCGTAAGTCGTGTATTTGAAGATGCCGCCGGATGCGACTGCGAGCGACGGGAACTTGAGGCCAATGGCGCTGACAAAAGGCGTGAACACGTGGGGGAACAGGTCGGTGCAGGGGCCGCCGGCGTAGTCGAGGTACTTGCGCCAACTGAAGAAGCGATCCACCGTGAACGGCACCTTCGGCGCATCCCCCAGGAAGGCCTCCCAGTCCAGGTCAGGGCCGGGCTTGGCTTGCGGGTCGGGAATGGGCATGCGTTCACCCCAATCCCCGCGCCGGTAGAACCCCACCGTGACGAGTTGCACCCGCCCAATCGTGCCCTGCTGGACCAGCTCGCGCACCTTCTGCCAGGCCGGGCTCGAATTGCCCTGGTTGCCGATCTGCACCACGCGCTTGAGCTTGTTGGTCTCCTCATAGAAACGCTTCGACTGGTCGAACTGGGACCAATGCCCCATCGGCTTCTCACAGTAAACATCTTTGCCGGCGCGGATGGCGTCCAGCGCCTGAGGAACGTGCAGGCGGTCCGGAGTGGCAACGCAGACGACATCTACAGCCGAATCTGCCAGCAACTCCCGGTGTTTCATGTACGCCTTCGCTCCCGTGGCTTTGGCGGTCTCATCCAGGCGGTAGCGGTAAGCGTCGCAGACGGCTACGATCTTTACCTTCTCCCCCGCTTGGATGAGGCTCCGCACCGTTCCGATGTGACTCGACCCGCGTCCGCCGACGCCAATGAACCCAACGCCGATAGTGTCGTTGGCGCCGAGCACGCGTCCCCGGGCAACGAATGGCGCCGCGCTCAACAGGCTCAGCGCGGCTGTGGCCTTGGCGGTGGATTGGAGAAAGTCACGGCGACTCATAGCTGTGATTGGTTTGCTCTTGGTCTTCATAATATCGCCAGAGTGCCCCGGGAGTTGATGGCTACGCCAGTCCAAAATCCGGCCGACCTGGCCCGGTCCAGGGGGGCAGAGTAGCGCGGGCGCCGTGCCCGCGAGCTAACGGAGGCGTTCCGCCCCAAACCCTTTTCACTGGTTCCGTGCTCAGCAGCCTTGACGGGCCTCAACCGTCTGTCCTGCGGTGCAGCCCCAACGCCTTGATTCGCGACGCAAGTGTCGTGGGTTTCATATTCAGCAACTCCGCCGCACCGCTGGGGCCAAACACTTTACCACCGCTTTGCTTAAGGGCCGCCTGGATGTTCTCACGCTCCTGGCGCTTCCAATCCTGGCGCGAGGGTATTGGGGTCGCCTCCAAAGGATCAGGTTTCGCAAGGGGCGGCGATGGAACATTACCGCCTGCTGTTGGGGGTTCGAATCGCAACGGTCCGCTTTGCGTTAGAATCATGGCTCGCTCGACCGCGTTTTGGAGCTCCCGCACATTGCCGGGCCAATCATGCGCGGCGAGTTGACTGAATGCCGCGGTCGTCAACCGCGGCGCGGGCCGGTTCATCCGCCGGGCGGTCTGCTTTGCAAAGTGAACAGCGAGTGGGACCACGTCCTCGCGGCGCGCGCGGAGCGGCGGTATCTCGATCGGGAAAACGCTGAGGCGGTAGAACAAGTCCTGCCGGAAGCGGCCGGCTTCGACCTCTTTCCCTAGATCCCGATTCGTTGCGGCGATGATGCGAACATCTATCTTGCGCGTTCGTATGTCACCAACGCGCTCGATTTCTTGTTCCTGCAGGACGCGCAGCAGCTTCGCCTGCATCGGGAGCGGGATCTCGCTGATCTCGTCTAGGAAAAGAGTGCCACCATCGGCAAGCTCAAAACGCCCAGGCTTATCGCGCACGGCGCCTGTGAACGCGCCACGCATGTGCCCGAAGAATTCGCTTTCGAAAAGACTCTCGGGAATTGCACTGCAATTAACGTTGATGAGTGCACGGTCCTTGCGTGGACTGCTCTCGTGGATGGCGCGAGCGACGAGTTCCTTGCCCGTGCCGCTTTCTCCAGTTACAAGCACCACCGCCTTTGTGGGGGCGACGAGTTGTATTTGCTGCATCACCTTCTTCAGACCTGGGCTTTCGCCGACGATCCCGCTGGGAATGTGCACGCTCCGAAGTTCTTCCAACAGATACTCATTCTGGGCCTGAAGCCGAGCTTGTTCCCGCTCCATGAGGATGCGCTCCGTGATGTCCACCATCATGGTGCGGGTGTGCTTGCCGCCCGGGGCGGGCTTGGACCACCACTGGACCCAAACCGGACTGCCATTGTCCTTTCGGCGTAGTTCGAGCACGACTCCGTTGGTTTCTCTCCCCTGCCCGATGGACTCGAGTGCCTTGCGCAGGCTGAGCTGCGTCTCAGGGGTATCGGCCACGAGGGATTTCCCGAATGTTCCGGCGACTTCTTCGGGCTTCATGCCGAGCGTCTTCATTGCCGCGCGGTTCGCCCGAATGAAACGGGAGTCCAGCCCCTCGTAAATGTAAGGGATGGGAGCTTCCTCGAATAAATCAGCAAACTCCTCGCGAAGGCGCCCATTTTCTTCCTCAAGCTGGGCGCGGAGCCTTTCGATTTCCTCAAAGGCTCGAGCGTTGGCGATGGCCACGGCCGCATAGTCGGCGAAGATGCGTAGCCATTGAAACTCATCATCGGCGAGCACACCGGTGTCGAAAATGGCCAGCACGCCCAGCACTTCTCCATGAAAGATGAGGGGCTGCGCGGCGACAGTCTTCACGCCCTCGCGCCTCATCCACTCCGGGTCGGCAATCCAATCTTCATCTCCGCGCACGCCGGCCAACAGAAGCGGTTCGCCGGTCATTCCCACGCGCCCGATTTTCCGCACCCCCATGGGAAACCTCCGAAATCCCCCATCGATTCTTGAGTGATCGATCTTGGGGTCGTCGGAATTGCCCGCGCTTGCTACAAGATGCAAGCACCGAGTCTTGTCCGGACATTCTGAGCGAAATCGACACGTCTCGCAAATATCCCCCTTCTCAACCAGCCAGATGCGTGCGAGCACGGTATCCCGGCATGCAGCGATTCCTTCCACTGCTGCGCGCAGCACTTCAGGCAGCGACCGTCCCTGCGCCATAGACACCATGAGCCGTGGAAGCTTTGAGGAATTCACGGCCCACACTACGACAACTCGTAGCAACTCGCAACTACAAGTCGTGGTACACGGGTTGTCGTAGTGGTGGGCACGGGATGAAATTTCCAAAACTCCCAATGATTCCGAGGTTTAACCCCCCCCACAGCCACTTGGCACGCGTCATGTGTTAGGGGTCACATCGCCGCAAGAAGCAGCGCTTAACAACGAAAGTATAAAGTAATATGAATCGTATCGCCCAGCTCGACCCCGCGCAAGCCGCCGGCAAGACCAAACAACTGCTCGACGGTGTGCACGCAACGCTCGGAATCGTCCCCAACCTTTTTCGCGTGTTCGGGAACTCGCCCGCCGCGCTCGAAGCCTACCTCAACTTCAGCGGCGCGCTCGCTGGTGGGGTCCTCAACGCCAAGGTGCGCGAACAAATCGCCCTGGCCGTGGCGGAGATCAACGACTGCACCTATTGCCGCAGCGCCCATACCTACATCGGGGGCAAGGTCGGGCTGAACGAGCGCGAAATCGCCGACGCACGAAAAGTCATGGCCACGGATACACGCACGGCGGCCATCCTGAACCTTGCCCGCAGCATCGTCGTGGAACGTGGCGAACTTGGCGACACCGAGTTCAACGCTGCCCGCGCTGCCAAACTCACGGACGCGGAGATCGTCGAGGTCGTCGCCAACGTGTCACTGAACATCCTTACCAACTACCTCAACCATGTCGCGCAAACGGTTGTCGACTTTCCGGAGGTAAAGGCCACCGAGCCTGAGACTTCCGCCGAGCCTTGCACCACCGCTGACTGCGGATGCGCATGACACCAATTTCCGCCGAAGGCATTTAGCTCCCTCGGTGGACTTATCAACAAACAAAACCAAACAAAGAAAGAACATACGAAAATGAAAAACATACTCCAATCCATCGCAGCCATC
>Ga0209697_10001701_pt1 | contig 33203 bp, 31 predicted proteins | sample AliMusrvi5mmetaG_FD_184115 | JGI IMG/M metagenome (GOLD analysis project Ga0209697, IMG submission 184115) | Freshwater lake bacterial and archeal communities from Alinen Mustajarvi, Finland, to study Microbial Dark Matter (Phase II) - Alinen... | ecosystem: Environmental > Aquatic > Freshwater... | reverse complement strand
GTTGCTTTGTGATATGCTTCCATCCTTGTTTCGTGAAGAGGGAAAACGTACGTGTTCCGTATCGTTCTGGTTCGATACAACCACAGTGTGGACAGTGCTTTTTTTGGGCATAGATTTCATCAAAAAAAGGTCATTTTTACTTTCTGCAACAAAAAAAGCACGAATCTGTGCTTATCTTAGCTCAAAAGAAGGATCTAGAGCAACCTAATCGGGAACCAGTGCCTCAAAGTCATGTTATCGCATGTCGGTGAAGGCGGAAAACTCGATGAAAACACGCTTCGTGCTATTCTTGGTGAGCTCTATTCCGATAAAAATTCCCGCCTTTCAAAGGGGAGTATCGAACGTATCGCCGACGCGCTCCTGACGGAAAACCGTGATCCGAAATATTTCACCTATCCGGAAGAACCGGAAACGAAACGGGAAGAAAAAACGTTTGACGTTTCCGAGCCCGCTCATGAGACTGCGAGTCCGGATGCTGGTACGAAACGGAAGACGATCATACAACGGATCTTCGGCTGATGCATACTCTCTATGACCGACTTCCGAAAAATGTTGTTTGTGAAAGTGCTGTACTCGTCAGGATTTTGGTTGCCGACCATGGTCCTCTATCTCAACTCACGAGGTATTTCGACGCCCGAGACGCTGTTCCTGCTCGGCATGTATTATATCGTCGCCATCGCGCTCGAATATCCGACCGGCGTCATCGGAGATCTCTACTCGCACCGGGTCGCTATCGCATCCGGATATGCGTTGCTGGTCGCCGGATTTCTGCTCTTGGCCTTCCCGATATCCACGATCGGATTAACGTATTTCATCGCCGGATTCCTCTTCATAGCTCTCGGTGATAGCCTCGTTTCGGGAAGTGATACGGCACTTTTGCACGATGTCTCGCCTGATTTCTCAAAAGACTATCCTACCGTACAGGTGTCATCACAATCCGCCATGTTCGTCGCTCTTTCGATTGGTGGCCTTTCGGCGACCATCGATTTGCGCCTCCCACTTCTGCTTTCGGCCCTCGCACAGGCCGGTGCCTGTCTCTTCGCATTATCAATATCCTTTCGACGCGACAGTGGAGAATACAGCTCGAACGCACTTGGAATAGCGCTCGCCGGACTTTCTTCCGTACGAAAGAGCCGGCTTCTCACGAGTCTGTTGGCGATTTCGTTCGTTGTCGGCTCGTTCTTTTATAGTCTCAAGTGGCTCTACAACGACCTATTTCGTCTCATTGGCCTACCTCTGGGTTGGTGGGGAATCGTACCGGGCATCGCGACCTTGTTTGCCGCTTTCGGAGCGATAGTCTATCGACGGTGGCCGAAGCTTCCGCTCACGGTCACATTTCTTATCTTAGTCATAGCTGTTCCTCTTATCGGGTTCACGTCCGTTCCGATGCTCTCGGTATCCGCTATCTTCGTCGGATTCCTGTTTCGTGGTTACTTTGATTCGAGGATCATGGTGAGTATCAATCATGCCGTTTCGTCATCGGTCCGTGCAAGCATCCTTTCGCTCGGAAGCTTTTCTCAACGCCTCGGCGCGTCGGCATATATGTTCGTTGGCAGCCTTGTCATCGGAAGCATCACACTCCCGACATTTCTCGGCTTTGCCGGGCTGTTCATGGCTGTCGCTGGTCTCTCTCCGCTTCTTTTTGTGAACCGCTTACAAAATAGGCCGGATGTCACCGTAGAAAACGGATAGAGCAAAAAGGGGAGAGTCACGTGCTGTTTCAGTGCTTTCCGTTTTATATCATACTTCTCACTGCGAGACATGATAATGATATCCCGTTGAAAATAATCATTCAATTCTATTCTTATGGCATCGTATCTATTAGGAAAAAGACCGAAGATGAACCAGATGCTCATGAGTCGGGACACGGTCAAGAAGCTCGGATCTGGTGGCAAGGAATACCGGGTCGCCGACGCATTCTTGAATGAACACAAGGAATTGAAGGGGACACTCACCTATTCCCAACGTAAGGAACTCGGGAAAAGGATTTTTCAATCCGGCGGTGGTAATGTGTCGAAATCAAAAGATCGCTTTGGCTTCACGGAGGGGGATTTCGTCAAGACGCTCGAAGATATGCGGATAAGTGGAGCACTTACTCGTCAAGAAACAATCCGTGCCGCTGAGAAAACACTCAAATCTAGCGGGGCTTACAAACGCCACTCTATGAACGAACTTCGCTCGTTCGATCCGAGCAAAGCGTCATCGCAGTCCCCTGAAGCCCATTCTTTGAAACCTGACCGACCAGCTCTCTTGCCAGAGAAAAAAACACTCCCGTAGTCTTTCGTCCGGGGAAGAACGGTCGCGGAAAGTTTTTCCGGCAAATCCATTGTTTCACGGTCGACAAGTATGCCTTCTCAAGCCCGATCGAGTCAACTTCGACCGTCAGCGCCGGGAACAAAGTCCACTGGATCACTTTCACTCCCTTCCAGATTCATCAAGCCTGGCGGGTCCTCTTTCCCGAAACTGTCGAAATAGATGCCGTCAGGAATGTCCGTCATTTGTGATTTTAAAATAGAGCACACTCCCCTCAGTATCTCTCTCAAATCTCATGTCGAACTGAAATCCGGAAATTTCGTTTGAGCGCCAACCAGAGGTTGGTCACCCTCTGGGTGAAAAACACTGAAAATCGTCGAGGGCTACAATCGTAACCCGAGGAAGTTTGAAGGGTTTGTCCGCCCGCGACGATCGCTTGGCGAGACGGTCGGGGCAGCCGAAATGTACGGATTTCAGACGACAAACCGTATTTTTCGGCTTATTATCGTGGTGAGATGTGAGAGAGATACTTAGAGCCTATCCGTTAGGAACATACCTACTGCGCCTATGATCTTCGGCGTAAACGCGTGTACCCCTTGTCGCCTTATCTACAGATAGGGCTCCGCGGGTTACCTGCCTTTCCGCTCGAAGCTCATACGGCTCGTGACGGAGACCCTAACGGATAGGCTCTTAGCCTGTTTTGAAAAAAGAGAGGGGAGTAGGAAGCGTAAAAAAATAAGCCACAAAGAAATATCGGTATTAGAGATATTTGATTTTCGGCACTGGTACCCGATTGGGTTGTTTTCTTAAAGATATTTTACTCGACATATTCTTAAAAATGATATGTTGACTTCGACCGATCAAGCACAAATCCCTCCCCTCGAAGACTCGGTACTCCCTTTTCGAAAGGGAGATATCGATTACAGTACAAGCGAAGAAAGATATGTCTCCCCCTTTCGGGAAGGGGGAGCGAGGGGGATTTGTGACTGCGGATTGAGCATTTTTACTTTATAATAAATAAAACGTCGATTTTGTGCTTATCTTAGCACCAGAGAGGGAATCTCAGCCACCTAATCGGGAACCAGTGCCTGATTTTCAAGGCTATCCGGGCATACCTAGGTACCATCCAAAGTGGCACAAACGATCCTTCGCTCGGATTATTAAAAATAAAAAACGAATCACATGAAAGGTATATCGGTCACCACCTCATGCCGTTCATTTTGACATAAAGAGGTGGTCCATGCTTCCCCCTCTTATTTTTTTAAAAGAGAGGGGAGTAGAGAAGTTAAAAACTTAAAAAATAGAAATTTCTTATCCATAGGGGTACATCAGGTTCCACTCTATCATCTTCGATTCGGAATATTTTAGCACTCTTCTTCGTATGCTATTACATGCGCATGAATATCCCCGTTAAAATTCCGGATCGTATGCCACTTGGATTTTTTTTAAACGGCAGGGGAAACTGTCGTATCTATTTTGAAAGGAACGAAATAATAAATTACAAAATTTAAAAATATATATTTCAAGCACTTAAGGCATACATCAGGTACCACCCTTATCGGCACAAACGATCCTAGCGCGTTCATGTAAGAAGGTTTCAACCTGAATCGCCCGTACATTCCATATCAAACAACCGACGCGATGAACGATACCGACATCGGATACGAAGTCGGATGCGGGGTAGTATGAAACGAAGAAGGATGGTAATGCTCATGATGTATATATTAAAGGATTAAAGAGCAGAATAGGCTATCCCGACTAAGTCCAGAATCACACATGCAGTTTATATTTTATCTCCTTATTGTATCATACCATGTCGCATAAGTTACATAAGGCGACGTGTCACAAATAATAAAAGCCTTACAAAAAGCAAAATATCAATATCCAATTTTACATAATTATATTATTACCAAAAGCCGGCCACTCTTCCCTGAGAGTCGTTCTGTGTCGAATGATTTCGAATTACTCAAGGCAAGAATTGCGCCGTTATACTTTTATATCGACCATTTTTTAAATAGGCTCCCTCCCCCGCTCAAACATAAATATCATATAAAGACACGATAATAGTACGATGTCAAACGCAAACAATCCCCATTCTCTGTTACAATAGGACGTAGGTAATCATCAGAGCGTTTCGCATCTCATCCCGCTTCCTGTTCATTGTTCCGTGTTAACTGTCTCCCTGTCCTATGCGCATCTCCTATTCCGGCCTCGAGGCTTACAAGAATTGTCCGCTCAAGTACCGGTTCCAATATATCGACCGGATCAGGGAACCAAAGTCCAAGGAACAGGTCTTCGGAACGATCGTCCATTCTGTGCTCCGGTATATCCATACACCGGGCCCGGCGCAACCGTCGCTCGATGCCGCACTCAACCACTTCTCACAGATTTGGAACAGTGATCTGTATGATGACGAAGTCACCGAGCGTACCGCATTCTCTCAAGGCGTCAAGATCATTTCCGATTATTACGCGAAGAACGATCCGAACGACTTCACTATCGTGGATCTCGAAAGCCGGTTCGCGCTCGAAATCGGCGACGAATCGACCGGAAAGCATATCATCGCCGGTACCATCGACCGTATCGATGCGACTCCGGACGGGTTCGAGATCATCGATTACAAGACCGCGCGCAAGATGCCGTCACAAGAGAAAGTCGACAATGACCTCCAGCTCTCAATCTACCTCCGCGCATTCCTGGACCGCTATCCCAAAGAGACCGAACATCTCGACCGGATTACCGTCAGCCTCTACTACCTCCGTCATGGGGTGAAGCTCTCCTCAATGCGCACTCGCGAACAGCTCGCCGATCTTGACCGACAATTCCTCGAGATCATCGCGCATATCGATGCCGGGGAGTTCGAGCCCATCCTCACACCGCTCTGTGATTACTGCGGATTTCAGCGGTTGTGTCCGTTTTGGAAACACAAGTTTCTCGAGGAAAAAGCCATGGAGGACGAGACCGCGCAGATTGCCATCGACGAGGTACTCGCCCTTCGTGACAAAATGAAATCGGATAAGAGCCGTTTCGCGGAACTACAGGAAGCGCTTCTCCTGTATATGGAAGGGAAGCACATCGATCGTTTATTTGGATCGTCCGGCATCGTCGGGAAATCGGTCCGACGGACCTGGAAATATGACGAGGAAAAGCTTCGTGAGATTCTCTTGCCCCTTGACAAATGGGATGAAATACGGAAGATTGATGGGACGGCTCTCCGGGGAATACTCCCCATTCTCCCCGTCCCGGCACGCAAAGCAGTCGAAGCTGCGAAGCTGCCAGACAAGGAATCCGTATCGCTCACGATCAAGAAAACCCGCGACCTCGAAGAACTCGATGATACCATCGTGTCATAATATATATTCAATCAAAATGCCCGAATCACCAGAACCCATCAAGACGTTTCCTCAAAAAAAGAAGGATGTTATCCCCTACCCCGTGCGCATTAACCGGTACCTCGCGCTTACCGGTATTTCGACGCGCCGTGCTGCCGAGGAACTCATACTGAGTAGGAAGGTGACGATCAATAATCGTGTCGCGGTGCTGACGGACCGGGTACTGCAAGGCGACGAGGTCGTCGTGAAGGGGTTCAAACCGAAGTCGTATCGCTACATCGCCCACAACAAGAAGCGTGGCATCCTCACCCATTCGGAAAAAGGCCATGATGCGAAAGCGATCGCGGATGTCATCACGACTCCGGGCATCTATCCGGTCGGTCGCCTGGACAAGGAGTCGGAGGGACTCATCATCCTCACCGATGACGGCCGTATCACGGAGCGACTCCTCTCCCCTCGTTTCGACCACCAGAAGGAATATCTGGTCACCGTACAGGAGCGTTTGCGCAATGATATGATCGAGGCGCTGGAGCGTGGCATCATCATCGAGGACGGACCGACGAAACCATGTACGATCGTCAAAAAAGGTCCGAATGTCATATCTATGACCATTACCGAGGGGCGTAAACACCAGATCCGCCGGATGTTGACGGCTGTCGGCGGGACGGTCATCGCGCTCAAACGGGTCCGCATCATGAATATCACCCTCGGTACGCTCGCTCCCGGTGCCTCACGCAATATTTCCGGCCAGGAGAAAACGGAATTTCTTTCCTCGCTCGGGCTCAAGTAAGGCCTGCATTTCAAACGGATATAAAAATGCCGCCCAGTACCGTATGGTACAGGGCGGTCGTTCATTTCTCTATCAGTCGCCGATCCGTTCGGAATAGATGTCTTCCCATACGTTCGATTCGACGACTTTCACTATGACGGTATATTGCTGATGCATTGATTTCGGCAGCGTGCATCGGGTCGAATCGATGAACGCGTCCATGCTTTTTTCGTTGAATTTCTCAGGATGTCTTGCTTCGGCTGGAATCAGGATGACCCCGAACTCCCCTTTACACCATATGGATACGGTGTGTTTCGGGATATCCGTCACGATACGGAATTGCCGTTGTTGTTGCAATGACTTCATTCGAAGTAGTGATGATGAAAGGATCGGCTCCTGAATGACCGCTCCACCGGATTTTAAGGTACTAAAAAAATATCCCGACATGATACTGACCGTCATAACGATAAGAAATATTCTTTTCTTAACGCTCATTTGAAACTCCTTATATGTTATTAATGAATGGTTCTTCGCCGCCTACCGGCCTGTATTGTACCTTGATATGTACGTCTCGTCCAAATGGGCGTGGTTTCGGAACGATACCGCACTCGTCGTGTTACATGAATGAACGACTGACCGTAAAAAAACCGTCGTATTCATTACGAATATGACGGTTCAACCCCGTAATCCCGATTATCGGCAGTCTTTGCTGATCGATAAGAATTCCAATAGCTCAGCACTTTCAGTTTTCGGGTTAGTCGCCATGACAATCAGCGTATACCCTTTCGACATTGATTTTGGGAGCGGTATGCTCTCAGCCAAACCCACGTATCGCTTAGAATACTTGCGAACGTTTTCTGGAATGACAACTTCATTCTTTGGTACGACCGCTACCTCGAATTCTCCCTCGCAGCGTATTTCGACGGCTTTTTTTACCTGATTCAGATTGAGACAGTATTTTTTACTGTTCCGCAAGTCCCAATTTATATTTTCAAATTGACGATTATCGGGTCGTATGACGTCTGTTCCTGAGGCATTCGTGCTGTTTGAAGCATGAGCAGTTCTCATGACGCACAATACCGTTATGCATAAAAAAAAGAAAGCTGATAGTTTCATTGATTCCCCTCAATCGGATAGTTGACGATGTAAAAGATATTTGTACGATAGCATAATATAAGCGTATTGTCAAAATTGAAAAATTGATAAACTCGACAAATCCCCTCTTTCGGCCTATACTGGCTACGAAGCCGTATTCGACATCAGAACGGCATTTTTTGTTCCCCATGGCCAAAGACAATATCGTCCTCCGATTCAGCGAGGTCTCATTCGAATACCGACACCACAAACCCGTCCTCGATGCGGTCAATTTTTCCGTACGCGGTGGCACCAAGATCGCCTTGATGGGCCAAAACGGCGCCGGCAAGAGCTCGCTCTTCGGTCTCATCATGGGTGAGAACAAACCCGAGAGCGGACGTCTCTCGCTCGATCCGGATGCGACCGTTGCCATCGGCCGACAGGTCATCCCCCGTGAACGCCTCGATGAAACCATTGAGACGTTCTTCGCCGACGGATTCCCCGGCAAGGAATGGGAACTGCCGATGAAGTTGCAGGAAGTGATGGAAGTGGTCAATCTTCCTGTCCCGAAGATGGATCGCAAGCTCCGCGAATTTTCCGGCGGACAGCAGGCCCGCCTCCTCCTCGCCTCCGCCCTTATCAAGGATCCCGATATCCTCCTCCTTGACGAGCCGACGAACAATCTCGACGACGAGGGTATCGCGCACCTCACGGCCTTCCTTATGGCCTATCACAAGACGCTCATCGTCATCTCGCACGATGCCGACTTCCTGAACGCATTCACCGACGGTGTCCTCTATCTCGATGTCCACACGCACAAGATGGAACAGTATTCCGGAAACTACTACGACGTGGTCGAAGAAATCGCCCGTCGTATCGAGAAGGAACAACGCGAGAATGCCCGACTCGAACACACCATCAAGGAGAAGAAAGACCAGGCCAACGTGTTCGCGAACAAGGGTGGCAAGCTCCGTTCCGTCGCCAAGCGCATGCGTGATATGGCCCAGGATCTCGAGGACAACAAGGTGGACGTCAAGCGTGAAGACAAGACTCTTCCCCCGTTTCATATTCCCGCAACCGATATCGTCGGCCCGATCATCACGATCAAGCAGGTCTCGGTCATGACCCCCGATGGCCCCAAGGTATCCCCTCTCAACCTTACGCTCAAGAAAGACACGCACCTCCTCATCTCCGGACCGAACGGCATCGGCAAAAGCACGCTCCTCGAAGCGCTCGTGTCCGGCAATACGGACCTCGTCGATATCGCCCCCGGCGCCAAGGTCGGCTACTATCGTCAGGATTTCTCGACGCTCGACTTCGACAAGACCGCCTTCGAGGAACTCGAATCGGCCATGGATATCGGTGTCAAAGAGGATGTCTTCAAGGCGGCGGCCAAGTTTCTCATCCCGGCCGAACTGCTTCAACACCCCGTAGCGACCCTCTCAGAGGGCCAGAAAGGCCTTCTGATGTTCGCACAGCTCTATCTGCGCCAGCCGAACCTGCTCATCCTCGACGAGCCGACGAACCATATCAACTTCCGACATATTCCCGTCATCGCAGACGCGCTCGACGCATACAAGGGTGCGATGATCTTCGTCTCGCACGTCCCCGATTTCGTCGCCCGCATCCGCATCGACGAGGTCATCGACCTCCGCGACCATCTCAAGTGATCCATTGATCACCCCGTACCCGCATGTACTATCCGATCCAACTCCTGGCCGACTGGCTGACCTATTCCGTCTTTCGGATTGCTCCGGAAACGCTTCTTGCCGGCACGGTCAATTTTTTCATTTTCGATACAATCAAGATCATCGCGCTCCTCTACGTGATTATTTTCGCGGTGTCGATCGTCCGCTCCTTCGTGCCCAAGAAGAGAATCAAAGTCATCCTTTCTCATAAGAAGAAATATGTCGGCAACATTCTAGCGTCTCTCTTGGGCATCATCACGCCGTTCTGTTCCTGTTCCGCGGTACCGTTGTTTCTCGGATTCGTGCAGTCAGGTGTCCCGCTCGGCACCACGTTCTCTTTCCTCGTCGCCTCGCCGATGATCAACGAGGTGGCGCTGGTACTGCTCCTCGGCATGTTCGGATGGAAGATAGCCCTCATCTATGTCGTCAGCGGACTCCTGATCGCGATCAGCTCCGGAATCATCATCGAGAAAATGAATGTCCGGAATCTGGTGGAGGCATTCGTACTCGACGATGACACGGACAATCTGAATATTCCCGATCTGAGCTGGGAAAGACGTGCCACATATGCCGGAACATATACGGTGAATATCGTAAAAAAAGTCTGGCCGTATATCGTGGTCGGGGTCGGACTCGGCGCGTTCATCCATGGATATGTACCGGCCGACTTCCTTGCTCGATACGCCGGGAGCGACAAATGGTATGCCGTGCCTGTGGCGGTACTCATCGGCATCCCGCTCTATTCCAATGCCGCCGGCGTTATCCCGCTTGTCGGTGCGCTCACCGAGAAAGGCGTGGCGATAGGCACGGCGCTCGCATTCATGATGGCCGTCACCGCCCTCTCCCTTCCGGAATTCATGATCCTCCGCAAGGTGATGAAGACCCGACTCATCCTCCTCTTCGCCGGTATCGTCGCCTCCGGCATCATCTTCACCGGCTACCTGTTCAATTTCCTTTTGCGGTAGACGCCAGTATCGGCATTCGCCAACACTCTCCGATCGTTTCCACGATACGGAGTTTTTGATATTTCAAAAAGGTACCTGCCATCGTATTCTGATTAAAGAAAAGAGATATTATTCCGAGGACGGTCCTCGTAAAGAAATTCCACTTTTATGGCATAATATTTCTTCCTGTCCGTCTTCCAATACGGCACACGAAGTAAAATATCCTGACGACCGCATAATTTGTGATTTTATGGCATTCCTTACTACCATATAATATTATATGGTAGTAAAATTAGCCCCTTCCGAGGAGGCCCTTCCGAGGACCGTCCTCGGAGAGGTTTCGTGTATTTATGGCATAATATTTCGTCCTGTCCGTCTTCCGATACGGCACACGAAGTGACATACTCTGACGACCGAATGTATATGTCATCGGTTTCTTTCGCTTTTCCCAGCACAGTCTGAACGGCCCTGACTCCCCCCATTTTTTACAGTCCTCCCGTCTCGTAGTCCTTACTACCATATAATATTATATGGTAGTAACCATGTGAGCGTGTTCCCGCCGAGCCGGTGTGACGAACCGGATATGAGTCCTCTTACAAAAGACAGCCGGTCGACAGGGCATGGATCCTATGGACGGTCGTAAACAGTCTCAGATGATCGCAGGCTTGACAGGCGGTTTTTCGTCCGCTATTCTGTACCTGTACCATAGGTATAGATATAACACTAAATGAAACCGTATGAGCACTGTAAAAGTCGATGCGTCGAAATGTCCACAAGATCATGTCTGTCCGCTGATACGGGTCTGTCCGGCAGGCGCCATCAGCCAGGTCGGATATTCGGCACCGACAATCGATCATGAGAAGTGCGTTTCCTGCGGACGATGCGTGATCTCGTGCCCGTACAAGTGTCTCTCTTTCGAATAATCGCGAACGGTCACTCGATCGGAGCGGCCGATAATCAATCAAGACAACGGTATGAAGAAATCGGACACACCGGTCTCCGGACCGGAGAAGGCCAAGATCCTTATCGCCATCAGAAAAGCCAAGACGAGTCTTGGGAAGATCGAATCCATGGTAGAGGAAGAACGGGATTGCTTCCCCGTCATTCAGCAGGTTCTTGCGGCCATCGGACTTTTGAAGTCGGCGAATCTCCTCATGCTTGATCGGCATGTCGCGCGACACCTTGACGGACTCGGAAAAAAAGGTGACGTCCTCCGGTCCGAACTGGTCCGTATCGTGAAGACCGCCCAAAGCAAGTGATATCCATTATATATACTTCCATATGAAGCGAACGTACCCCGTCCCCGTTTTTCTTGTCCTTGCCGCCGTTATCGTCGGTATCGTTACGGTCCGATCGACCCAAGCGGAGCCGGAAGCCGCAACAGTCGCTCTGATTCCTGTTCGGGTCGAAATGGCCGCCATCGGTTCTTTTCGTGCTCGACAGTCCGCGTCAGGATTCGTCTCGGGTGTCCGTCAGACGGATGTCGCGCCAAAAGTCGGCGGGTACATAGTGAAGCTCCTCAAGGAAGAAGGAGATGCCGTTCGTGCCGGCGAGGCGATCGCCGTCCTCGACGGAAGGGAACTTTCCGCTATGAACAAGAGTGCACAGCTCTCGCTCGACGCAGCGGGAACCATACTCCGTGAGACGAAAGATCTGTATAAACAGACGGTAGACCAGGCCGAGGCTTCACTGAAGAAAGCTGAGGATTCCTACGCTTCCGGAGACATCACTTCCCGCGACCTCGATATCGCCAAGGAGGCGGTGAAGAGTGCCAAGCGTACGCGTGACGCACAGGACGCTGTGGCCGCAGCCGGAAAATCCGCCGCAGAAGGAGGAGTACTCGTCGCCGGCGCAGTCGCAGCGAATGCGACCGTCACTGCACCGTTTTCCGGAATCATCACGCGCCGGTATACCTCACTCGGATCATTCGTCGCTCCCGGAACACCGATCTACGCCGTCGCATCGCAGGATGCGCTCGAGATAAGCGTTTCGATACCTGGTGAACTCGCGAAAAATCTCCACAAAGGAGATGAGGTCGCCGTTTTTCCTGAGCATTCGACCGAATCAATCACAGGAAACATATTCTCGATCGCACAGGCAGTCGGCACCACGACCCAGTCTTCGATAGCCAGAATCCGTTTCGGGAAATCCGTGACATCGATCGCCCTCATCCTCGGACAATACGCGACCGTCTCCATTCCCGTAGGTCCGTCCCGCGATGCACTGTTCGTTCCCGAGAGCGCGATCATACATGAATATGACGACACGTTTGTCTTTACCGTTTCCGACCACCGCGTAAAGAGAACCACGGTGACGCTCGGTGATTCGAAAGACGGTCGACGAGAGATCCTCTCCGGCATAAATTCCGGATCAAGCATCGTCGTCGAGGGCGCCTCTGCCCTTCGCGACGGCACAGTCGTTTCGGTCTCCGAGTAATCCGGCGTTCATCAAACAGAACTTATGCACGAATCCAATCAATCGGATCCGAACGAAAAAATGAAGCTCGGCCTCGCCGGCCGTATCACGGAACTTTTTCTGAAGAAGCGCGAGCTCTCCATCCTGACCATCGTGGTCGTCGCGGCATGGGGTACGCTCTCGTTCGTGCTGACTCCGAAACAATACAATCCTGAAATCGTCGCGCCGGCATTCGTCATCGTGACTGATTTTCCGAACGCATCGGCGTCCGAAGTTTATGAGCTCATCACCCGTCCGATGGAAGACCGTGTATCGGAGCTCCAAAAGATAGATGAGATCTCCTCGCAGACGTACCCAGGAGGTCGGAGTATGGTCATGGTGAAATTCCTCGTCGGCTCGAACCGCGACGAAGCGAAAATCGCCCTCAATCAGAAACTCCGCGACCATATAGATCAGAAACCGTCCGGTGCGGCCGATCCAATCATACAATCGATCGATCCGGATGATGTGCCGATCATCGACCTCGGTCTCTCCTCCGATTCCCTCTCGGAAAGTTCGCTTCGGAAGCTCGCCTTCGACGTCGCCGACGAGCTCAAGCATGCCGGAGGTGTTTCCCGCGTCGAGGTCATCGGCGGACGGACGAATCACCTCCTTGTCGAACCACGGGCAAGCGAACTCGCGGCCCGCGGGATATCACTTCAGGAAATCATGGGCGTGATTTCGGGTGCGAACGGCATCGATTCCGTAGAAAGACTCGATGGGGACGATCGTGACCGGGTCGTCACCGTCAATGGGAATATCCGCGGGACGGATGACCTTGGCAATCTCGTCATACGGCAAGACCGCGGAGCCATACTGCGCCTTCGCGATATCGCAGACATCTCATATGGTCCCGGAGAAATCTCGGACTACGTGACCCTTTCAGAGCCGGGCAAAGCAAATCATCCCGTCGTCCATATCGCCCTTTCCAAACTCGGAGGAACGAATGCCACCACGGTCTCCACGGACGTCCTGTCCCGACTCGAAGGTCTCAAAGGCACGATGATTCCAGAAAACGTCGTGACGGAAGTCCTGCGTGACGAGGGAGCCATCGCCGGCGAGGAGATCGGCAAACTCACGTTCGACCTGACAAAATCGATCGTCGTCGTCGCGGTCCTCTTGATGATGTTCCTCGGATTCCGAAATGCTATGGTTGCGGCGGTCTCCATACCGCTCGTACTGCTCGCGGTCTTCGGTGCGGGACTGCTTGCGGGACAGACAGTGAACCGCATCACGCTCTTCGCGCTCATCCTCTCGCTCGGACTCCTTGTGGACGACGCGATCGTCGTCATCGAGAACATAGCCCGCTACTTCAGGATGTATCCGGGTGAGAACCGTATCAAGCTTATCGTGAAAGCGGTGGACGAGGTTGGTGGTGCACTCGCGCTCTCGACCCTGACGATGGCCATCTCATTCATACCGATGGCGTTCGTCACCGGCATGATGGGTCCGTATATGGCACCGATTCCGTTTTTCGTTCCGGCGGCACTCTTCGCGTCACTTCTCTTTTCGGTGACCGTGAACCCGTTCCTCGCGCTCATATTCACACCCAGGGACAAACCAGGCAAACCGGCCGTGCAACACAAGGAAAATTTCTTCCTGCGCTCATTCCAAAAACTCGACACGCGGTACGGGGCATTCCTCGCCACATTGCTTTCGACGAAGAAGAACCGTACACGGACCATAGCCGTCACGACAGTACTGTTCTTACTCTCCGTCATCCTCCCCTTCTCACCGGCCGTTCCGTTCCGTTTGCTCCCGAAGGCCGACAAGGAACAGTTCTACGTCTACCTCGATATGCCCTCCGGAACAGACGTATCCGTCACCCGTTCAGCCGGCAAAGAGATGGAAAAAATTCTTCTCTCATTTCCGGACGTGCGAAATGTGGAAAGTTTCGTCGGCGAAGCTCCCGTATCCGATTTTAACGGACTCTTTAAAGGAAGCTCGTCACGTGTAGGTGGGAATCAGGCGACCCTCCGTGCGAATCTCGTCTTGCAAATCGAACGGCATCGTTCTTCCGAAGAAATCGCTTCCGAGTTCAGGGCTCGTGCGGAAATACTCCGACGAGCACATCCGGATTACGGTATCCGTATCATGGAAGATCCGCCGGGACCGCCGGTACTCGCCACGCTCTATCTCAAGGTGAAAGGCGACGACGAACGCGTCCGCGAGGACATGGCGCGCGATCTCGAAGCGACCGTTCACGATATCGAGGGTACGACCGACATCCGACGCTCCACTCCGGAGCGTGTCCTCGACAGCTCATACCGGATACTGACCAACAAGGCGGAGCTCCTCGGCGTGACCCCGACCGACATCGCGTCGACACTCCACATCGCCCTTTCCGGATCGGCGGTCGGACTGTATCACGAAAGCGCCTCGCCGAACCTCCGCAAACCGGAGCAGGAATACATCGCCGTCCGCCTCGCCCGCGATTCCCGCGACGAGGAGAGCGACTTGTCCTCTCTCACGATAGCATCACGAACCGGCGCGCAAGTCCCGCTTTCCGAACTTCTCGAGAAGACCGATGCCGCATCCGAACTGCCTATATCCGCGGATAATCGGCAGCCGACTGTTGCCGTCTCGGCGGAGATGGAAGGACGGAGCGTGGTCTATGCCGTATTGGATCTCTTCCCGAAGCTCTTCTCGTACACGTTGCCCGCCGGGACAGGGAAACTCATAGCATGGTCTCCTATGGGCGCGACGTACGAGGACACTCGGACCGGCAAGCGGTATGAGATCGAGATCGGCGGCGAATGGAAACTGACCCTCGAGGTGTTCCGAGATCTCGGACTCGCGATGGGCGTGGCGATCTTCCTTATCTACTTCGTCCTCGCGGCAAAGGCGGAGTCACTCTTCGTCCCGCTCCTCATCATGGTATCTATCCCTCTCGGACTGATCGGCGTCTTCCCCGGCTATGCTCTTCTGCACGCGATCAAGGGAACGTACTTCAACGCGACCTCCATGATCGGTGTCATATCGCTCGCCGGTTTGTCCGTGAAGAACTCGGTCATCTTCCTCGAATATCTCGAACCGCTCAAAAAGGCCGGCAAGCCCCTCAAAGAGGCGCTCATAGAAACGGGACGGGTCAGATTACTCCCAATCACGCTCACCTCGCTCACGGCCATATTGGGATCGCTCACGATCATCACTGATCCGGTCTGGGAAGGTCTCGCATGGGCGATCATCTTCGGACTCACCGCCTCGACTTTTCTCACGCTCATCATCTTCCCGATAGTGTATTATGTCTTCGAGAAGAAGAAATGGGACCGCTAACCGTCATCAATAAAACATATGTCGCACATCTATCGCATGGATACCTCGTCGTGGAACGTAGAGCGGATCATGTTCGCCGTCGCCGGCATATTGATCGCCGTCTTCGCAGTACTCGCCGTTCTCGTCCACCCGGCATTCGTCTGGGGAGACCTCTTCGTCGGATCGATGCTCGTCTTCTTCGCTATAACGGGCTACTGCCCGATGGCGATGTTGGTCGCAACCATCCTCAATAGGAAAAAGACCGCCTGATATCAGGGTCGGTCTTTCGGAATACACGTCGCTGAAAATAAAAGAAGGTACTCGGCGGTGCGCGTCGCGAGAGTACCTTCTTGGTGGCTGCCCAATATTTTCACGCACGAGGGGTTCTTCGTCGAAGCATGACGACCTCCGTTTGTTTCGATTGTTGAAAAGGCATTTTCCTGCATTCATGGAAGGTCATGAACGTCCGCAGGTGGTGTCGACAACTATGTGCCGACAGTTCATCAGGCTGACAACTATGTGTCGATACCTGACAAGCTATAGTAGCACTATTATCATCTTCTGTCAATAAAAAAGCAAATGATGTCAAAAGCAAATGATTAGATTTTTGCTTTAAATAAGGCAACGTACAGAAACATACAGTAGCCGGGTGCAGGGTCCCTTCTCCGAGGACCGTCCTCGGAAGAAATTTCCACTTTTATGGCATAATATAACTTCACTCTCTCCTCGAATCCCACTCGTTCTCCAAGGACGGTCCTCGGATTTTTAAGCCACAATTCAGCTATCGACACCCACCCACTTCCGATGGATTGCTTCGGCCGACGAGGCCTCGCAAAGACGGAGGGGAATCTCCTCTCCGAGGACGGTCCTCGGAGAGATTCGGGTCTGTCCCGCAGGCGCCATCAGTCAGGTCGGATATTCGGCACCGACAATCGATCATGAGAAGTGCGTTTCCTGCGGACGATGCGTGATCTCGTGCCCGTACAAGTGTCTCTCTTTCGAATAATTGCAAAACGCTCGGTCGTATTGAATGGCCGATAATCAATCAAGACAACGATATGAAGAAATCGGACACACCGGTCTCCGGACCGGAAAAGGCGAAGATTCTCATCGCCATCCGAAAAGCCAAGACAAGCCTCGGGAAGATAGAGATGATGGTGGAAACTGAAAACGATTGTTTCCCCGTCATTCAGCAGGTCCTCGCGGCCATCGGACTCCTCAAGTCGGCGAATCTCCTCATGCTCGACCGGCATATCGCCCGCGAGCTCAAGGGCATCGCCAAGGCCGATACCCTCCGCAACGAGCTGGTCCGCATCGTCAAGACCGCCCAGAGCAAGTGATACTCACACGAGCTTGTTCAGGTGATTCTCTCTGGACTTATACGGGATTCACTTGATGTGTTGTATATCGATACCAGAGAAGTCCGCCCCGCGAATGCCGGGGCGGACTTCTGAACGTAACAGTGATTCAGCTGATTCGGTATTATCACCCAGGTCGAGAACCGTCCTCGGAGAGTTTCGTCGACCGTTGCGATTATTTGAAGCAATGCTTCTCCTCTATTGGAAATATAAAAAGGATGCGATATTCGCATCCCCTGCATACCATGTCACCAATCAGGATATTCCGGATGAGTCACCGACCGCTCCTCACGTTTTTTCGGAGGATACTTCCAGTAATTACCATAAAGCGGTGAGAAGAAATCTCGAACAGCCTCTTTTGCCGCCCATTGAAATTCAGACCATACTTCCTCTGCCGTCTGACAGACCATGAGCCACACCAGAAGCAACGCCTTTTTAAAATTATCAGCAGCATTTCCCATCACGTATCTCCTCGATTGTTTATGAACGAGACGCACATCCTTTCAGTGACATCATCATAGCCAAGCCGAGGCATACTGTAAAGTAGAATGGCGCTCATTCTCGATATGTGGCAAAAAAAAGTACTCTGCGATATTCGTCGCGAGAGTACTCTGTAACCGCTATGTCAGATCCTTCGTCGAAGCATGCTTACCTCCATTTTTTATTGGTGGTTCTGTGGTGTTTTTTTTGTGCGAATCCAGAGAAGGTTTCGGATTTCGCTTTTAATGCCGGCAACCATGCACCGACGCTTCATCGAACCGACAACTCTGTGTCGAATGTCCGATACCTTCACGTTTGAAGGCCCTCATTTATGGAACTATAGTAGCACCAATGGAACGTTCTGTCAATAATCGGCATGAAATAAGCATTTCTTGCTTTATACACGGTATAACTAATGATGATAAAAAGCATAAAAAAACAGATTGCCGTGCGCTGAAGCGGCAATCCGTACCATATTCCCCTCCGACTCTTCTTTCGACAAGATTGCGAGGCTTCGGACAATCTTGCCGAGTAAGCGCGCAGTCAGCCTCTTTTCTGAAAGCGAAACACCATCCAGCGTGCTTTCTTATGCCGGCATGGTAGCACAAAGGTGATTTCCTGTCAATCATCATGAAGAAGAGGCTTCATCGAGAATAGGAGGATGGGCAGATGTGACGGAGTTCGCCCCGCGAATGCCGGGGCGAACTCCGAAAAACTATCACGGGACAAGCGTCGAGATCTCCTTCATGAACGCATCGGCGACGTGATTCGCCTTTTCTTCGCTCTTGGCCTCGGTATAGATGCGGATGATCGGTTCGGTATTGGAGGCACGCAGATGCACCCAGTATTCCGGGAAATCGAGCTTGAGACCGTCGCGATCATCGGCGACCGCATCGGGATGTGCCGAAGCGATCTTGGTAAACAGTTCGGACAATTTCTCCTTCGGTATCGAAACCTCGAGCCGGTTCTTGGCCATGAAGTATGCCGGGAAGGTTTTTCGGAACGCCGAGAGGGTTTTCTCCTCGCCATCGGCACGGCCGTCCCGCCACGATGCGAAGGCGGAAGCAAACAGTGCGACACCGACCAGCGCATCGCGACCATAGTGAAGCGCGGGCAGGATGACTCCCCCATTCCCTTCCCCGCCGATCGTCGCTTGCTCTTCCTTCATCACCGAGACGACATTCGCCTCGCCGACCTTGGCACTTACGCATTTTTGTTCATATCTCCCCGCCACGTCTCGGAGTGCTCGACTGCTCGACAGGTTGTTCACGACCGTGCCGGGAGTATGTTTCAGATAAAAATCGGCACAGGCGACGAGGGTGTATTCCTCACCGAAGAGCGTCCCGTCCTCATTGACGAGCGCGAGCCGATCCACGTCCGGATCGACGATAATACCGAAATCACAGCCTGTTTCCCGGACCCGGTCCATCGTCTTTCCGAGATTATCGATGATGGGCTCCGGGTTTCGCGGGAACAGTCCCGTTCCGCCACAGTCGAGCTTTTCTCTATCGGTGATCCCGAGACGACTGCACAACTCGGGAATGATCGCCGACCCCGCTCCCTCCACCGCATCCACAAGCACGCGGAATTTCTGTCTCGCGATCGCTTCGGTATCGACGAACGGGAGTGCGAGGATCTTGGCGATATGCGTCTCGTCCGCCGTCCGGTCTTCCGTGACGGATCCGATAGTGTCGAATCGGGCCGGAGTGAAGGATGCCGATTCCACGATCGAGAGGAACGATGAGAGTTCGTCCGGATCGAGGAATTCCCCTCGCGCATTGAGGAGTTTGAGCGCGTTCCACTGCAAGGGATTGTGCGATGCGGTCACGATGATGCCGGCATTGGCCGAATGTTCCGTAACGGCGAGTTCGACGGTCGGCGTGGTGGCGATACCGAGATCGATGACATCGATTCCCGAGAGAGCGAGCGTATTCGCGAACAGTGAAGAGATCGACTTTCCCGACGGCCGCGTATCACGACCGATAATCACTTTCGCTTTCCCTTCTCCAGTACATGTCTTTCCGACCCATACGGCGAACGCTGACGCATAGGAAACGAGATTGTCCGGCGTGAGATCTTCCCCGACGATGCCTCGGATACCCGAGACGCTGACCATGAGTGCCATAGTGCGAAATATATGCGGATATGTGCCTATTATAGCAAATCATCCGAACCTCTTCTAGAACTGACACATTTCGTGAATAATAAAAGGTCCTTCACTATTGGAGTGAGGGACCTTTTTTGTACTTTTCTGAAGTTAGAATGATCTCAGAAGCTCATTCATACCGGTATATCGCAACGTCCTTTTTCCCATAGGACCGTTTATATCGATACGACCGCCCGGTTGCATGAGGACTGCAAGCTCGGTAGGCTCTTTGAATGCCCAAATGTTTTCCCCGATCATCGGTGGATTTTGGACACAGGCTCCTGCTTCGATGTCAATTCCTAAAATCGGGGTCGCACGTTTACGGCAATGCGCATGTCTTCCTTTCTCCATTGAAATAATCACCAGGCAATTTTCACCTCTTATTGCCTTGTCTACGGTAACCGACCCGAACGACCTTTTTCCATCCGCATCTCGTTTCATATTCAGACGAGGGATGGAAAAATTTTTCAGATTCGGAAGACTCGAGTCATCCGTGTGTTCAAGAATGTGTTTGCACACGACGTTGATTTCAAAAACGGTCTTACCGGACACATTTTTAAGAAAATACAACAGATGGTCTGGTGAATAAGACCACTCCCTGGTGTGCTTGCTGGTTTGGATGATTTCGCATTTTTTGAACGCTAACATTATGGGGCTGTTTTTTGGTTACAAAATATTTCGGATACGGACAACGCGCCAAAGACCTCCCAAGGAGGCATCCGTTGCGCTATCCGATTCCGATCCCCGAGCTGTTAAGGGACGATTTCACGCCGTTTCCGACGATTGCCGGATGTCGGGAATAATGGACACTGTACCCCTGTTGCATATTTATGTCAAGGGTAACCGATTTTTGTCAACGAATCGAAAAAATTTTCCTTACAACAAGCCATTACAAAAATCTAAGCTTTAGGGATATCTAAATAAGTTTCGTTTGAGAAGAGTACGTTTTTTGAATCGACACGAATTTTATACAATCTCTGTTTTTTTGAGTATTGCGTTGATATCAGTCTCTTGTTTATCGAGATATGATCCCGGATACCCCTTCCCTTTGTTCATATCGCTATCAGTAAGAAGAATCTCTTCAGCTTCCTCACGTTTATCAGTCAAATCCTTATGAAGCTCTTCTATCCTCTTTCGTTCCTCGTCAGACGGTCCATCAATCACGTCGTGTTTTCCGGTAAAAAACTCATTCATATATCCGGTATCTTGGGAATTACATCCTCCACCTGCATGATAGGGAAAATCCTGACGGACCGCAAGGGTCGCCATCACGAGCCCAAAATCTCTTTCAACAAGGCCATTCGGACGAGGAGACCATAGCGTGCCTGTTTGAAGTAGACCGCCTTCGTCGACGTGTCGACTTCGGTCGCGATCTCGTCCACGCGTGGCAACGGATGCATGATGATCGATTTCCGTTTCATGCGTTTCACAAGCGCCAAGTCGATACGATAACAGCCTTTGAACTTCGTATATTCCTTCGGGTTCTTGAACCGTTCCTTCTGTATGCGGGTCTGATAGAAGACGTCGACCTCGGTGATGACCGGGTCGAGGTTCTCGGTCTCCTCGTAATATACGCCGTGCCGGTCCAGATACTCCTTGATATCCGCTCCCACCCGCAATCCCTTGGGTGAGACGAAATCTATCTTCACCTTCTTGAATTTCCCCAACAGATATGCGAGTGAGCGGATAGTGCGACCGTGTTTCAGATCACCCACGAAGGCGATCCGTATCCCGTCGACCTTCCCGAGTTCCCGTCGGATAGTGTAGAGGTCGAGGAGCGCCTGTGTCGGATGTTGTCCGGAGCCGTCGCCTGCATTGATCACCGGCACATCGGAGACGATCGATGCCCGCTTCGCCGAACCTTCCTCGTCGTGCCGCAAGACGATGACATCGGCATACCCGGAAACGACCCGGATCGAGTCTTCAAGCGTTTCCCCTTTCGATACGGACGAAAATTCCTTGGCATTCTCGGTGGTGATGACGCTCCCGCCGAGCCTGAGCATGGCCGACTCGAACGAGAATCGGGTCCTCGTGCTCGGCTCATAAAAAAGCGACGCCATGATCTTCCCCCGAAGCGGTATACCGTGTTTCTTTTCGAAACCGTCCGCGACCTTGAATAACTTTTCAAGCGCCTTCCGGTCGAATTGCTGCGATTCGATGACGTGATTCATAGACTGAATTAAATGATACGAAAACAGCGGATTATTATCCCCATCGCTCCCCGAGTTTGAAGCCGACATATATCCCAGCAAATCCCCCGACCATACTCCACAGTATCGACGCCATCGAGAACAGGCTGTCGCCCCAGAGCAGAGGGATATAACTCCCGGCAGCGGATCCGATGAAGAGGAACAGGAAGATGAGTTTCTTGGTCATACGAGTGTTTTCAGTTTCGAAATGAATCGATGGAGATGTTCATCAAGCCTGTCGATATCCGTTTCAAGCACTTCGTCGAACGTAAACCATCGGACTCCGTTGAATTCCCGTTCCTCGTATCGAATCCCGGCATCCGTATTTCCCGAAATCACATACCACAAACTGACATCCGTATGTCCGGCCGTTTTCCCTCCGGTTATCGCCTGCGAAATGAATACCGGGTTCGAGAAGAAAAAAGACGCCTTCACTCCAAGTTCTTCGACCGATTCCCGCCGGACGGTTTCTTTCGGGTCTTCGCCGTGTTCTACATGCCCTCCGGTCGGTAGCCATTTCTCCGCATTGATATGATCAACCAATAATACCGCTTTCTTATTGATGTCCACGAGAACGAAATAGGAAACCAGATGCTTCGGCGGGGTATCCGGCTTCGTGATACGAAATATCTCCGCCCCACCGTCTATCCATGCAAGCGCATCATCGCGGTGTCTTTTTTCGAGTTCATCGAACGGTCGTATGTCCCGAATGATACGACTGATTGTTTCCCGAATATCGTTCATAGTCGATTTGATTTCAAACATTCGACGAAATCCCCCTTCGAAGACTCGGTACTCCCTTTTAAAAACGGGAGAGAAATTCAGTATGCTTCATCGTTCATTGTTTCAATATGAATCCGTTCGACTGTCCGTAATTGATGAATCCCGTGACATCGAGGACGGCACCCTCTATCTTACAATCGATGAACTGCATGCCGTCCGTGACCGCGGAATCGATGTCCGTCTTCTTCAGGATGCACCGGTCAAAGGTGACACGCTCCAGATTCGCCTGACCGAACGGGACCGATGACAGATCACAGAAAATGAACACGCTCCCCGTCAGATCCGCTCCACCAAACGTGCAGGATTTCAGATTGAATTTCTTTGCCGGTGATGCCTTCGTTCCCGGCAGGGATTGAAACACACAGTTGCGCAACACGGCACCGGAAAAATCACAGTCCGCGAAGCTGACATGAAAAAGGTTCAGATCCGAGAGCTTGCTTTCCGGAAACGAACAACTCGAGAAATTCGTACCATCGCACGAGATCGTCGACAGATCGCAAGACTCGAACCGGCACCGTTTGAAAGAAGTGAATTTCAGCCGTGCCGAAGGAAAAGAACACCGGAGAAAGGTGTCGGCCGAAAACGACTGTCCATCGAGCTCGTCGGCCGAAAAGATGACGTCCTTGTATGTCATGGTATTGTTCGGTCGGACTCTTCCCACTCGTTCAATGATACTCCAAAATCGCCTGTCGGGACAATCCGACTCCGATATCCGTTCCTCAACGGGACAATAGGGTTGCCATTGCGGGTAAAATGACCTATCGTGTATTGACTTCCGATCAATCACATTCATGAATACATACGATATCATCGTCATCGGGGGCGGACCGGCAGGCATGATGGCCGCCGGGCGGGCGGGTGAGCGTGGTGCGCGCGTCTTACTCCTGGAAAAAAACGACACGCTCGGCAAGAAACTGCTCATCTCAGGAGGCGGGCGTTGCAATCTGACCAACGCCACATTCGACCGGAATGTTTTCTTGTCGAAGTTTCGTGATGCGGTAAAGTTTCTCCAGTCCCCGCTTGCCACGTTCGGCATTCGGGATACGTTGGATTTTTTCGAATCGCGAGGCGTCCCCTTGAAGGTCGAGGCGGAAAATCGGGTATTCCCGCAAAGCGACGACGCCCGTTACGTGTTCGACGCGCTCGCTTCGTATATGCGGGAAGGATCGGTGACAGTCATGCCCGACACCGCCGTTACGGGTTTCGAGACCGAGAACAAGAGCATAATCGGCATTCGACTGAATGATGGTCGCACGATATGTGCACGGTCGTATATCCTTGCGACCGGTGGGAAGTCTCATCCGGAAACCGGATCGACCGGAGACGGATTCCTGTGGCTTGCGGCTATCGGTCACACGATCGCGAAGTCACGACCGTCGCTCGTCCCGATCCGTATCCGGGAATCATGGGTGCGTACGTTGTCAGGCGTCAGTTTCGCGGATGTGAAAGTGACGGTACTGCAGAACGAAAAAACGAAAGAGGTCGGTATCGGCAAGATTCTCTTCACTCACTTCGGACTCAGTGGGCCGCTCGTACTCAATATGAGTCGTGCAATCGGCGACCTGCTCGGTTCAGGACCGGTGAACCTTACCATAGACCTCTTCCCCGCCTCGGACGAAGCCACTCTCGATATGCGTATCCGGGCATCGTTCGATCAGCAACGGAACCGGCTTTTGAAGAACAGCGTGGATGGTCTGATCCCACCGCTCTGTATCAAGACAGTACTCCTCCTGGCCGGACTCGATCCGGATCGACCGGTCCATGATATCAAGCGGGAAGAGCGCCTAGCCCTGGCAACGGTCTTGAAAGGTCTCAGGATGACCGTAGAGGGGCTTCTGGACGCGGATAAGGCTATCGTGACCAGCGGCGGGGTATCACCTACGGAAATCGATTTTAAACGCATGCGGTCACGGCTGTTCCCGAATCTGTATCTCGTGGGCGATATCCTCGATATCGACCGCCCGTCCGGTGGATACAGCCTGCAACTGTGTTGGACCACCGGATTTGTCGCCGGCACCTCCGCGACCGCCGATATCGTTTCTTCCACCTCGAAGGCTTAGAGCCTATCCGTCAGGGTCTCCGTTGGAGCGTACGATCTTTGAGCGGAAAGGTGAGTAACCAGCGAAGCCCTATCCGGATAAGGCGACAAGGGGTACGCACGTTTATGCCGAAGATCGTAGGCGCAGTAGGTATGTTCCTATCGGATAGGCTCTTAGTCTTTGGAAAGGGATATGCTCGTAAAAATAGCAAAAGACCCGTCGAGCGTCTTTTGCTCGCGGGTCATCGTTCTGGTTGCGCGTTCCTTTTCTTTCGCCACTCGATGACTTCAAGAGGCGGTTCATCTTCGTGATGACGGATCAGGACGCCGACGGATCTATCGAGAATGCGTCTCGGGAAACCCTTTTCAATATGGTAGAGTCCATTGTCACGATCGTCCGGGCCTTCGTGACAGATGATAGGATCTCCCGCGATGGCCATAAATGTTTTTTTTCCGACCTCCGGTTCGCTGATGTTCTCGGATGCTCCGGGTAAGATGATAACATCGTCGCCGTATCCGTATCTCTCATGCTTCCCGACCGCGACAATCGGACATACAAGGTTTTTGTTCTCGACTCTCATCGTTTTAGGGGTTTTGTTAAAGATCGGCAAAAGTACCGACAGATCATGCTACTATGAACTTTGAAATCCGTCCAGAAAGTCCGAACGTTTCCTGACGGATAGGCCAGTGAGGGTATACACGGTCACACGTAAATCTGAAATGAATAATTCATTCATACTCGATTCATCACTCATTCCAGTACTCGTTTTCCATTGCTCATATCGAAATATCTTCATGTGTTGTCTATCGCTACCAGAGGAGTACTAGAGGAGTTCGACTCCCTATAGGGAGTCGAACTCCTGAACGCAACAGGGATGTCCCTATAGGGAGTCGAACTCCTGCGTGACTTATAGTATATCTGTCGTGGTCGTGCTTAGTTGATCTCGATATCCACGTAAGCTATCTGTGGGAATTTCTCGATAATCTTCTTTTCCACCTTGTCAATATGGTTGCCGACGAGTCGCGGAATGCGGTCCGTCGTCCGGAACATCAATCGTGCAAACTCCTTGAAGTCGTCTTTTATGTCATCATATTCCCTTTTCAGGTCGCCGGCTTCATAGATTTCCTCGTAGAGGGGTGAGCCGTTCCATTCGACCGTCGTGAATATCCGGTATTTCCCGATATCGATCGCGACGGATTTGAACTCGAGCACCTGTTCGATGCACGGATCCTTCAGAAGGCTCTTGATGATCTTCTGCGTGACCTCGTTGCTAAGCGGTTTGCCGATGATGTATTGGTGATTTTTCATTATCAAAATGATCGCGAGAAATCCCAATATCAACCCGACCAATATCCCTCCCGACGCGTCATACGCGGCGTTGCCCGTGACATACGTCGCCCACTGCGCGAGAAGCGCTATGAAGACCCCGAGTACCGCCGCTCCGTCCTCGTAAATGACGGCGAGGAGGATCGGGTCGGCTTCCTGAAACGTTTTTCGTGAAAATTGTCTTCCTGTGCGCAACTCATTCAACGCGATCAGAAGCGTGGCGCCCTCAATCGCCAATGCCGCTATCAATATACCTATACTCAATACGCTGAAAAACGGATGACCCCCGTCATTTTTCGTGAGTGAATCAATCGAGTGATAGATAGTGATTCCCGATCCGATGAACAAGATGCCACAGGCTGAAATCAAAGACCAGAAGAACCGTTCGATGCCGTATCCGTAGCCATGAATCTCGTCTGCCGGTCTTTTCGAACGCTTGATCCCTATCAACAAGAGCGACTGGTTGAGCGTATCCGCGAAGCTGTGCGTCGCCTCCGCGAACATGCTCGCGGAACCGGTCGTGAAAAAAATCGCCGTCTTCATCACGGTGACGAACGTATTGCCCAAGAGTGCGAACAGTACCGATTGCTTGCCGTGCGTCTGATCTTCCATGTTTCGGTTTCAGGTTTCAATCACGCTTATCGTTTCCTCTTCAGAATAAAAGAAAATCACCATACCCACAAGTGGCAGAGCGGTCAATCCCCGATGAGAATGCTCTTGAAACCGTGAATGAAGATGTGAAGCTCTCAGTCTCTTTCCAAAATCATAACCGGGAAGCGAAAGTTGACGGCTGACAGTGAAAATGCTACCAAGGTGGTGGCATCCTTAAAAGAGAGCTGAGGTTTTTCAACCGCCAAATGGAGTACCATGAAACGTTATTATGGACAGAAGATGTGGGACAGTAGCATATCGAGGTATGTTTCGAACCCGGATTATATCCCGGAGCTCATACAAACCTATCGCATCCAAAGGCTGATGCGGTCACAAATCGTCCGGTCATCCGGGAATGGTTTTGGAAAAGAGTTGTCCCGATACGGATTCACTCCGGAAGCATGGGAATACCTCGGAAGGTATTGTTCGCTTCATCCTATGGGATCCGCGGCATTCGAACAGGGCGCCGTTCCCGAGGCGTTTCAAAGTTTGCATCTGTGTTCGACGCTGGAGGCGTTCACCATACCGGTCATCGGCAATCCGGTATTGACCGTCGGGGACATGCGACTGCGGTACCATCCGGACATATTGGAATCCGTTGCCGGCAAGCATGATCTTGAAATGACGATTTTCGTCATCGCTCCGGCGGAATTTCGGCCTCATGTGGAAGATCTCATCTTACAGCTTGCCATCGACGAGAACGATCTCGATCTTGTACGACCGACGGGACTGAAGGAAACCGTCTTCTCGCGTCCGGAGTGGGCGGATATCGATCAGGAATCCTGGAAACGATCCAGGACGCGCGGCTGGCTTGAGCTCGATAACGGATTCCTCTTTTTTTCCGAGCCGAAGATGTGGATCGCCTTTTGTGACATGCTCGGAATCGAAGTCCCTCCGTATACCGAAATTCGGGCCGACTTTTCCGAAATCGATATGGCTCTACGGGAAATAGCACTCCACACAAAGCCCGTGAAGCACCTGACAATCCGATGAGACGCCCCGTCTCGATATCGCCGTTTCCTTGAAAGAGGAAACGGCGATTTTATTTCCGCATCGTCCGTGAGGGTAGACGGAAGTCGGCGACGGTCTGATCCATCACTTCTCGAAGACGGTCGTCAAAATCGGGAATCGACGCTTTCAAGACACTGACGAATGATTCGGGTCCCGAAGTTTCCTCCGAAAGGACTCGCTTCACGTCCTCGATACGGTCATCCGATACACGCAAGAGGAGCCGTTTCAACACGATGTCGGCGAACCGGTCAGCAAGCAGCGCCTGGTCTTCGACCGATACGTCGTGGATGCCGAGGATCTCGACGATATGGTCGGACCCTCCGGCGAGTACTTCGAATTGCTGTACGATATCATGGTGCATAGGTTTGTTATTCGGTAGCCAATTCCGACGGGAATTCCTTGCGTGCGCCTGGCTCACGTTTCCAGAGTACGATTGACAGGCCCCATAACATGGCGCCTCCGGGTATGAATGATCCGGCAGTACCTACTCCGACCGACAGGAGGCGCATGCCAAGCTTCGACTTCGGCAATGGGATACCTTTCTTTTCGAACCAGTCGACCGTCTTCTCCCCTTTCTGCAGGAGCGCCTCGGACCAGCCGGCCATCTTCTCCCGAAGTTTGGTCACGAACCCGCCGCCATATCGATGAATGACTTCCTCCTCAAGCTGGTCGGAAAGCTTCTCGGTACGCGACAGCATCTCATCGACCGTCGGCCCCTGTTCCGTTTTCAGGTCTCCTTCACTCGTTACGACCATCCGCTCTTCAACGGTCTCTGTCTCTTTGTTTTTTTCCGTGGCACCCACGACCGGACGCTCTTCAAAAGGCATAGTCAAAATCGATATCGGTATATGAGACAGTATATCATACCGAAATGACTTGATGTGTCGCATATCGCTACCGGAGGAGTTCGCTCCGCGAATGCCGGGGCGGACTCCTGAACGTAACAGTGATCCAGTCAATTTGGCATCAGATGATACGACCTCCTCTAACATGGGGTCATACGCAATATATGGTTCTGACCGTTATGATCACGATGCAATATATTTATGTGTTTCGATTTTCATCCTGCTCCACTGTCTGAGGAGGATTATCCGATGAAAAAGAGGATGGTCCCCCGAGTCTTCGAGGCACGTCGTTCGCGAACGACCGTGTCGAGGGTGAGGGGTGGGAGACTCCCTGATGAGGGGCTAATATGCCGACCCTGCCCCACTAACCGTATGATCCCTAAAACATTTTCGAGGAAGGGAGCAGGTAAATACTATGTCAACGAACATAAAAATAGCGTCGTTATGCAACGACGCTCATAAATAGGCCGAGAAAATCATGTCCTGCCAAAGCCGATTACGCAAACATCATTGCGTTTCCGTAGTCCGTCAAGCAGACTTGCCATGGCAGATGGAAAATGGTCGGCTTCCTGCTCATGGCATTCCGATCTGGTCACGACCTGATACCCTTGTCTGATGGCATTGGCTTCCTCACCGAAACGACTTTTGACCATGTCCCAGAAGAATTCGACCAAGCCATCGGCCCGGCGACGCTCCTGTGCATGTCGAATATGAATCTTCTGAGCCTCTTCAAGAAGTGCGGGAATTATTAAACAAAGCCACTTCTAATTAAAATTTACTACTTTTACTGAAAAGATCGTCCTCGGTTATCTCAGTGGCTCCAATTTTATCTAAAAGCTTGTTCGTTATCTCCAAAGCATCTTTTGATGGTATATATGAAATATATTCAAAATACAACTCATTGTCTTTAGAAAAATTCTTACCAAAAGCATTATCCAAAGTCGTTACTAATAAATCATTGTCTTTTGTAAAATATATATTCTGAAAATCCTTTTCAGGTATTTTATCCATCATTCTTTCGATAACCTTTACAATTAGAGGGTACCCTTCATTGGTTTCTATTCCCATATCATCTTTAACCGCCTTCCTTGCAAAATACTCCGTCAAACCTTCTTCAAAAAAAGTTGGTAAGCTTTTTTCAGATGAAATATAGCTAGTATAGTGATAATATTCATGAATAACTGTTCCAAAATAATCTGCAAGTGTCTCCGTATCAGTAGAATCAATGGCTATCTTGATATTATTTGGAGGTGCAAATACGCCAAGTTCATAAGGTATGTCATCCTTTGAGGCAATAGCCATTTCTTTATAGCCAGCTATAATCTTTCTTATTTCAGTGTATATGTTTAACTCGTATTGATCCGATTGCAGTTGCACCCGCCAATTATCAGCCTCGCTATTATATTGGTCAATTTCATCATTGTAAGAGTTCCTCATATTCTCACAATATCCGTAAGAGTATCTAGGTTCATATGTGTAAGTGAAATATCCTGGGGAGCAATAAGTATAGGGATAATACGAACAAGTTCCAGCAACATAGTGTGAGATAGTATCTTGTGCATTGATACAATTAGAATATGAGGAATTTCCAACCGAAACAGTTAGATTTGCCATATCGACATTGTAATTTATCTTGCCCTTATCGTAGCTGACTGCCGAAGCATATGAATTTACAACTTTAGTAACTTTTGCTAGTGCGGTATCTAGTCTTGCAATGACCTCATTTATTTGATCCTCTCTAAACTGATTATATTCTTGCCTATCCATGAGATGCATTTCAGGAATAACCTTTACATCTTTTCCATCAACTTCCTTTTCAATCATCAACTTAGCTAAAATTGGACTGATTGCCTCAAAAATATCTTTATCCAAATTTTTTACATAAATATTATCAGCATACATTGTTACTGGACTGTCATTTGGAATATTCATGTTTGCAGGAAACCTCTTTAAAACCCCCGTCAAGACGAGTTGTTGATAAAACTGACCCTTATTATTGCTACCTGCAACGACGTATTTAACAATCTGATTATTAATATTATCTTCAGCTTTAATAATTTTGGGAGGGTTGTTTTCACTATTAAGCTTTGACACCAGGTCTTCTTTGCTCCATATGAGTCCGTTTGATTTGGGATGTAGTTTAATTTTGTAATTAATAAAAGTCTTTTGACTAAATGCAAATACATATGTGCATAGAAAAGCACTATTAAAAGCAAGGAAGGAAACAGCAACTATAAGCAATAGATGCACAGAATACTTTTTCCAAGAAAATGACTTCTGACTCTTAGTCCAATAATAAGCAAGCAGTACGGAAAAAATTGCAAAAACTACTAGAGCTTTTTTTAACAGATAAAATTGCAACAGATAATAGCTTACAAATACACTTTTATTTTCAATGGGTGCTCCCAGCTTATAGATGGAAAGATAGCTAAAAATCAATAGCGAGACTAGAAAAAGTGCTGGCAATAAAAATTTATAGATCTGATTGTTTTTAAATCCTCCTTTTGCAGTTATTTTAAAAGAGGCAAATAATCTTATTTTCTTCCTTATCCAAATTAACAACTTTTTAATATATACCGAACTACGCTTTTTTTCGTGTTTTATTACTTCTTCAATTTTTTCTTCCTCCCTCGCAATTGAATCAATTAAATTTAAACTGTTCTTTTGCAATGCGGATTCAATTTCTCCATCAGTCATCCCTCTTGGTTTGAATCCCTTTCTGAAAAATTGAGTCTCACACTTTAAGCATGTGCTGTCTTCAGCATTATTATATTTACTTCCACATTTAGAGCATTCCGAAACAAGATGCTCTGGCAAATTATCAAAGTCATATATTATGTCTGCTTTTTTTGGTTTTGTTGTTTCATGAAAAACGCTTTGCGAACCACAAAATTCACAAAAAATATCCTTTTTATTTATTTTTTTTCCACAATTTTCACAAAACATAATATTACTCAACAAAGTTAACTTTTACTCGCTTTGATTTTGAAACATACCATATCCAAATCAAGGCTCCCCAAAAATTCTTGCCAACTATTTTTGAATATTCAGCAAGTAAAGTAGCATCTGTCGTATAAGAATAAACCAGTGCATATGTTATTACTCCCTGCATTACCATATATAGCCAAAGCACAATATAGTATTTTTTAAACTCTTTTTTCCTTTTAAAATACAGATAGATGACATAGCCACTAAGTGTAGCCGTTATGAAACCATTAAGAATATCATATAAAAATATTATTGATCCTGCGCTAATTGAATTACTAAATATTGCATCCGTAAAAATATAAACTCCATAACCAAGTGTTACAAGTAATCCTAAAATAACCAAAGTAAGCCATCCTTCAAGTCCCTTATACTTTAAAATTTCCTCGGCAGTTGGTGCAGTAGTCACTTTTTGCCGTTCATCACTGAATGCTTTTCTGACAAGTGTAATGATTAAACCAATAATTGCAGAAATAAACAAAATCCCAATAAATGTACCTGCGCCATCGTTTTCAAAACCATCCATAAGGATAGTGGGAATCAATAATACCAGAAAAGATATAAGCGTTGAATACATAAAAGCCACGCCGAAGCTAAATTTTTCTTCAATATCTCGAGGCGGTTCCTTTCTTGGAAGCACATTTTCAACAATCTCTTTTGTTGAATTACCACAGTTTTTACAAAAATTTGCTTCATCTCGCAATTCAGTTCCACAGTTTCTACAAAACATATTTTTTAATTTAATTTATTACCACAAAATTTACAAAAATTACTTCCACTTGAAACTTTATTTCCAGAATCACTGCAATATCTTGATTCATCCGATATAACGGGAACTTCTTCATGTGTAACTTCTTGCTGAGTCGTTTCCTGTGTATTGTTTTCATCACCTAGTAACGATTTCATTTTTTCATCGTACCCCGCTTGAGAAATACTTCCAGACGCTAGGCTGTTATTAATCTCGGCAATATTCTTGAACTTTTCAAACTGTTCATTATCCAATTTTATGCCATATTGGCAAACTGGACATAGTATATATTTTTCAACTGAATACGGAATAACTGGTATAAAAAATAAAGAAAACCAAGTCGAAATACGGAATAAATTCCATGGACTTTCATTATTGCAGTGAGAACATTTGAAGTTAAGAACTGCTCCGAAGTTTTTTCTTAATTGCTTACCCCATCCAAAGATAAAAAACATATATTTTATTGAGTTATTTTATTACCACAATTTTTGCAGAAATTACCAAGCTGTGATATTTCTTTTCCACAATGTGTACAAAATTTTACAGATAAGTTAACATCACTATTTTCATCAATAAATAAGTCTTGCTCGCTATCAATAATTACAGCATCCGATATTAACTCTTCATTTACATCATTAACTGCCATACCATAGTCGGTATCAAAAGACTCCGCCACAGATTCCTTTGGTTCTCCCTTTGAAATAAGATATATGCCTAAGTATCTATCTCAAATCTTTCTCCCTTCCCACTCTTCCCAATAAAACCCGTACGAAAGCCAAAACCATCATTTGCAGACTGGTATTCAACGTACGCTCACAGTTTTTCCAAAGTCTTCGGCATTTCTCCAACCAAGAGAAACTTCTCTCGACAACC
>Ga0209697_10001700_pt1 | contig 33215 bp, 15 predicted proteins | sample AliMusrvi5mmetaG_FD_184115 | JGI IMG/M metagenome (GOLD analysis project Ga0209697, IMG submission 184115) | Freshwater lake bacterial and archeal communities from Alinen Mustajarvi, Finland, to study Microbial Dark Matter (Phase II) - Alinen... | ecosystem: Environmental > Aquatic > Freshwater... | reverse complement strand
CCCTATAAGCCAACCAGCGAGCACGCCAAGTCCGGCGAGCATCGCCGCTTCCAGGGTAATCAAACGGAAGATGTCGCCTTGCGTGGCGCCCAACGAGCGCAATATCGCAATATCGCGCCGGCGCTGATGAATGGTCAGATACAAACTGATCAGAATGGACAACCCGGCGACAAACACCACCAGGTAAGCCACGGAAATGAGCAATTGTTGCAAGGGTACTATAAGTTTCTGCGCCAATGCGGAGACCTGATCAACCGGAATCACCGCCATAGCCGTCTGTTGGGCATTGACCTTTTCAATAAAGCGGAAGCGTCGTCCCGGCTGCGTCAAGCGCACCAGCAACGCGGTGACCATCGAATAGGCGCGACGGCTGGCGGCGACCTCTGCCGGGGAATCATGCGCGTCATGGTGGGAATGCACTTCCCAGACACTGCGATAATCGGTATAGACGGCGCGATCCATGCTCGTTCCGGTGAGTGCCAGAATGCCCACCACGGTATAAGGGCTTTCCGTATGCACATCGTTGCTGGCGGTCCAGCCATGGCTGCCGGCAAAATGTTGCCCCAGCCGCAACTGGTTGCGCCGGGCCACGTCCGCACCCACTACGGCCTCGAATGGTTTGCTGAAGCCCTGTCCCTGCGCCAGAATGCGCTCCCCCGCCTCAATACGCGGGGCAAAAATATCCATGGTCGTGCCGACAATCGGTGCGCCATAATAACTATCGCCCATATTGATGGGGACGATTTGTTTCACCGCGTCATCATGTTGCAGCGTGTTCCAGACCTTGATATCGATATTCCCGGTGGGTGCATCCAGGTAATAGAGCACATTCAGCGCCACCTGCAGCGGGCTGCCTTTCGCGCCCACCACCACATCCCAATACCCGGACTCCTGCATCAGGGTATTTTCCGTCTCCCGCGCCACGAGCAGCACCACGGTGGCCAGCGCGAGACCCAGGGCGACTGACGCAATGGTGAGTAAGGTGACCAATGTGCGGGAGCGCAGATAGACGAGGGCGAGTTTGAAATCAGACAAGGGTCACCTCCGGCGCGCGTTGCATCCAGGGTGTCGCATCGATCACCCGGTCGAAACGCGCCTGTACCGTCGGGTCATGGCTCACGGCGACCAGCGTTGCGCCGTGTTCGGCGCTCAGCGCGAAGAGCAAGTCCAGCACGATACCCGCGTTGCGGGCATCCAGACTCGCTGTCGGTTCATCGGCCAACAGCAGGGGAGGTTCGTTAATCAGGGCACGAGCAATGGCTACGCGCTGTTGCTCTCCCAGTGACAACTCCCCTGGACGATGGGTACGCCGATCGGCCAGTCCCACGCGCGCCAGCAGATGCTCCGCGCGATCACGGGCTTCCCCGGGCGACCACCGACGTCCAAAACGCGCGCCAAGCAACAAATTATCGAGTACGGACAGCGGCGACAATAGTTGCAATGCCTGGAAGATCAAACCGATATGCAACCCGCGGAAATAATCCACGCTGGCCGTATCCAATTCATCGATGCGCACATCGGCGATCGTGATGGCGCCATGGTCCGGGCGCAACAGACCTGCCAGGAGATTGAGCAGGGTCGTTTTTCCGCACCCACTGGGGCCGGACACCAGGACGCGTTCACCCTTCGCCACCGTCAACGTCTCTACCGCCCAACACAGGACGGCGCCCGAATTACGCACGACAAATTGTTTCGCAACCTGGGTACAGGTGATCATCATGACAGGGAGGTCCATTTCAGCAACCACGCCGGATAAGTCAAGTCTATTGTAACGGATTCGTGGAGCGCCGTCACATCTTATTCCCGCGAACACCAGTACTTTAACCTGATGGGATTGCGAGCAGCAAGGGTTTCCACTACAATAGATGAAGATGCCGGATGCCTGGAGGAGATACTCCATGTTTATACGCATAACGTTGACCGCCATGCTGCTGGCGATCATCACCGCCGCCTACGCCGCGGAGTTCACCCCTGCCGTTACCGCCGCCGACCTGGACCTACCGCAATGCGCGGCGTATGGCGATGCCCGGGCCCTTGGACCGGCGCCTGACAACACGCTTGATGTGCTACTCGGGCTACACCCGCCGCGCGAGCAACCCGCGGTATGGACCACCGGACCAGTGCTGGCGAAATATCGCCGCTTCCGCGTGGCCTTCACCCACCCGGTCGAGATCGGCACCATCTGCACGTTATACGCCGGTTCGGACGTCCATATCGGTTGGGGCGGCACCATAGGCCAAACCAGTGTGAGTGTCCTCAAAGCGGATGCCCCCTATCCGGGTGATGTGACAAAAGATGCGCAATGGCTCCCACTACCCAACGGCGTGGTCAAAGTGTTGCCGGTAGGCACGACAACACGCGCCTTGCGTTTCACTGAATACTATGCCGGTTTCCTGGGCAATCCCCAAATGCCCCAACAACCGGCGTCGTCCCTGGCGTTCTCCCTGCTCTTCAAAGAACGCTACTACAGCGCGCTGGAGTTGGGAACCGGGAAGGTCTTTCCGACCACCAATAAGACAACACCTGATCGCTGGGAGGCCTATTGGATCGAGCCACAGACGCTGGCGGGCATCGTCTGCCTCGGACCGCGCGCCAAACATGCTCTGCTCGATACCATGAAACCGGAGTGCACTGACCCCGCGGCGTTGGCTCCGGCCACCGCCTGGAAGCATTTGCCGGATATTGCCGATATCAATGGCGGTCCCACGCTCTATAGCTTCGACAAACCCATCGCGACACGCGCGTTGCGAGTGCAACCCACCGCGGGCGGCCTCGATTTCGGGTATACCATGGGGGTCGTGCTCCCCCTCTCCACCCTCGGTGACGCGCCGGCCCCCCCGCAATTTGCTCTTCCCGTCGCACCCTTCAAATTCACCTACACCATGCCGATGGAGGGTTTTATCGCCATCAATATTGCCGACAAACAGACTGGTCGGCATCTGCGTCGGCTGGTGGCCGAAGTCGCGCGGGGCAAAGGGATCATCACAGAACCCTGGGATTTGAAGGACGATCAGGGTCAGTACGTACTACCCGGTGACTACACCTGGAGCGCAATCGCCCGACCGCCTTTGAAGTTGACCTATGAGATCTCTGTGAATAACGCCGGCCAACCTGCCTGGTGGGCGCCGGTGAAAGGCGGCGGCGGCTGGATGGCCGACCACACACCACCAATCGCCGTGGCCGCTGGTGGTGATGTGATCTTTATGGGGTCGCCCGTGGGCGAGAATGGTCAGGCCGCCATCGCCACCGACCTGGACGGCAACAAACTGTGGGGTGAAAACCCGGTGCTCGATGCCTGGGGGGGCGCTGATCGCATAGCCGCGGACGACAAATACGGATATCTGGTCAATTTTTTCGGTGTCGAACGGGTGGAGGCGCATACTTTCGCCAAGAAGACGATCCATCGATTCACCTACACCCGCGATATTCCCGGCCAGCGCTGGGAAGGCACGACCGGCGCCGCGGTGCATGGCGACCGACTGGCGGTGGGCATTTCCGCCCCGCCTATTCCCTGGTTGCAGTCGACGTTCACCGGATATGATCTCGACCCCAAAAAGTGTTTACCCATGGTGCGTCGCGCACTGGGGAACCGGGCAAACTATCCGGAGGCCGATTATGACGAGTTGATGCAATGTAACGCGGCGTTGCTCACCGGCAGCGATCCGGACGCCCCCGAAGGATTCCTGCCCAGTGCGGTGCAAGCGTCGTTGTCCGCGGCCACCGGAGGCGCGCTGGGTGGCACCATCACACTGGTCTTCCACAAACCGATAGCGGTGGGTTCGGTGCTGCTCCCCGATGCGCGCACGAAAGTCTATGCGCTGAAACCTGGAAAAAAACTCACGGATCTCGAACCGAATGCTGAGGACGGCCCGGGCGATACGCTGGGCGGTGGCGATCTGGCTACGGAACCGTTTGACGAGGAATTATGGACGCCGTTGACCAGCAAGGGCGCGCCAGGCCTGCCGACCGTCGCGACGACCGATAAACCGCTCTTTACCGAGGCGCTGCGGATCAAATCCGGCCCGCGCCTGTCCTATGCCATGGTGCTCAATCGGCGTTTCCAGGACGTCGCCCCGCAAGCCGAGCGCGTCTATCAGGAAGGCGAGGCCACGGAAAATGGCGGGTGGGCCGTCCAGCGGGATCCGAAAATCCCTATTTCCCCCACGGACCCGGCGATTATGGGTCTGGTCTGGAAGACCCCGGTGGCGTTGCGCGGCGTCACGCTTTCCCGCCCCTCCCTGGCCTCGATGGCGGTGGATTACTGGGTCGGACCGGATACGGCTGACCCGAAGACCACGTTGCACGATGATGCGAATTGGAAACAAGGGGGGATCATCGAGGCCGAAACTTTCCATGGCTACTGGGTCGAGACCGCCGCGGCGCGCACGGTGGACTTCAACGCCACTATTCACACGCGCGCCCTGCGCATACGCGCCGTTGCCGGGGCGGGCGCCGTGGGGGTGCGCGGGATGCGCGCCGCTATCAAGGGCCCGCACCTGGCCGGTTTCGAAGCCCTTGTCGCCTACACGCCGCTTGGCGGCGACCTGGACCTGCCGCCGGCGCTCAACCAGCGCATTACCGAACTCAAGCTCCCCGCTGAGGACAACAAGCCGGCGGAGGTCATTCGTTATATTCCGTTGTCTGACCCCGGCCATCTCGCCTATGCGGCGGATGGCGTGCTCTACGCGGTATCCGGGTCGCAGATCGTACGGATTCCCGCCGATGGGCCGGTGCAACCAGTCATCACCGCAGGGTTGGAACACCCCACGGGCATCGCCTTCGCCGCCGACGGCACTCTGGCGGTGGTGGATAACGGCGCCAAACTCATCAAGGTCTGTGATATCAAGACCGGCAAAGTATTGCGCACCATCGGCACGCCGGGTGGGCCACAACTCGGTCCGTGGGACCCCTCGCGCTTCGACAATCCCATCGGGCTGACCATTGATAAAAACGGCAAACTCTGGGTGGCGGATTACTCGACCCAGCCCAAACGCATCAGTCGCTGGAGCCCGGACGGGAAAATCGAAAAATGGTTCCTGGGACCCGCGGCCTATGGCGGCGGCGGCACCATGGACCCTGGCGACCGCTCAATTGTGATGTATAACGGCATGAAGTTCCGCATCGACTGGACGGCGAAGAGTTGGAAACTGGAAAGTATCCTCTTCCGCCCCGGCTTGCCCGGCTCCACCTCGGCCGCCATGCCGGACCGCGTGATCTATGTCCAGGGAAAACGCTACCTGGTCGGCGACGAAGGGGTGGATGGCTCAGCACAGGTCGCGGTAATCTGCACGGAGAAAAACGGCGTGGCCGTACCAATGGTGGCGGCCGGCAATCTGGGACAATGGGACGACGCCGTGACGCGCCCGGACTTGAAAGAGAAATTCGCGCGGCTGGAGCGCGAAAAATATGGCTTCTGCTGGGTCGACGCCAACGGCGACGGCGTGCCCCAAACCAGTGAAGTGCAGATCACCACAGCGAACCCGCTGCGCACCACCTATTGGAAATCGCGTGTGGGCGAGGATCTCTCGCTGAACTTCGCCGGCGCCCGCATACGCCCCACAGCCATCCGGCCGGATGGCACACTGACCTATGATCTGGCCAAAGTGGAGACGGTGCCCGTGCTGGATACCGCCACCTGGACCGCCGCGGATGGGCGCGTCTTTGTGTTGAGTGACGCGTTGTATGCCGCGGATGGAAAAACCCAGTTATGGGAATACCCCGATAACTACCTCAGCGTCGGGGGCTCCAAAGGGGTCTCCTACGACCGTCCCGCCGGTGTTCTGGTCGGCGAGCATCAACCGATCGGCCATTTTACTGTCGGACCGGAAGAACTGTGGGTCACCAATGGCAATCATGGCGACTGGTTCGCCTTCACGAATGACGGACTCCTTGCCGCCGCCATTTTCGGCGGGCCCACCGGGTATGGCAAACGCTACTGGACGATGCCGGAATGGAAGTACGGCGAAACCGATCTGTCCGACGTGCGCCTGGAGGAAGAGCATTTTCAGGGGTTCATCACCAAAGCGAATGACGGCAATGTCTACGCCATTGCCGGGCACAACCACAACAGCATCGCGCGCGTCGAGGGCCTGGAGGCGATGCAGCGGGTGAAAGGCGCCGTCACCGTCACCCGGGACGACATCGCCAAAACCCAGGCCTGGGAAGTGCAGAAACGGGTACTCGAACGCCGGCGCGAAGAACCGAAGATTGCCCGCGTACCCTACCGCGACGGCGGCCCGGCCATCGACGGCTCGCTTGATGATTGGCCGGATACGCTGTTCCTGCCCATCCAGCAGCATTATGACGAGGTCAACCGGCGTACGGTGACCGATGCCGAAGCCGCGCTCTGCTTCGACAACAAAAAACTCTACATCGCCGCCCGCGTGCTCGACACCTCGCCGCTGCTGAATAGCAGCGACAACCTGAACCTGCTCTTCAAAGGCGGCGACGCGGTGGATGTGACGCTGGGCGCCGACCCCACGGCGGATCCCAACCGCACCGGCCCGGTGGCCGGCGACGTGCGCATCCTGCTCAGTCGGGTGAAAGAGAAATATGTGGCGGTGATCTATCGCTTCCACGTCCCCGGCACCCCCGACGACAAGCGCGCGCGCTTCTCCTCGCCGGTGGGCGAATCAATCGTCGATGTCGTTACCGTGCTTGATGACCCGGAGATGAGCACGCAACAAACGAAAACGGATTACACGCTGGAAGCGGCCATTCCATGGACCGCGTTGGGCGTCGCCGCGCCGCGTCTGGGTACTAAACTCCGCGGCGACGTGGGTATTCTGCGCAGCGACGACAACGGCATGCGCACGCGTGAGCGCTACTACTGGTCCGGCAAAACTCAGACCATTGTTGCCGACATCCCCACCGAAGTGCGCGCCATCCCCGCGCTATGGGGTGACCTGTATTTCAATGAACCGGACACGGAAATGCGCTTCGGCCCGGATGCCGGCGGCGGCGATCTGGCGCCGTGACCCGGCGCGCGTCTGTTTCAGACGGCATTGCCGGGGTAGAACAAATGGGGTACGATTACCGTCCAGCGTGCCGGACATGAGCAATGCCCCGGACCATGGGACAGGTTCTACATAGAGCGTGTCCCAACGTCCGAGATATTTCCTCTCGCGCAGATTTTTGGGGCAGGCGCGAAGCGATTTTCGACTGTATCGAGAAGAGACACACGAGAAAATCGCGACAAAGTCTGGCGCAAAAAGATGCCGAGAGGAATTATCCCGGACGTTGGGACAGGCTCTACATAAACGTTTGAAGGAGAAATCCATGCAGCGACTACAGATCGCGGTGCTTCTTGTTGTGTCTTTATGCGTAGCGCTCCCTGGGGTGTCTAAATCTGACGAGGCGAAAACACCCACCATCCCCTCGCCGGCTGTGGCGGCCGCGATCATCGCGAAATCGAATATCACGGATCTCATCGTTCTCACAAAAACCGGCGACATGTTCCAGGACCGGCAATGTTATCTGGTGGTGGGGCGCACCGGTAAAACCATGCTCATCGATTGCCCCGATTTGATTGACGAGAACGAGAAGCGTGTGCTGGTCAACCTGACGACGCGCGTCTCCTCCTACCCCACCGACAACGAACTGCTGGCACTCTACAAAAGTGGCGACATCAAATTCACCGATCCGGAAATCACGCCGCGCACCGACCCGGCGGCCCTCGTCTCCCAACTGGGCGCCTGGCCGCTCACCGACGGGAAGAGCGGCGCGCCAATACTCGTCTACGGGTGTTATTCCGTCCGCTCCACCCTGGGACCGGAAATTTACCAAACGCTGCTCAAACGCAAACTCACGCTGAGCACCATCGTGCTGCTCCATGGGCACATGGATCATCTCGGCGCGCTCCCTTACCTGAAGGCCAAAACCCATGCCGAGGTGCTCATGCATCCCGGTGATGTGCAACTCGGGTATCCGAAGGACGCGATCCGCTTTTCGGACGGCATGCCCAAAGTCGACCGCACCATAGTGGACGGCGAAGTCCTCACGCTGGACGGGATGGCATTCAAAGTCATTCACACGCCGGGGCACAGTCCGGGGGGCATCTGCCTCTACAGCATGAAGGGCGGCAAACCGCTCCTCTTCAGCGGCGACACGCTGTTGGTGAAAGGGGTTGGTCGCTGGAACTTCCGGGACGGCTCCGGCAATATGAAACAGCTCTTTAAAAGCATCACCGAAAAACTCTTTGTCCTGCCCGCGGACACGCGCGTCCTGCCCACGCACGATATCTACGAGGGACCATCCAACCGCACCGTCCCCTATTCCGTCTCGACCATTGGTGAAGAAAAAGCCTACTGGGGCACCTACTTCACCGACAATGCGGAAGCGCCGACGCAGTAGCGCACGCTGAAGTTTAGCCCTTTTGACACCGGTTATTTATCAGGAACGCGGATCGGTTGGCGTTTTCACCTCGGCGCGCGAGGGCGGAGTCATGAGCAATGTCGAATGGTCTCCCGAGCCAGTATCTGTCCAGGCAATAACGATGCCGCTAACAACCGAGATCGACATCACCCGAATCATGGCGTGCAGGATAAGGATGACCGGACGACGGTCGTTTTTGTCACGGTGGCTACCGTCCATCGTCTCCCCTGGCTGGCTACTGAGGAATACCATCAGCTCCTGCACTAGACATGGCTGGCGGCGACGCATTGGTTGGTCAGTCCATATCTGATGATGCCTGATCATCTCCATTTCTTTGCTGCCCGTGGCATGCTGGATTACTCGTTGGAATCCTGGATGACATATTGGAAACGCGAGTTTTCTCAGGCGCTCTACCGCCAACGGCGGTTGCAACCAGATCACTGGGATACCCGTATCCGCAACGGCGCGGATTTGACCGAGAAATGGAATTATGTGCAAGCAAATCCGGTACGCAAAGGGTTCTGTGCCGCGTCGGAAGATTGGCCATATCGTGGAACGGTCCATGAGTGGATGTATATGGGGCCATAGAGACGCCTACACTCGCTGCGCGAGAGGCACGGTGGGTGGCTCGCGGGGACCATTCGACGGGCTCATGACTCCGCGCTCGCCCTCCCGCTTATTGCGATACGCTTGCCGTGCCTAACGGGAGGGCGAGCGCGGAGTCATGAGCCCGTCGAATGGTCCCCACGAGCCAAAAACGTAGCGCCAATAGCCGGTGCGTCTGGATTTCACCCGGGATGTGCTGCGACATACCCGTTCCATTTTATGTCATCACCCCCCAGCGTGCAGGACATCAAGTGGCCGTTTCTTCTTAAGCGTCCATTTATTCCACCTGGGTAGCCAGGTGCTTAAGAAATGCCAGCGTGCCCGATGGACGACTCTATGCGTCCGCCGGCAGAGCAGCGCATTTCTCACTTCTCACTCGCCCCACCGCCGTCTACCATGAAATATACTTCGTTTGATCTGCCGGCCTCAGTTGCTGTGGCGGATTGGGTGAAGGTCAGGGTAATTCGGTAACTTCCCGGGTGCGTCAGGTCGAAGAGCGCGGCCAGATCGAAATTCGCTGCGGGATACTCGTCCAGCGGGCTCAATGTTTTTGCTGGAGTCATGACCGGCAATACCGGGAGAGTTACCACAGGGATGTTTACTTGCTTGTGCGGGAACAACTCGCGCCATTTTTGCGGTGTGCCGCCGAAACCTGGGGATGCCGGATCAGCGGTGAAAAAGAGATGCGGGGTGTAGGTGAGATGCGGCAGGGGCATGGCAGGCGTATTGGAGACGAGTGGCGCCATTTGATCAATCCCGCGGCGATTACGCAGCGTGAGGGTGACGATGAGTGGTTTGCCCGCTGCGTAGGGTCGAATTTCCGGCAATCGTAACTGACAATCCAAGCCATTTGTCAGATTGCCCCATTGCCAAGGCGCACCGGTGGTAAAGTTGATTTCTTCCGCCGCGACGCGCGCCAGGCCATGCTTACCGAGTACGCCGTAGAACCGCTGCCACTTACCATTGACCAGCACTTCTTCTGCCTGCCATACCGTGACTTGCTGATCGTAGCTGAGGTGTTCTTCGCTTTTTCTCGTTTTCGGATCCCAGCTCTGGGTTACGCGCGGGTAGGCTTTCAACGTGGTCCAATTCGCCGCCAGCGGCAAGGCCGGCATCGACGCCACACGCGCCTGCGCGTTCGCGGGCAGCGCGAAGATGGCGGCGCCCGTATTTACCTCGAATGCTGTCGCCGGACGCGTGCGGCGGGGAAAGCTCATGCGCCCGTGCAACTCCCGGAATGATCCGTTGTAGTACGGATCTGATGACCAGGGATCAGCGCCGTATGGCCCGACATATGAACGCAAAGCGGCATCATACGCATAGCGTTCGCCGTACTTCCGCAATTGGACAATCTGAGCGGCAATCGCCGCATCGCGCTCCGTTTGCGACCAGTACGGCTGAAAATCAGGCATCCCTTCCACCTTGCCAAGTTGCGTGGCATAATAATCACAGAGCCGGACCGGCGATGCGGTGCCCGCCGCGGATACTTGCGAATCTCCAGCCGGGATACTGTCGCTCATGCTTCCTCCGTTGTTGGCCATCTCGATCTGGTACGTTTTTCCCACTTTCGAGGTAGAAACTGAGCCGACATGGTGGGTATCCGCCAGCGCGCGCAGCAGATGCGTCCGGTACGCCGTCACGCCTAGTAAGGGTGAATCGATCACTTTACAGGACGCAAACAGGTCGTTTGCTTTAACGGACAATCCTCCCCATGGTCGTTGCGGATTGCCAAACAACTCCTTCGCCCCAGCCGCCAGCGCCGGATCGTGCGGGAAGCGCCAGAACGGTTCCAGCGCGAGGCTCGGGATATCATCCACCAGACCAAATTTACTACTGTTGACCCAGGCCAGATAATCAGGGATGGCCTGGGGATCCTTTCCGCGCATGCGTGCCAGCGTCAGTTGCGCGATAGAGGTGCACATCATACCGGAAGCGCCGCTGGCAATATGCCCATATACCTCGCAGAGTGCGCCGCATTTCGGGATCAACACGCGCAACGTAGGCAGAGCAGCTGCTACATCCCAGTCAGCGAATTGCAGCGCCATGGTGCAGATGTTTTGCTGGTGAAACAGGTCATTGCTGTTGCCCTGGTGCTCTGCCCCCAGCTGGGCGATTCGCTTTGCGAAAAGCTCGGAGACGCTGGGATTCGTTTTTGCACGCAATACCTCGCCGCGTTTTGCTATAGCCTGCCCGGTGGGGCTGGGGGTGGTTGTCGTCATCTGTCGCCATCCGCTGCCGGGTACATCGGATATATTCGACGGCTGCACGATTTTGCCGGCAGCGGCAAACCACTGTTCTGACGTAGCCGTGTCATCCTGGAGCGTGCGATACCAGCGTTCCTCCATACTGAAACTTTTATTCTTCTCCCAAAAGGCACGAATATGCGCGGCGACTTGCTGTGGGGTGTCCTGATGACGATAGTTCGGGGCAAATTCATCCGTCTGTAGAATGCCGGCCAGCGCCACGTATGCTGCTTCACGCACGGGGAGCAGGCTACGTCCGGTATGAAAACTGCGTCCGAAGCTCACCGAGCGGGTGAGGCGCGTGTCGGATTCCAGGCAGGTTAGCAAAGGCTCGACGGCGGCGCCGCCTTCCGTAATCAACCCCTGTACGATGGGATCGTCAGACATCGTCACGCCGCCCGGTTGCCCATCCTGCCGTGCGGATTCTTCCTCCAATGCCTGAATTAACTCGGCGATCCGCCGCTGTGCCTCCGGTTCGGCGGTAATCGCCGCAAGCGAAAACGGCGCGGTATGCCCTTCTTTAGCGCGTCGTTCCTGATCCACGAGCAGTGCGGGGAGGGGTTGCAGGAATGTCAAGTATGGAGCATCGGGTATGAGATGACCCTGTGCATCCTCAATGTACGGGTGCTCAAAATGACGCCGTGCAGCTTCTGCCTCGATCGTCGTACGTATGGGAACCAGGGCGCGCGCGCTGAGCAGCGCCAGTCGATCGTCCCCGCGCATATGCGCGCACACCGCGCGGTCGAAGAGCGACCAGGCCCAGTCGGATGCCAACTGCAAGTAGGGATCCTTCCGTGTTGCGTTATTATTATTCACATTTTTCGGGGTGTTCGCCATCACGGCGGTCCAATAGCGTTGTGCCAATGCCACTTCGCCGGTGCGTAATAGCAGGCACGCTTTCAACGGGGTCACCGTCGTTTCTGAAAGGCTCTGTGCCTCCGACATTGTGTTACCCAGGCGGTAAAATGGGAAACCCGGGTGTATGCGGGTATATTCGGCGCGCGCCTTGTCTTCGACCTTGAGCAGCGCGAGGATATCGGCGTTCACCTCCGCCGGCGCCCCCACGGAGACCACCGGATAGACCAGGCCATTCCAGCCGACGGCAAAGCGTGCCGTGGTTCCCGGCGTTGCCGGCAGCACCCAACCATGCACGGTAACCACGCCATTATCGCCATTCCAGCAACCACCTGTGCCGATCTCGATGGTTCGATATGCACACCCACGCGGATCAGCCATCCCCTGCGTGAAGAGCATTTGCGTCGCGGAGACAAAGGCCGTCGGAAGCTTTTTAGCCGGCGGGGTCCACGCCGCCGGCTGCTTCGGCGGCGCCGGCAACGCCTCGCCGGCGAAATGCGGAGATTCACGCAATGTCTCCTGCGCCGGTGCAACCTTCATCTTCATGAAAGGCGCGAGCAGCACGGCGCCGAGTAATCCGATTGTTATAACGATCAGCCAGAACCTTTTCATCTACATCGCCTCCGTATGATGACCAGCAATCCTTTTTCCGATGGGAAGAATTCCTACCCCGCATTATTCATAACATTTCGAATAAAGCCACAGTTAGCCCGGCAGTCAATTCGTTCATGAATAATCCGAGCTACCAGCGATACAACATCGCCTCTCCTCCCAATCCCATATATTGGTACTTCAATATCACCGACCGCCCGTCAGGAGAGAGAATCCATTTGTTGCATTCTTCGCCGAATACCCGTTGGTCGTCGCGGTCTTCGGAAGGTTCGCTCTTATCCAAAGCGTAACGCAGAGCCGCGCGGAGGACGCCGGAGCGTTCGTAGAGCCAGATAGCGTCACTTCCGTCCCCCAAACCCCGAATTTCGTTCGGCGCATCTTTAACCCCATCTTTGCCGTGCAGTAACACAAAACGCCCATCCAGGGAGGAGACGCTTCACCCAAGCCGGGCTTACTCGTGAACGACCAGTGCGACCTGGTGGAAAGGGAGAACACCTCGTGATAGTTCGCGCGGTGCGAGAAGACTATCTTGTCGGTTGGCCAGACTTTCGCCATATATCCAAGGCCATACATGTAAAAACCATCATCCTCGGAGAGCGCACATCGTGGCGTTGGCGGAAATTTTCGTCCGGCCGGTGTATAGACGGCGCCATCGGGCGCCAACAGGTAGTTGCCGGGACATTGCACGCACTTGTAATGGTTTACCCGTGCGATACGGGTGCATCGGATATGGCCGGCGTTCACCTGGACCGCATAGACGATTTCCCGCACCGAATCGACAACAAATACACTTCCGGGAAGGAGGGTCGCTTGTCCAGGTAGTTTGGACCTGGCGATGACGCGGCGACCATTCGATACCAGGAGATATCCTGGTGGCGCCTTCTCACCATCATAGAAGTACGCAAAGAAGATACGGCCACCATTGCCGATTGACAACTGATAGTACCCTGGCTTCAGCGGCTTCTCCGGCGAGGCCAGCACGACGCTATTGCCATCCGCTTTGCCGTTATGCCAGCGCCGTATGCGCACGCCATGCGTCTCCACCGTCGAAGCGGCGAAGTAGCGCCCGTCGTCGGAGAGTGCAAAAGACGGGTTATCGACAGCACTCCAGGCACTATCAGGTTGGCCCCATCCTCCTGGAGTGTCAACAGTGATCCGCCAAAGGCGATGACCGTCTTGCCAGTCATGCAGGAGATAGTCATTTCCTTCCCTGGTCAGAAATCCCGCCCGGGCCGGCAACAGATCCATGCCTTCGCCATCCATCGAGAAAGTAGCAACATACTTCAGGTACTTGACCTTCGCCGGCAGATTTGTTATCGGATATCCTTCGACACAAAATGGTTGGGCATTCATTAAGGCTGTGGAACGAAGCGAAACAGTTACCGGAAGTGTCCGGTGGATGCGCGGGACGAACGAAGCACCAGCCTACGACTCCTGCCAGGATGATTCCGGTACTGATGAGCAAAGGTCCGGAGCACAATAGTGTCAGTAAGCGCTTCTTGCGGATATTCCACCTTCATATCTTCTGGGCACAACAGCAAATCTGGGTAGGCAGTTGACTGAACCATAAATACTGGGCCCAATGGTTAGCGCTTTCCCATGTCAGATGCGGGGCGATTCCCCTACCCTGCATTATTCATAACATTTCGAATAATGCCTCAGTCAGCCCGGCAGTCAATTCGTTCATGAATAATCCGGGCTACGGATACGTCAGCTTGACCACTCCTCCGCGTTCGGTGACCGTTGCATCGGTTTCCACCGGTCCCCTGGTGGTTTCTACCTGCAGGTGATAGGCGCCGGTGGGGAGTGCCGTCAACTGTGCGCAGCATTTGCCCAGCAGGCTCGGGGTTTGGAAGCGCACGTTGGTGTAGACCACGCGCAATCCGGCACGATTGTCTTTGCCGGTAAGTGTCAGCCGGCCGGTGGGCTGCGCCTGGGGGTCCGGCGGAAAATAGATCGCCAACGAGGGACCTCGATCATAGCGGAGCATCTCCCCCATTTGGCCACGCTGCACGCCCAGTTCCGGCGCGAAGGGTACCTGGCGTCCCCCACCGCCGAAGGTATCGACAATCCAGAGCTGGCCGGGTCCGGTCAGCGTGTCGAAGGTGCAGACACTGCCGCGTTCCAGGGGCAGGCGAACCGGCATACCTTGCGCCGGCACCCACCAGACCATCTCCGCGCGGTTCTCGCTATAGGTAACCTCAGTAAGACCGCAGCGCCCGACGGTCTGCAACGTGACAGGGGGCAGACCGTCCGCCGGCACACGCAGGCACCAGCCGCCCCAGTTGGCCGTGTTCTGCTGCGTAATCAGACATATGCCGGGCTCGAGTCCGGGAATGCTGAACCCGCCGGCGTCGTCGGTGGTGAAATACAGGGTGCACTCCTCGTTCCCGGCGCCCTGCGTCAGCGAGAAGCTCCCCTTCGCCAACGGCGTACCGTCGGCCCCTTTAATGACGCCGCGCAATGTCAATCCCGGCGTCCACGCCGGCAGTGCCACATCCTTCTGTCCGGCAGGCGGCAACGGGGCATGGTCAATCATACCGACCCCCAACCAGGTGCAGGATACGGCAGTCGCCTTGAGATTGACGGAGATATTGTATATACCGTTTTCCTGGCGCAAGCGCCCCTGGGGGATACGCTGCAGTGGGTCGGCGGGCTCATTGGTCCGCAGCAGCGCAAAGGTGCCATACTGCTGAATCGCGTGATCGACGCCCGGCCATTTGATGGCGTACTGGCGTGCGGTATCAAGGGTGGCGACACGCGGCGCCGTGGTGACCGGTATCTCCGCGGGCCCATCCGGGGGAATCGTTACCGAGGCGAGGCGTTCCGTTCCAAATTCCAGCGTGTAGCTGCCGGGCCAGGCAGTGACACGCTGGCGCGCCGCACCATCGGGATAAGTGACCAGCATCTCGGACAGCGGGCGTTCGAAATTGCCGGCGCGGTCGCCTCCACCGGGCAATAGGGGAGTGAGTGCCGGCTGGCGATAATAGTCGGAATAGGGTTGGTAGGGTTTTCCCTGGGCGTCCTGTAGGCGCAGGTAGACGGTGCGCAGTGAAAACGACTGGGCGGGTCCACCGGTCAGGAAATTCGTACACGTCAGCCGGTCCGGGCTTGGACGATACCAGCAGGCGGCCAATAGATCCGCGGGGCCATACAGTGCACTCTGGGGTGTGCTGGCATCCAACTGCACTTTGCGCACGAGCAGCGGCGCCACGCGCGAAACGTAACTCACCTCGGTGCCGCCCGCCGCGGTGAGGAGCGGTTTGGGCAACTGTACCGCCAGCGTTTTGCCGGCATCCGTCGCGGCGACGGGTATGTCCAGCCCACTGGTTTCATCATAGAGATCACCGGCCAGGCGCAGCGTGCCCGGCGCGGGGACGGCCACCACCAGGTTGCCGGCGGTATCACGCGTGACACGCAGCATGGCGCTTTCCTGCTGTGCCTGCTGCATGAAGCAGGGGGGCAGGGTCTCAAAGCGCCCCGGCAGCACGCGCAAACCTTGCAATCCGGCGACCGGCGCGCCGGCGACATCGGTGAGTTTCAGGGTGACATTGGCTCCATTACCCCAGTCCAGCGGCCAGTCGTCGATCACCTCATCGGTATACGGCGCATAAACATCCCGCAGTACCGCAATGCGTGGCGGGGTGCTCAAGGCCCACGCCACCATACTGAATCGCGTACCACCCACCAGGTGGAACTGGTTGTAATTGGACCGGATATCGCGGTCCGGCTGCGTGGCGGCATGACTCAGCACAATGCCGTTGGAACCCGGCGGGTCAACCATCCAATAGAGGGGTTGTACCGGACCGGGCACCGGCGGCAGCGTGAAGGCGATACAATACTCCTTGGGTTGCGGCGTCGGCGGGGGCAGCGGTGCGGTCACATTGACGGCGCCCACCGGCAGCACGCCCGCCGGCACCTGGCTACCCCACACGATGACCGGCACGGGGGGCAAGTCTTTCCAGACCACCACACCCTTTGCATTGGCCCGCGCCCGCACGATTACGGATTTGCGTTTCCAGGCATAGCTCGCATATAGATCCGCATTGGGGACCGGCTTACCATCCGTGCCGAACACGACCTGCGTCGTTTCCCCGGCTGCGCCGCCCAACGTCAGCGTCACCTGATTCTTCTCCCAGTCGTCGGTAACGGCGGTGAGCGTCAGCGTCTTCCCTTCGGCGGTGATGCGTACGTCACCCGCCGGCACGGATTTGCCGAAATGCCCCCGGGCATCGGTCGTCACCGTGTAGGTTTGCCCACCAGCAAGCAGTGTCACCGTGATATTCGGGCAGGGGGTACCATCAGCCAGCTTTACCACCCCCTGCACCATGGACAACTCCGCGGCCCACGCCATGGTGGCGACGCCCAGGAGGAGCAACATCAGAAAAACACGCGGCATCGTTAACTCCTTTTTACAACTCCACGAATCCGCCGGAGCCGGCCACCGTTGTCATGCCCGTCTTCGGTCCGGTATCCGTCTCCACCGTCACCTGGTAGACGCCGGGAGGCACGGCATCGATTTGGGTCACCGTGCGGTTGAGCCAGGTCGCGGGTTGCCAGACCGGCTGCGTGATGATGACGCGAAGACCCTGGCGCGCACCCTGGCCGGTCAAGGTCACGGCGCCGGGCAGTCCATGCGCGGGGGCTAGCGGCAGCGAAATGCCCAGCGTAGCGGTGGACAGCGCGTTGCCGCCCGAGAGATTCGTCATCCCCGGTGAATACGGCTGGCACTGCCCGGCGCCGGTCTGGGTGTCGATCGTCCAGAACATCCCGGGCACTGCCGGCGCGTTGTGCAGCCGCGCATATTGCCCAAACACCGGCACGGGGAGTGCCGTGCCCTGCTCGGGCACCCACCAGACCTGACACATGCCCGCGGAACTGTATTCCAGGAAGACGGACAGCGGTCGCGCCACCGCCTGCAGGGTGAGATTCGTCAGGCCAGCGGCGGGGACCATGACTACCCAACTTGCCGGGTCGCCACGACGTCCATCGCCCGCGGTAATGAATCCCGGTCCGCACGGTACCTGCGTGGCAGTAAAGGCGCCGGTGGCGTCCGTGGTGGTGGCCACGGTGCGCCGCGGTTGCGGATCCTTCTCGACATCGCCCATCACGCGCCGCCCTTGCCGGGTCCCCACGATTACGGGCACATTGGCCAGCGGAGCGCCATCCACACCCAGCACACGTCCGGAGAGAGTGCCGGTGGGCGGTGGATCGTCATCGATGGGCGTCGACGGTTGCGGGAATGCGGTGGGTGGCTCATCAAAGGTAAAATCCACCGGACCGCGCTCCGAGATCGAGAGGGGTATCCAATAACGGATACGCGTGGTACGCCCGTACATCCCTTCGTCGGCGCGTTGCAGCAGGTAGGATCCGGTATACCCCTCAATCTCCCAGGGCATGGTGCGCGGGCTGCGCAGACTCGTGGCTTCCGGCAAGGAGCGGAGATAGAGCAGTTCACGGTTATTGAAATCCTGCGTACCTTCCCGCGTGGCGACCAGCGGTGGTCGCAGCGTGAAACGCGGGCCAAAGACCTCCATGGGTGTCGCTTTCGCCCCATTCACGGTCAGGCGGAAGGTGCGCCGTGTGAGAGTGGAGGTGGTGCCCCTGGACCAGACGGTGAGCTGCGAGGCGGAGGGATGATACCAGACCGCCAGCAACGCATCCGCCGGCCCATACAGTGGCATGCGTCCCTGGTAGGCGGGCGCCTGCAAGAGGTGCGGGTTGAACGGCGCCGCTCGGGTGAACCACCCCACCTCGGCGCCAGCGGGCACCGTCAGCAGCGGCTCAGGCAACGTGATATTCATGTCGGCGAGTCCCGGCTGCATATTCATGATGAGACCGGGCACCGGCGGCACGGAGGTATCAAACAGATCAAGGCACAAGCGCACCGTGCCGGGTAACGGCGTCACCACGGTGAAGTGGCCATCGGGATACAGATAGAGCGGACTGAACGTCGTTTGCAGATTCTCGCGCATCGCCTGATTGATCCACGCCTCGTCCAGGGTCTCCAATGCCAGCGGTCGAGCCGTCAACCGGCAAACACCCGTCAGCGGAGCGCCGTTTTTGAGCAACAACCGGCCGTTGCGGGTGATGCCCGGGTGCAAGGTCAGGCGCAGCAGCATGCTGGTGACGCCGGCGGGTGGATAGGCCAGGTAGATATCCTTCAACACCAGACCGCCCATCGGGTCCAGTGTGACCGCGGAAAGGGTGGCGGGGGCGCCGGCGGTCAACCGTGCGGTGTCCCCATACGTGAGCTGAACGCGAGTGACCTCCGCGCCCTGCCGTATATAGGCATAGCCGGATTTCGCGGGAGCGCCGGTGAGCTGCAACCGGTAGGCAACTTTTGCCGTCGGTATGGGCGCCGGCAGCGGTGCGGTGACCAGGGTGGCGTCCAGGGGCAGCACACCGGCCGGCACACCGGCGCCCCACACGATAGCCGGCACGGCGGGGACATTCTTCCAGGCCACCACCCCAGTGGCGTCTGCCGTGCCACTCATTATCTCCATGGCGCCATTCTGGCAATAACTCATTTGCACCGTGGCGTGCGCAGCTGGCTTGCCGTCGGCCGTGAACACGGTTTGCGTCACATCGCGCGTCACCACCGCTTGTGACATCGCGCACCCGGTCATCACGCAGACGAGAAGTCCCATCAGGAATCGGCGCATCGTACCACTCCTTTTCGTACGAGAATTAGGGCTGTGCGCGCAAGGCGTCGCGCAAATAGGTGCAGCTCCAGGGGATAGTGCGATTGAGCGGCGGCAACTCGATCTCCATGAGTCGCTGCCAGAGCGGGTCCTGCGCCAGGCCGCAGGCCGGGCCGGTCGCCAGGAAGAGCAGACGTGCAAAAGTCTCCCGCTCATTGGCAAAGGATGGTTCTAACACCAGCAAAGCCGGCAATGAGAGCGCGCTGAGATCGCGGAACATATTCCCCCGACCACTGCTGGGCTGCGCGCGGTATTCCGCGAAGCGCGCGGCGATAGCCGCACTGAGGGCTTGTTGCAGCGGTGCGGTCTTCTCTACCGGGACGCTGCCGGCAATCGCGATCAGCGCCTGGTATTGGTCCGCCGGGGGGACGGATTTTACCAGCGCCAACGCCGCGGGTAGATCCGTTTTCGCCACCACCGGCGTCAAGGCAGTGATGATGCCCGCCTTACTTCGGAGATCGAGCACTTGCTCGAGCATCCCCTGTGCCAGCTTGGGATCACGCGCCGCCAGCTTTTTTGCCACGCCGGCGGTGCACGACGAGCGCTGGCGGTCGTCCGGGATCGTCGCCAACAGGCGCAAGGCGTGCGGGGTGTCGGTATCGACGATGCCATAGACGATGGCGGACAGGGCGTTGGAGTAGTTCATCTGGAAATCAGGGGTGTTCAGTTTCTCTGCTAGCGCCAGCGCTTCGTCGACCTGGCCGGTCTTCGCCAGTTCACGCACCACGGCCACCGATGCCGCGCCGAAGACCGTACCGTTGCCCGGGTAATCCTGCTGGTCCTTATCAAACTCCATGGCGGCGACTTCACTCTTCTGCAGCCAGGCAGGGGCGTCAGGGTTTTTCAGGTCACGCAGGAGAAGGTAGACATACCAGGAATCATGGAAGGCCGAGGATTTCGTTTGGCCAATATGCGCCATCATCTGTTTCACCGTCCGCAACGCTTTCGCCGACATGCCGGTGCGCTGGTACCAGCGGGCCAGCCGGTTCATTTCCGCGCCCGGGGTGTCAATGCGTTGCGTGGGTTTGAACTGCGCGACGGCGTCTATTAAATTTGCTTCGATCTGTTCCGTGGCCGCCGGTGGCGCAGCGCCTTGCTGCATGGTGAAGATGGCGTCCAGGGTGTCCGCTTTGACATCCGGCCGCGTGATGCCGTTGCACAAATTTAATGCGGCGGCCAGATCGATGGGGGCCAGCGCATACGCGGCGTAAGAGGACGAACGATCCGGTTCATTGCTATTGAACAACCTACGGCCCTGGCGGTTACGAAACTGTTCCAGCAGGAGTTGATAATAGATCGGGGAGACGCGCTGCCATTCGGCGAAGTGCCACCCCTGGCAGGATAAATCGTTGCTGTCATACCGCATGCATTCCAGCGCCAGCGCCGAGGGAGCATGCCGGGCTTCCAGTTCCGCCATTAACGAATCAGGAATGTCGTATTTCCGCGTGAAGATCACCGCTTCATGGGTTGCACGAATGGGATCGAGTAGCGCCTCGCGGGAGAGCAGTCCCTGGTCATTGCGCGGGCGGTTATGAAAATCGGTGAAAAAGTGGTTACTCCAGTCGGCCGCCGGGGTGCGTTGCGCTTCGTTCGCGGAGGCCGCTACCACCGGCAGCAGGAAGATGGCCTGCTCAGGATCATGATCCAGTGCGGCAGTGAGTTGTGTGGTGACGCGGGCCCACAGGTCGGGCGGGATGCTCGTGCCGGCGGCACGCCCCAGCAAGACCTGCGCCGCCAGTGCATAGGCGCGTCCCTTTGCCGTGTTATCCGCCGCCGCTTCCACCTGTTGAACGCGGGCCAGCACGTCCGCGGGCTGGCGTGCCGCCGTCAACCCGGTCCACCCATGCCAGGCTATCCCGGGCGCCTGGTCGGGGAGAAAACGCGCCTCCAGTTGCACCGCGCAACCGGCTAGCGTGAAGCGCATCGTTTCGTTGGTTTTATATTTGGTGGCAATACTGAGCGCCAACGGTCCGCGTGGGAAGGTGGCGGCAGTGGTTTTCAATTCCAGCGGCTCGCCGTTGAGGTAGGCATTGCAATGCGGCGGATTGGGCACGTTCACCAGACGCACCCAGGCGATTTTTCCCCCACCATTGTTTTGATATCCGCCGCCTTCATAGGCGGCGCGCGTGATGCCAATTTCCGCGCGGTCCTGTTGGGGATCGACCTCGCAATTCAAATAGCCGCCCGCGCTGTTGGGTTGTCCCAAGGTGATGGTATAGGGGAGAAAGGCGAGATCGGATTCCTGGGTCAGCCACAAATCCAGCGTCCATGCGCCATCCGGCAGCAACTCATCGCGCTTGATCGCGTAAGTGCCGGTGCTGCCGTCCGGGATGGTCAACACCCAGCGATTTCCCTGGGCTAGCCATCCGCCTCCGGCATTGACCTCCGTCGCTTGCGCGCGCCAGACGCCGGTCACACCCAACGCGCCTTCATCCGGCGCCGGCAACGTCCCATCCGCCCACGCGGCGACCATCCAGGCGAACAACGCCAAACACCCCAGCCAACGCATCATCTACCTCCTGGTACAAACCAAAGCATCATTCATGAACATATGAATAATGCGAGTTAGGTGAGCAAATGGATCCGACCAGATCCGATCCAAGGATTCTATCTGATAGCGCTGATCTCCTTTATGAACGTGAGGACATCTATCGGTACAGCGTGTAACAGTTCAGTCTTGTCAGTATTTCTTTTCTCCCCCCAAATTTACCAAGGACTTTTCGTGAGTGTTGCCGAATAAGTCGATATGAGTCCTGAAGCGTCGCTCTCGCATGACGAATCAGTGGCCATGGTGCTCGCCTTGCAGGCGGAGTTCGCTGCAACGCGGGAGGAGATTGTGGCACTACTGGACGAACTGGGGAAGAAAGGTGGTTCTCCACCTTGGGTGGGTAATATGGGGTCAGACGCTGTGACATTCGGTTCGATTTTGTCCGTCCCATCTCGCGATTGAGCGGTTTACCGACCAGCGCTTCAGTATAAGCAATAAACGCTTCATTGCCGAGTGGACGGCCGCGACGTGTACGACGGCACATGCGATCCACCTCTTCCGCGGTATCCTCGAGCGCCAGATACTCGTCCCAGTGCGCCAGCGCATCGGATGGCTGTTGGCGGTAATTATCGCGCTGGATAATGTACTACAAAATGTCCAGAAAGATATTGCGCAGTCGTCTTAGCAAAACGAAAGCCTGCCAGATACACCGTAGACTGTCAATAAACAATGTCTGACTCTATTTAATCCGTCCCCTAATCCGTCTCGACCATTGGCGAAGAGTATGCCTACTGGGGCACTTACTTTACCAACAACGCGGAGGCGCCGGCGCAGTAGCCCGCTTTTTTCGCTAAGCGAATAAAAGCTACAGTTAGCGATACATGGCATGGCAACAGGAGGCGATTGTAAGGCGGATTGTCAGTATTGAGGCTCTATCCATAGACCAAGGCTATTTTTAAGATTCCGATGAGATGAAGCCTTCGAGCACATACAGGAAGACGTAACGACCGATTACCCCCATCCATTTCCGTTCGTTGGAGGAATCTATTTGCAAATATTTTAACTTTGCAGGTGTCGCATACCAGGCCAGCGGTGTCCCGGCGAGTTTGACGACCCCATCTTTGCCGTCAAACGAGGCGGAGAAGCGAGACTGAGTGAGCGCGCTAGCCAACGGCGGACGGTTCCAGTCCGTCCACGGTTTGTTGTCGAAGTTATTGCAGATACCTTCTGGTGTGACATCCCACAACAACTCCTCTTCTTCGTCATCAGCGTAACCGATATCCACGCTGGCGATGCTTTGCAGACGGGTGTCATCATTGGAAAAAGTTACATGGATTACCGGTCCGCTATGCGCCGTCCCGTCATATGTCACCATTAGACCTGTTGTGGTATCCCAGCACGCTACCTCCCCAGATGATGAACCGGTTACCAACAATTTACCGTTCCGTGAGATAGCGATATCTTTAACTTGCGCTTCATGTCCTTTCAAAAGCCGTGCCGCCAACGCAGGTACATTACGCCACAGGTACACCGTGCCATCTTCCGCCCCAGAGGCCAGCGTCTGGCCATCCGGCGAAAATGTCAGTGCATTGAGTCGAATACCATGCCCCAGAGTGATGATTTCACCTTTATATTGAAGTGTGCCAAGTGCCCACCGACGGATGACACCGCAGCTTGAACCATAAGCTAACTGGTCTATGTCACGTGATACGGCCAGACAAGTCGGTAAGTCTTCATATCTATATGAATCTACCCGATGACCATCGCGCAAATACCGATGCCCAGAACCGTCCCAGAAGCTGACATATATATCATTATCATGATAATAACGGGCCCTATAGACGGGGCTAGATAACTCCAAAACAAAACGCTTCCGCCGCTCCTGCCAGTTCCAGACACAAACTGTCTTATCGTCGGCTCCACTCACAATACTGTTACCATCATCCGAAAAGGCCACACTGTTTATTGGTAACGTATGGCCGTTCAGACGAGCAATTTCCTTTCCTGAGGCTACATCCCAAACAAAAATAAGGTGATCATCCGCTCCACTTACCAACAATGTACCATCCGGTGAAAAAGCTAAGACATTGACTCGTTTCGTATGACTGCTTAACCGCACCAGACTGCCTTCGGAGTATAAGATAATGTGCCCGTCGCAGTCACCTAAGGCGATACTGTTCCTACTCGGTGCAACAGCCAAGCTGCTTAACGAAATGGCGCCGGGCACGATCCGCGCCTCCTCCCGACCAGTTGCCGTTTCGCTAACCAGCACCGTACCGTCTGTTGTCATACTAGCTTTATAGGCGCCAAAATCAAAGAATACCGTCCCGCGCATCCACACTATGCACCCGCGAAGATAGGTCAGTTCATTTCCCGTCGCTATGTCAAAAATACGTATTGTATCGCCATCCGTGCACACAGCTCGTCGAGTGCCATCCGGCGAAAAATATTCATTGAGGTTTGGCGCATCTTCACCTTGCCGCACCTTTATTTCCTTGCCGCTGTCTATATCCCAGCAGCTGTTTTTTGGTTGTCGCTTACCAGCATTGCCTGTATAACGGTGGACACCCCCGGTGAAGAGAAGCGTGTTGTCCGACGAGAAGCGCAACGAGCGGCCTAAATCCTTCGGTGCCGTCAGTATACCGACTTCCTGTCCGGTTCCGACGTCCCAAATACGCACACACCGATCCACGCCACTGGCAGCAAGGAGAGCGCCATCCGGCGAAAAAGCAACTGCGGTAATATCCCATGTTCCTGTGTGGAGATGCATCATTTGCGTCGAACCTATTGGCTCAGGAGCAGGACGCAGAGCTCGAATCCAGTAAAACCCGGGGGTCACCGTCGATTTACCCATCCGCCAGCCCTCCATCAAGACATGGAGCTTTAGTCCCGGTTTTTCCCATGGTGGCGGTTCTTTCCAGTCTTTCTCCGGCTTCTGATAATGCCCCGCAGCCTCGGGGCAATCATACCACCAACAGGTATTCCACAGACACTGAAAGAGCATTGTCGGATGCCGGTCGATGAACTGAATGTCCCGGTGGATGGCTTCTTCGAGCAATTCCAACAAGCGCCGTTTCGGATGTTCAGCAGGCATTACTGCCACAGCATCAGATAAGTCCTGTGCAAGGTCGAAGATCATTGTTCTGTCTCCTCACTCACCGAGGAGGACTCCGCGAATTCCTGATCACGATAGTTCGGATTGGCTTCAGCTTTGGCTTCCAGGAATTGCCAGTCAGTCAACAAATCGGCGACTGCGTCCCAATAAGGGGAAGCGGTCTCATGCTTACCGGCGAGTTTGGCTACCTCTAGGCGATGAAATGGGAGTTCCACCACTTTCCGCACGTTCGCAAGTCGCGGTGAAGGCGGCAGGCGGCAGGCACGGGTTCGTTGGTCGTCCAGCGATTCGGCCCAATAGTCCAGCGTGAGAAAATAATCGGCAAGGTGCAGGTGCGCCTGCACCAATGCGTGCTCAGTAGCCAGATAGCGTCGACGCACAGCTTCTTTTATCTGGCGATGGTAGAAATCCATCACAACGGTCCCGTCGGCACGACGGAGCGTCATATAAGGTGAAATATCAGCGAATAGACGTGACCAGATCACCACTGGAAGACTTTTGAGACGCTCCACCGTAGGTTTCTCTCGTTCAGTAGGGGATTGCTCGTAAAAATACGCCATGACATCGGCATCGGCAGATAATACATCGAGCAACTCGTCTTCGGTCAAGCCATTTTTGCTGGCAGCAAGATAGCTCAATGCGCTTTTGACAAGATGGTGGCCATGATATCGGGGCAACTCCAAGCGCGAAAAAAGATTGTCTAATATGTCTTCCACCGTATTACTGAGGCTGGGGATATTCACGACACTGAATAACAACCCCTCCCAGGATTTTAAGTTACGCGCTTCCTCAAAGGCCAGTTTGAGATAGAGTGGAAGGGGGCACGCTTTAAATTTGTTTAGCAGGTCAGCACGTTGTTCCGGTTGGAGCAGGCGATGCGCATCGGTGAGCCAGACATCAAGCAATTTAGACCCGTCTTCCATATCCAATGCACCGACCTGAACTAGCTGGCCCGGCCAAATCCGACGGGCATTGATAAAACTGTCTTCAGAACGATTTATCGGTTCCGTATCCGTATTATCCGTCTCCAGCACAGAACACACGAGTTTGATATTCTGCCCCAGTTCGCGCGGTAACCACTTGAGCATATGGGCGTTATCTGTCTGATTAAGCTGGTCTAGCGCATCGAGAAAGAGCACCAATGGCTCATTCTTGCGCTTTCCCGGAGTCGATAACCGTGCGCGGAACGTGTTAACCAGGTCGTTCATGTCTACCGGCACCTCCCTGACACCCATTTGTCGGCATAGACTGGTAAGTAAGGAGCGAAGGTCGGAAGATGACGGTGTGGCGCCAATGAAACGAATAATGGCACCTTGTTCCTTCGGTATTTCTAACCAGGCTTTCGCCATCAATGCTGATTTGCCTGATCCAGCTTTTCCGTGGATAATCAGCGGTGTACAGTCATCTGACTCGAGGTAATCGTGAACGCGCTGGAGGACGTCCTGTCGTCCGATGAAGTGCTGACTGCGCTCTTCGCAGAAATCGCGGTGTGCCTCAATCTCCCGATCCATTTCCGCTTGTCGCCGAAAATCGGCCACTTCATGCGCGATAACCCCTTCGAGATCGTGCAAGACATCAGCACAGAATTGGTTCAGGTTCCATGCAGGATGGTCCCCTTGCCAGGTGGCTACATAAGAATGCCCATGTAAAGTTCCGAGTTGCTGCTTAAGATTCTTAAGTCGGTTATATGCTTCCTGGTCGACCATGTCATTCCGAATATCCCGATATTGCCCGGCGCTACTATCTTCAGGTAGTTTCGAAATCTCTCGAAAATAGCAGAAGACATGGGCTTGTGTATTCTCTGTCTGCAACACACCATGGCGAATTTCTTGGTGAGTGGCTGAGTCGAAGTATTTCTGCCGTTCTGGTGCATCCTCCGCAAGGGTTTTCTCGACAGCATGCACGAAGATAGAGCGGAGCGTGTCTTCCTCCCGTGTCCAACAATTCGCGTTGACGAACTCACCGGTCCGGGGCAACAAGCAATACTCAGGTGACACCGCGTTGTCATCTCGCCGATACCATTGGTTAATGTGTTGCCTTTCATCGTTGGTCATCTGTGCCAGCAAAGATTCAAACTCGCTGGCTTCGACCTGCGATGGCAGAGGTCGCCAACCATATCTATCGCCCAGCAGGATGAGGAAATTAGGACGCGGGGAGAGTTGCTGGCACCGATGCAGTTCCTGCAGGCATATCTGCATTGCTTTTTGGTCAAACGCGGCCTCTTCCCCTACACCCCAACGCAAATCAATCGCCTGAAACCGTGCGCCGCGCTTTCGGCAATATTCTCGCAACAAAGGAAAGACGTGATACTGCAGCGCGTTGCGTTCAGTCTTCAAATCATTGAACGTCGAACTCACAAATACACGAAAGGTCAGGTCACGACGTACCATCTCAACTACCTTCCTTTTCACTAAAATATCATACAGAAAACTATAAAAGAAGTACACGCTTTTAGCGCGAACACAAAGTGATCTGCTGTTTTTCACCCATCGTTCACGAAGCCAGACTCTACAGCTCGCTTTCAGCACCAGCCAGTGCTTCCGAGGAAACCACATACGCCCCATGAGGTAGCTATGGCAATAGTATTCTCGGGCATAATGGGGGCATAATGGGGACAGGCACCGATTTCCTCCTTTTGCCGCTTCGCGGGGAGGAAATCAGAGCCAGTCCCCATTATGCCGCATGGAGTGGCCCGTTATTCCACCTGTCCTTTCCCCAGATATTGCGGCACGATGCGGCTTTCGGTGGGGATGTCGCCGATGATGGAGGTGTTTTTATTTGCCCAGTAGGCGCGCATGATGGTCTTGGCGCCTTGCGGATCACCGTAGAGGATGCCGAAGTCGAGGGGGTAGGCCATGCGCAGTTTGGGCGCGAAGCCGAGGGTTGCCAAGGGTACCGCGGCTTCCAGGGTATAGCCATCCGGGGTGGTTTTCACCGCGATGACGGCTGCGGTGAGTTGTACCACGCGTTCGTAGTCCTCTGTCTGCCCCGGTGAGGTGAAGCGTAACGGCGCGGCGGGGCCCCCATCGGCCACCTTCTGGTTGAGAATCACGATGGGTTTCCCCTGATAGGGGGCGAAGAGCAGGCGCAGGTCGCCTTTGCCGGCTTTACGCTGGGGGTCCGCCGCGGCATCGGTACACAGCAGCAGGTCGACCAGATCGCCGGTTTTGAACAGGTACGGCCAGTCCGCCCCATTGTTCACGAACGGGGAATCGTCCGCCACCCGGTAGGCGACGTAGAGATATTTGTCGTCATAGGCGGCGACCGCCTTACCGCCGCGGCCCGGGCCGGCATCGATCTTCGCGGCCAGACTGAAATCCCACTCGTCGAGATTGCCATCGACGACCACCGGTTTTGCGGGTCGTTTCAACGAAAACGTCGTGTTGACACCCCCGCCCGCCGCCTGGAACTCCGCCAGGGCCTTCGTCGCATGCTCCACGTCCCGCGGGGTGATGATCAGGGCGCCATGGAAGCGCTGCAGGCTGTCCAACCCGTGAATTTCCCAGATGCGCCCGTCGGAGTCGCCGCCCATCAGGTAGACCTTCCCGGTTTTCGGATGTTGCACCAGATAGCCGCCGAAACCCTCGGGGCAGAGCACCGTCTGGTCCAAAACGTGGCCGCGCCGGTTGTCGTGGCAGAATTCGCCGACGAAGAGGCCGTCTTCGTTGAGCAGGTTATAATCGCCGTAGTACCCGTTGACCCCCAGCACCTCGCCGGCCTTGTCCGCACCGGTTTCGGCAAAGCCGATTACCCGCGACACGCCGCGGATCTGCCCGGGCTTCGTCAGCGGGGCATTTAAGTCCATGCCAATGCCGGCCATGAAGCGCCAGAGCTTCGTACCGTCGGCGGTGTAGCAGGCGATGCCGTTCTGGCGCATGTCGTTGGTGTAGTAGCCGTCGTTCGTTTCCGGCGCATAGCAGCGCGTGCGCGAAGGGTTCCAGCGCACGGGCCAGTGCACCAGATGCGGGGTGAAAGCCGCGGCCACCTCCTGCGGCTGAAACCAGATCGGCAACCCGTGGCGCCACTCTTTGAGGCCCACGCGCTTGCCGCCCAGCTCAAAGGCCAGGTCGTCGCCCATATTCAGGCTTCGGCCCCCGATGCCTTCCTGGTTGCGCACCAGCGCCACCTCGTCGTCCTGCATGAAGCCGTCGCGATTGGTGTCGCTCCAGTAGCACTGATAGGCCCAGTTGTCCGCGCGCGTGTGGTCGGGCACCGGCCAATCGACGGCACTGGGCAACCAGGTCGCGGCGTAAATCGGCGCCGCGTGGTCATCCAGCATCTCCCACACGGAACTGCCGGCCAGCAGGAAGGTGCGCCCCTGCACGTGCCGGATGGACATGATCTCGCCCATCCACCCGCCGGTGAACGCCGGTTGCGGACCAAACCACCCCGGGCGCACAATGGTACAATCGATTTTCGCGGTGCGCTTGTCGTAATCGACAATCCAGCGCGTGTTGTGGATGTAGACGTATTCCGGCTTCTCCGGATCGGCGCTCAAGCCGACGGAGTAGGCGGACGGGCCGAAGAAGTCGGTCACCAGCGTGCCCTGCTTCCCCTGCGGCAGCCACACGCTGATACGCTTGGGCGTCTGATCGCTCTCGGTCACCCACAAGCGTCCCCGGGCGTCAAAGGCCAACCCGCCGGGCATAAAGAGGCCGTGGGGGTCGAATGTGCCGATGGCCGGGCGTCCTCCCGGCTTGCCCACCGTGCTCAGCAGCTTACCGCTGGGATAGGCATACACCTTCACCGTCATTTCCGTGCGCCCACGATCGGCGATGAAGACCCGTTGCCCGTCAGGGGCGCAGGTCAGGTCAAACGGTTGCACCAGCGGCGCGGCAAAGCGCGAGGCGCGACTGCCGAAGCGGGTATCCAACTGCGTCACCACGCCGCCGCTGGCCACTGTCAGCAGGAAGGGGCTGTTGGGGACCAGCGCCAGCCCCTTGGCGCCGTCGCCGGCGGGGAAAGTGCGCACCACCTGCGCCTTGTCGATCTGCAGGTCGTGGATTTTGTCCTTGGCCAGCACGTAGCAATGCCCGTCGCGGTAGACGATATCCGTGGCGCCGCCGCCGTCGATGTCTACCCCGCGCTGGTTGCCGGGGAAGGTGACCGGTTTACCGGTGGCCGCGTCCTGCATGGTGATCCCCGTTTGCTGGCAGACAAAGACCACCTTGCCATCGGTGGCGATGGAGACAGGGGCCTGATAATTTTGATAACACGCGGCGCCCCATTGCTTCTTCCCGTCCGGGGTGCAGCCGATGAGGTTCCAGCCGGCTTCCGCGTAATCCCACAGCAGAAAGACGCGGTCGGCGGAGCAGGCGACATCCAGCGGCACGCCATGGTCGCCGCCCCAACTGCCCGTGCCGTCCGGCGTCACCCACGGCGGGTTGCCGGCGTTGTGCAGCGAGACGATCCACTCCTGCGTTAGCCCGGTGTGCGACAGTGCTTTCCAGGTATAATCACCGGCGGGCAACACGTCGCCGAAGTCGTTCAGGCCATCCCAGGCTTCGGTCACCTGCCCGCCGGCGCGCTTCTCTGCAGTGAGGAGTGTGCGCACCAGTTGGCCGTCCTTAGCGAAGATACCGAGACTCACGAAGCGCGCTGCCGGCAGCGGATAGGTGAAAGATTGCGTGTTGGCCACTTCCAACGTTTTCGGCAATTCCTCCCGCGGGCGCGCCAGCTTACCGGCCGGTTCGAAGACGGCATACCCCCACCCGGACACCGCCTGATAGGTGAAGCCGCCCCCGATGTTGGTAATGTCGTTGATGGAGGTGGAGAATTTTGTTCCGTTGTCATTGCCCCACAACCATTGTGCGGTCATCGGCAACTTGGCGCCCGCCGCGGGAGGGCCGGGCATGCCCAGTCGTGGCCAGGGAATGCGCCCCTCCAGAATATAGCCGTCGGCGACCTTGCGGAAGGCCAAACCGGCATCCGCATCAAAAAAGAGCTGCGCGGAATTCCAATCGTAGACCATTTCCAAACGCGGGTTAATGGTGACGGTGTGGATGGACATGGTGGGTTGCGCTTTGCCGGTGAAGAACCACATAATGATGTCGCGCCCCACCGGTCGGTCCTTCGGCATCTGCACGGGGAAGCCGATGGTCGCGTCGTTGAGCAGGCGCAGTTGAAAGGCGTCGGCGTCCCACCCGCGCGATTTGTCCACGTGCCCGTCCACCATGTTCATCAACGGACTTGTCAGGTCGCGAAAGTAGACGCTAAGATACAGGGCATCCTGGTCATACATCATCGCCGTGCGCGCGTGGCGCTTCTCGGCGGTTTCGACGAACTCATAACTGAGGATTTCGCCGGACAGGTCCCAGTCGTCCAAGACGCCGTCAATGACGACTTTGCCGGGCGCCGGCACAACGGAGATGGAGCGATGCTGCCCCTGTATCGTCACCGCATCAGCGCGGAGCACCGCGGGCCACAGGGAACAGCAGATCGTCACCATCAGCAGCATGAGGCTGGAAATTTTGGTTTGCATCGTCTTCTCCATAATACAAAAATGCGTGGCATAATGGGGGTATAATGGGGACAATCATCCGCCATGCTTCCCACCATCCGTGGCGGAAGCACTACCAGAGATGTAATTCGGCTCTTGGGAGCCGAATTACATGAGAGGCACCGATTTCCTCCTTTTACCGCTTCGCGGGGAGGAAATCAGAGCCAGTCCCCATTATGCCCCAGCGCGGGGAGGAAATCAGAGCTAGTGCCCATTATGCCTCAAGCGGTCCGCTGCGCCGGGGATGGCGCGGGCTGTATGGGGTAGCGTCGACCCCGGTGACGGGCAACCAGGAGCGATAGGGGTTACCCGCTTCCCCGGCACTGCCGAAATCGCACAGTCGCACGGTGCGGCCATCCTCCGCGGTGCACTCCACCAGCAACACCGGCGGCAACCACCCCGGCCAGGCGATGCGCCGCGGTTGCAGCGTCGCCGCAGAGAGGGGTGGCACATCGTCCGGGTCCATCTCATTGAAGCGCCGATCATAAGTGAGCAACAATGGACCGCGATAGATCGAAGTGAAACCGGCACATTGCTCCGCGCCGACCCAGTAATGCATGGAGAAGTCGAACTGTATTTCTACGGTGGCGCCTAATTTCCACACGCGCTCCAACGTCAGATACGCACCCGGGACCACCGGCGGCACGTCCTCCTCGTCACAGCGCACGACCGTGTGTGTCGACCAATGCGGGATGCGGATTTTCAGCGCGAAACGTGTCGGCGTCGTGACGGCGATCCGCAACGTCACCTGCGCGTCACAGGGGTACGTGGTGTCCTGGGTGATGGTGACTTCGGCGCCATCGGGGAGCGACGTCCGCAGCGTGCCCGGACCATACCAGTTCAGCACCAGACCGTCGGCATCGTGCAACAGCGCCCATTCACTGAGCAGGCCAAACCCGCGCGCACTATTCACGCTGCAGCAATTTAACTCCGGACTGCCGGGACGACTCTGAAAGACGATATTGTGCGCGCTGGCCTCGCGTACCCCATCCATGGGGGTGTTGTAGGTGGCCCAGCGTCCGGTGGCGGAATGCATGCCGAGTACCGAATTCCAGGTGGACAGTTCCAGTTCGTCCGCCACCACCGCATCCCCGGTCAGGTGCAGCATCTCTACACTCAGCGCCATCCAGGCGATGGTACAGCACGTTTCGATGGCGCCGGGGTGATAGGGATTCCCCTGCGCCTGCTCGCCGGAGGAAAAACCGCCGTTGTTATGGCGATCCCACTGGACAATGCTCCACCAAATACGGGTGAAAGCCTCGCGGTAGGAGAGATCGCCGGTCAGATAGTATAACTCCACGAGCCCCATGATCGGATGCAGGCTCTCCCAACGCGGCCGGGGGAGTTGGAAGAACTCCTTCCCGGCCAGCGGTCCGTGCCAATAGTCGCCGGCCAGCGCCGTACCGTCAGCGTCCACGGCGGCAAACTCGTCGGCGAGTTGTTGGGCCAGCGCCAGATGACGGGCGTCGCCCGTGTGACGATAAAGCCGGCAGAGACTATGCACCGGCGCCAGATTCATCTCGGTGTTGCCCGTGTCGACCAGACGCGGGACGACGACACCCAGATATTTCGCGCAGAGCAGATCGCCGATGCGCGCGGCGCACGCCAGCGCCGCCGCGTCGCCGGTTTCCTCACACCACAAGAGCAGGCCAAGCATCACGTGATAATGCCCCCAGGTGTCCCAGGTCCGGGCATGCGTATAGGCGGTATCGCCGGCATT
>Ga0209697_10001689_pt1 | contig 33459 bp, 22 predicted proteins | sample AliMusrvi5mmetaG_FD_184115 | JGI IMG/M metagenome (GOLD analysis project Ga0209697, IMG submission 184115) | Freshwater lake bacterial and archeal communities from Alinen Mustajarvi, Finland, to study Microbial Dark Matter (Phase II) - Alinen... | ecosystem: Environmental > Aquatic > Freshwater... | reverse complement strand
ATCCTATATCCTGCATCTCATATCCTGTATCTCCGCTTACTCCTTATCCACCACCGTCAACCTCACCTCAGTGCCGTTGCAGCGCACTTCGGGGGTGTATTGCGCCTGACCTAGGAGGGGAAGGGCGTGGTAATGACCGGGCACTTCGGCGCGGAGGTCATAGCGGAGTTCCCAGGTGCCTTGCGGCAGGTGGTCGATGAAGAGCGCGAGTTGGCGATCGCGGAGTTCGCGGTAGACCCAGCGGGTGCGGCCGGTGTAGTCGGCTGCTTCGCGGTCGGTTTTGCCGGCGACGAAGGTGCGGTCGACTGCGCCGGATTTCAACTCACGCGTGTAGAGCGGTTCGCCGCTGCGCACTTCCACTGCTTCCAGACCGGCAGGCTTCAGGTCTTCGAAGCGCAGGTAGTCGTAATCGTTCTTCGCTTCGATATTCACCACTACCTGTACCCGCTCACCGCTGGTGACCGCCTCACCGTCGTGCAACGGCACTTTGTCATAGACATAGCCGTTGAGCAGCGTGGGACGACCGACCAGTTTATAATACGTGCGGCGGACGAATAGCTCATGACCGGCGGGGGGAATCGGTTCTTCCAGGCTGAAATAGTGCGCCTGGACGGAGAAGTAGAGCGCGCCGTCCTTGCCACCGCGGCGCAGGGTGATCTCATTGGCGCCGTCGTGCAGGTATTGGCGGTCGATGGCGTAGCGCGTGGGCGCGGCAAGCACATCCTGCGCGGTCAAGTGCTTGTCGGCGATCTGGTGGCCGTTCACCAGCAAGGTGTATTGCACGCCGCCGGCCAATTCACCGCTGACGCGCAGGTAGTCGTTCAGCGCCAGCACGACGATGGCGGTGTCGTGGGTGTTATTCCATTGCGCGCCGCGACGATTTTTGATCAGCCAGTTGGTGACCGGCGCGATGAGCGGGCTTTTCGGATCGATCGCCAGCAGCGCGCGCAAAGCGAAGGCCGTCGCCTCCACGCCACCGTCCGACCAGCGCCAGTAGAAGCCATCCGACCCCCAGTGCGCGGTGCCGATGACTCCGGCGTGCGAGCTTTGCGCGCCTTCCATTACCACTGAGACATCCGGTGTTTTGTCCTCGATCACCCCGTCGATCAGATTGCGGGCCAGCACCTGCGCTTGTGCGGTTTTGCCGAAGGCCTGCGCGCTCCACGCCAACAGCGCGCGGGTGTAGGCGTTTAACTTTTCGCGATGGTTGTAGAGGTTGTCGAAGGCTTTCCCCTCGAAGTCGTTGGCGACGGCCTGTTGCGGGGCGTGATAGGCGGCCAGCGCATGCAACAACCAGGCCTGCATGTCGTAGGTTTCCTGGTAATCCACCAACTTTTTATCCAGGTAATCGGCAGCGCGTTGTAGCACGTTCGGTGTCACGCCTACCCCGGCGTCGCGGGCAAGCGACAGTCCCCATAACACGTAGGCGGTCATATAGGGATCGCTCTCCGGCGTTTCCTTCCACCACGCCCAGCCGCCGTCGCCGTGTTGGAAGTCGTACAGTTTGGCCAGGTTTTCCGCGATCAGCTCGTTCATCCGGGTCAGGTCCTGCTTGCCGTCCGGATGGGTTTTCCCGGCATATTCACCTTCGACGCCACCGAAGACCTTGCCGGCAATCGCTTCCGGCGACACGCCCAGGTCTTTCAACGTTTTGGCGGTAATGACTAAGGGCAGGAAGCGGCTCATTGTCGCTTCGGTGTGCTCGTACGGGTAACCCTTCAGATACGGCAGCGCGTCGAGCATGGTCACCGCCAGGCTGGGCGTTACCTGCACGCTCATCTCGGTGGATTCCACCTTGCGCGCCTTCGGCAGGTCAATCGTGATCTTCACCGCGTGGCTGGTCACCTTGCCGGCCTTCACCAGTGTTTTGTCGATGCCGTGCTCGTAGACCGGATAGCTCTTCTCCATCGCGTCGGCGTATTGATCGCCTTTTGCGCTCACCTCCAACTTCGCCGTGCCGGCGCTGGTCGCGGCCACCTCCCAATCGACGCGAGCTTCCCCGGTGGCCGGCACGGTGATTGCCGCCAACGGATAGGCGCCAAGGGCTTTGACGACCAACGGATTGACCTTGCCGTCTTTCACCTGACCATTCACTTTCAGTTGCGCAGACACGAGTTGCGGTTTAACCACCAGCGGGGCGCCGGTGTTATTGTCGATCACCGCGGAGATCGTGGCCGTATCGCCGACGACGAAGAAGCGCGGGGCTTCCAGGCGGACGATGAGCGGCTGTTTGGTGCGCGTGGTCACTTCGCCGATGCCGAACTGGCTGCCGGTGGTGACCACGCGGGCGGTCGCTTTCCAGCCGGTGAGCAAGTCGGGATACGTCACCGGCACCACGGCGGTGCCGTCTTTGCCGGTCATCACGTCGGGTTGCCAGTGGATGGTCGAGCGGAAGTCGCTGCGCACCACCACCGCCGGCTCATTCTCGCCGGGTTTGGGGCCCTGGACGCCGTTGGCAGCTTGCAAGGCCCGTCGATCGGTGCTTTCCTGCTCACTCGCATCCTTGGAAAAGTTTTCGCGTCTACGCCCACCCATACTGCCTTGCGGACCGGCAGGAGCAGCCGTGGCGCTTGTCACGGCGAATTGGTATACCCCATCACCGCTGCTACTGACAATGTCCAGCGGCATCCTCTCATCTTTTTCACTATCCGTGATATCCATGCTTCTCATGTCGCGCACATCGGTGAGTTGCCCGCTGTCATCTTCCTTGAGCAACGCATAGCTCTTCTGGTTCATGCTGCTCTGGGTCTGCACCCCTTGCGAGCGCTTTTGCCCGAAAAAGGCCTGGCGCGGATCGCCGGCGTAGTCCTGCTGGATATAATAGACCGATTCATCCACCAGCCCCAGCGCCACTTCGGCGGCAACCGGCTTGCCATCGGCGTCGCGGGTGGTGACGGTCAGGTTGCCCTTCTCACGCGGCTGATATTGCAAGCGGTCGGGCTTGACCTCGACGGTGAGGAAGTGCTCCGCCGGCGGCACCACCACCGGCTGGGAGTCGGTGAAGAATTGCCGGTCGCTGATCATCGCCGCACCGAGAAAGATGTTGGGGACGAATTGCTCGGTGATCGGCAACTGCACCAGTTTGGCGGTGCCGGTGAGGTGGACCACCTGGTAGCTGAGCAGATTGTCGGCTTCCACGCTGAAGAGCACATAGCGGTCGCTGACCGGCGAAGTGAGCATCACCGGCGCGGTCTGCCCGGCGCGGAAAGTATCGGCATCAACGATGATCTGGATGCCGCCGTGCCGGTAACCGAGCTCATTGGTGGCGTGGGTGCAAACCCAGATATCCGTCGTCGCTTCCACCGGCGGACCACCCGCATCCTCGCTGGCCCAGGCAATATGGAAGTAGCCTTCACGCCCCGGGGTGAAGGTCAAGTCGCCTACCCCCTCGGCGTTGGTCTTCACCGTGCGGGTGAGAATTTCCTCATGCTCGTAGCCGCGCGAGCGCAACCGCCAGGGATGTTGGGAGTCGACGCCTCGCGGCAGTCCGCCCCCCTCGACGCGCACCGGATGCCCGAGTGGATCGATCCAGCGATCGACCCAGGTGTCACGGGTAACGGTGACCGTGCCGGCCGTCTGCACCGGTTGCGCGTTGGCGTCCAGCGCCTTGATCTTCACCGTCACCGGGTCCTGCGGGTGATAAATATGATGATCGGTATATGGGTGGACGAAATAGCGCTGGCGCGTTACCCGCACGCTATCGTTGCCGATGATTTCGCGGCGCGAGCTATCGGTGACGCGCGCCTCGATGCGATATTCCATATCCTGCTCACCGGAGGCGGAGTCGAAGGTCAATTTCGCCTTGCCGGTGGCGTCGGTCTTCAGCGTTTCGCGCTTGATGACCGCCCCGTCGCCGCCATAATACTGGTTGCGGGCGTTCGCCTCATCGTAATACCACGGATAATCATGCGGCGGCATCCAGAAATGGTAATACGCGCGTTGGGTGACCAGCACTTCCACCGCGGCGTTGGCCACCGGCGCGCCGTAGTAGTAATCGGCCTGGATATTCACCTCGACTTGATCGCCCAGCCGGTAGAGCTTGCGCCGTCCCTGTTCTTCCGGGGTATGCACGCTGACTTTGAATTCGGGCAGTTTGTATTCTTCCAGGCGGAACAGCACCGCCTGGCCGCTGTATTGCCGGCGTCCCGCTTCCCAGCAGTTCACCCGATATTCACCCAGCGGCATGGCGGCGGTCAGCGGGAGTGCACCCCAGGCGCTGCCGAAGTCGTTCAGCGTGCTCTTGCCGGCGGTCACCTTGGTCCCGCGCGGGTCAGTAATCTCATATTCGATTGCCTGTCCGGCGGGGGTCGAGTAGGCACTCTCGTGGTAACGGCGGGCGATGAGCTTCCACTGCGCCGTCTCGCCCGGTCGATAGGCGGGGCGATCGGTGAAGGCGTAGATGCGCCAGGCGTCCTGCTGATCGCCGTGCCAGTTGTGATAGCCGGTGACATAGGCTGGTCGCGCGCCGCCGGCGATGGCGAAAAGTTGCGTGCTGTTTACCGCGTGTTGCAGCGTAAAGGGCGCCAGCCCGTCGGCATTGGTCTCGCCATCCTGCCGACTCCACTCCACATGGTCTTTGACCCAGTATCCTTCCCACAGCGCCACCGGCACCTGCGGCAGCGGGGTGCTGTCCTCGGTATTTGCGGCGTAAACCAGCGCCTGCTTGCCTGCCGATTTCAGCACCAGCGCGCCATCGGTGACCAGCACCAACTCGCGCGCGCTCGTCCCTGCTCCCTTCGCCACCAGCAGATACGCGCCGGACGCCAGCTTTTGCTCCAGTCGCCAACATGCCTGACCGGGGACGTAATCGCCTTTTTCTTCCGTCTCCTTCGTCCAGGTGGCTTGCTGGTTCGCATCGGTGAGGCTCACCGAATTGATCCAGTCATTGCCGTTCTGGTTCCCGGTGGTAAAATGCGTGTTTTTCAACAGATCGACCTGGTAAAGCGTGAAATCGAGGTGCTTGATATTGCGCCAGTTGACGTAATATTGGATTTCCGAACCGGGGACAAAGATATTGCTGACGCTGACATTGAGCGAGGGGTTGACGATATTATTCACCTGCCCTTGCGCGCCTTCCCAGAAGCGGGATTCCCCCTGGCGATATTCCGCCAGCAGGCGACGCAACAACGCCAGCGCTTTTGGATAATCCGGCTGGCGCCGCCACTCCCAACGCACCGGACGGTGCGGGTCGGTGCGGATAGCCGTCATCACCGCCGGTCCCGGACTCTGCAACCATTGCGCATAGTTATACAGCGCGGCATCGTAGTCGGGATTTTCCGCTTTCCCGCCTTGCAACGCTAGTTCATACTCCTTCGGAATGCGCTGCTGTTGGTTCCACGCGCCGCCGCGGTTCGTCAGCGCCTGCGCCAGCAGCAGGTGCGCGCGCGCCTTGTCGGGGGTGGTGACGGCGATTTGCGCGGCGTTTTCCAGCACCTCCAGCGGAATATTGTTCGCGTACCCGTAATAAAAATAGTCGCGCCCCATCCACTCCGGCTGCACCAGCTTCCAGACGATGTGCAGGTAGCGCCCGCGTGCCAGCTCGATATCGCGTGAGCCCGCCCACCATTTCAGCGCCGGTTCATAGTGTGCCCAGCCGCTGCTCCAGTCGCGCATATTAGAGCGCGTCCAGAAGAAATCACCCAACGATTCATGGATTTCCGCCCAGGTTTGATCGTGATCCTCTTCGCGGGTAATCAGGCGCAGTTGATCTTCCAACGCCTGGCGGGCGGCGTCGATTTTCGTCGTGTCGGCGTTCTGCGTCGCCGCCTGTGCGCGCCACTGCGTGTCGGCCAGCCGGAAGGCGACCCAGCGCGCCTCTGCCGCCGTCAGCTTCATCGCCGTCGTTCGCGCATACAAGTCATGCGCCAGTGTATAGGACTTTTCGGCGAAGCGTTGCTCCGCCTGGGTGAATAAATGCGGATAATCCATCTCCTGCGCGCGCAACCGTGCCGGGCCAACCAGCAACAGCGGCATCCCGAGCAGGCACAGCGCGATGAGCGTAAACAGCAGCGAACGTAAGCGTTTCATGGTGAGACCTCTTTTCGTAACCGTTATCCGTGTTCGTATTATTACCGCGGTTTAACTCGCCGTCTGCTATCAGGCTGCGGTAGTAATACCAAGAACATGATCTGAGCATCTGTAGTATAGACGGAAATAAGGCGGAGAATGTTCCCGCGGCAAAAAAAGACCCCGGCGACTGTCTGGGGAACAGCCGTCGGGGAGGCGAATGGTCGATATCATTTGGGGGATATGCCTTCGCTGTGCGGGGTTTCCGTCGGGGTGTGTCGTCTATCAAGCGGCCGTCGGGGATCCTGGGCCCACAACCGAGGGTAGGCGGTTCGAAGATCCATCATCATTCAGCATCATGTGCCTCCGGCACTTTCCGCGGACGAAAGCGGGTCGGTCTCTCCGACACATTCGCGAGCGAGCAATGGGTAAACCAGGCTCTTCCGGCAAATGAAATGATGACTGGTCTGATCATGGAACCCTCGGGACAGCCGCTTGATAGGCGACGCAGCCAATCCGAACCATTATCATGGTACGCTTCACCGGACCGGTGAGCAGTGCCTCCTTCTTCAATTCCATCATACCGTGCACTCGATAGCTTCACAATAAGGGGATTCCCCTATATTGAGGTTCTTTTTTCCTGATACGGAGGGGAAATGTGGAAGTTGATGAACAATAGTGTTTGACTTTGCGCGGTGTTTTGTGTTTGTGAGGGAGAGACATCTGACTCGGAACCGGGAGTTGGTGATCTCGCCCCCCCATACTCCCAAACTCCGTTACTCCCACCCTCACTTCACCGGCGGGTATGGCAGTTGGAAGGCGACGCGGGTGCCTTTGCCGGGGGCGGAGTCAATAGCGAGCTGGCCACCGAGGTGGCGGAGGCGTTCACGAATGCTGAAGAGGCCGAAGCCGCGGATTTCACCCGCCGGGGTGCGCAATTGGTCGAGGTCGAAACCGCACCCGTCATCGCGCACTTCGACGTGAATCACCCCCTGCTCTTTCTTCAGCCACACCATCGCCCGATGCGCCCGCGCGTGCTTCACGACATTGAGCAGGGTCTCCCGTATCGCCATAAACAGAAAGGCACGCAGATCGTCGCTCAGGTGCTCCTGCCAGCGCGAGCACCGCACGATGACCGGCAGGTGGTGCTGCTGTTGAATGGTTTCCGCGAGCCACTCGATCGCGGCATCCAATCCCAGTTCGTGAAGAATGGGCGGGCTGAGTTCGAAGGTCAACATGCGCACGTCCTGCAGCGTGCGGTCGAGCAATGCGGTGATATTGCCGATCTCACCGCGCTGCGTCGCGTCCGCCGTGTCGAGCGTAGATAATTGTAGCCGTGCGAGCGCAAGCGTCTGGCTGACTGAGTCGTGCAGGGCTTGCGCCAACTCACGCCGATTGTGCTCCTCCGTGACAATCAATTCCATCGCCAGCGCGCGCAACTCCTCCTGGTAGACGCCAATCTGCTGTTCGGCGCGCAGCTCGATATAGCGGTGCCCGAGGAATGCCGCGTATAACTCCAGCAATTCGGCGTGGTGGCGGGTAAACGGACGTTGGGAAATCAGGTTATCGGTATACAACAGACCGGCGACTGATGTGCCATCCCACAGCGCCGCCACCGCCAGCGTGCCCTCTCCGATCGGCTCACTGCGCGCATTGCACAACGGACTGTGCTCGCGGACGATCAGACGGGTGGTGTTCGAGAGAATCGCTTCATCGAGCGACTCGCGATTGATGAGACGCCGCAAGTGGCGCTCATCGCGCAATTGCCCATCCTCTCCCACCCCATACGTACCGGCGAGGATCGTGGGATCGTCGGTCGGCAACCAGAGTGAGATGCGGTCGAAGTCCAGCACCGACTGCCCCAATTCGATGGCGCGCTGGAATAACGCATTGGTGTCGTGCTCGGAGAGCAAGCGGGTTTGCACTTCCAACAGCGCGCGCAACGCGGCATAAAACTCCTGCTCGCTGCGTTCGCTCTCCCGCAAGGCGGTTTCGGCTTCTTTCCGTTCTTGAATGTCGGCAAAGATCACCGCCACCTGCCCGGGATGCGGCGAGTAGAGCGAAACATTGAAATAGCGATGAAAGAGCGGATGGTAGTATTCCTGCGATATCGGTTGGCCATCGCCCGCGATGGTGGCAAAGGTGGAAAGCCAGATCGGTTCATCCGTGCCATAGTGTTCCCGGTAATAGTCGACCATCGAGCGACTGAGGATGTCGGCGGGATCCAGTTGGGTCAGTTTCACGGCGGCGGGATTCATCTCCAGGATGACATAATCTATCGGCTCGTGCGCGTCGTTGTAGATAAGTTCATAGATGATGAAACCCTCTTGCATCGACTCGAATAAGCCACGGAAATGCGCTTCACGCTCAGACAACGAAGCGATGAGCATGTTGAGCGTACGTGCCGTGCGCGCGTGCTTGCGCAATAAGGCGGATTTCGTTTGTGTGTCACTCATTGTGACGCCTCGTGTCGCGGTGGTAAACGGGTAATACTGGCGAATCGCGTGAATCCCTTGCTCAATATTCTGCGCAATCCGCGTAATCTGCGGTTAAAATAGTTGGGACATTGATTACCAGCCTGAACGATTACTGAATTGAATAATTCCGTAACAACAGGTATGTTCCTGCCGCGTAGCAGGCGTTCACCAGGTTTTTCTCACCGGTTAATCTTGCGTGTTGTGCGCGGGGTGGCGCTGAAATTCAGCGATGACGGCGCGCTTATTTTCCTCGTGGGCCAGCATCAGCGGAGTTTTTCCCTGGTGGTCGAGGGCCTGGGGGTTGGCGCCGTGCTCGAGCAGCAGTTTGGCGATTTGATGGTGGCCGTTGCGCGCGGCCAGGTGCAACGGCGTGACACCGTGGGTGGCGTCATGCGCATTGACGTCGGCATGATAGGCCAGCAATTCGGCCACCAATGCGACGTTCCCATTGGCCGCCGCGATATGCAGGGGGGTGAGACCGGTGGCGTCGGGCAGGTTCACCAATGAGGCGTCGGAGAGCAACAGCGCGCGAATGCGCGTCATGTCGCCGGCCTCGACGGCTTGATGGATGGTACGGCCCAGTAAAAATTGGAAAAACAGTTTTTGAAACACCAGCAGCCTCTACTGGTATGATTATAACCGATATCAGGCGAAAAGAGGCTGATTTTACATCATCGGAATGATAAATCCCTACAACCGTTGAAAATCATCCGGATGGCGCATTTTGAGTCGTGCTTCCGCTTCGGTGATGAGCCGCGCGGAGGCCAGGTCTTTCAGCGATTTATCCATGGTGCGCATGCCGTATTTCGCACCGGTTTGCATGATCGAGGGCAGCTGCTCGATCTCCTGTTCGCGGATGACATGCCGTACGGCGGAAGTGGCGACCAGAATTTCGGTGGATAGGATACGGCCTTTGCCATTGGCGCGCGGCACCAGCCCCTGGGCGATGATCCCCTGCAGCGCATCGGCCAACTGCAGCCGCACTTGCTGTTGCTGACCGGCGGGAAACACGTCGATCATGCGTGCGATCGTCTGCGGGGCATCGGGCGTGTGCAGCGTGGCCAGGACCAGATGCCCGGTTTCCGCGGCGGTCAGGGCGGTAGAGATCGTTTCCAGGTCGCGCATCTCGCCGACGACGATGACATCCGGATCCTGCCGCAAGGCGTGTTTGAGCGCGACGGCGAAAGAATGGGTATCGGTGCCGACTTCGCGTTGCTTGATCACGCTGCGGTGATTGACGTGCCGGAATTCGACCGGGTCTTCGATACAGAGGATCAGGCACTCACGTTTACGGTTGATCAGATCCACCATGGCGGCCAAGGTGGTGGTTTTTCCGGTGCCGGTCGGCCCGGTCACCAGCACCAACCCATTCGGTTTCCGCACCAGTGTCTCTACCACCGCGGGCAGACCCAAACTGGCGAGTGTGGGGATCGCGCACGGCACGCGGCGGAAGGCGGCTTCAATGCCGCCGCGCTGGCGGTGCAGATTGACGCGGAAGCGATCGAGACCGGGGAGCGCTATGGCAAAATCGAGTTCCAGTTGCGCTTCAAATTGCGCAATCTGCGGATCGGTCAACTCCCGATAGAGCAATTCTTTCAGGCGCTCTTTATCGAAGGGCGGCAAATCCAGTCGCTTCAATTGTCCATCGACGCGCAGCACCGGCGGCTCATCCACCGTCAGATGCAAATCCGACGCGCCGCGTTCGACGCACAGGGTCAGCAAGGCATGAATTTCGAGCGGAATCGTCTGCTCGGTTAAAATGGTGCTCAAGTCGGTGAACGGCGCATCGAGCAACGTTCCGCGGTCCAGTTCATCATCAGCGAGTTGATCGAAATTGGTTAGCATACCTATCCCTCTCGCTCCTGGGACGCTCGCACTTTCCCCAGGCAATCGAGCGATTGAACATCATACCATAAACCTGTGACCTCAGGTAGGGTGAATGCGTGCTGGGGTCTACATAGCAGTTCCGGAATATTATCCGCAACTCGATGATGGAGATCTGCGTATTGCGGTTGGTCAGGAAAAAGCGTGTCAGGATATGGCTGGACGCGCGAAGAAGGGGTATAATAGGCAATGGCATTCCTGATCGAGAAGTGGTCTGAAGGAGGCGAGAGCGATGGGACGGCGGCAAATTGGTGTGCTGGCAGTGTATCTGGCACTCTGGAGCGCGTTGCTGTGTGGTGCGTGGGCAGCCGGTGCGGGCACATTCAAAAGCGTCTTTGAGATGGGCGCATCGCAGCGAACGGTACTGGACATCCTGGGAAAGCCGACCAACTATGTTCCGGCTGACGACACCGGGAAAGAGATCTGGTACTACAACAGCGCCACGGTGACTTTTCTGAATGGCAAGGTGACCGGCTGGCGCAAATTCGTCGAACAACTGCCGTTGCGCGCGGCAGATGCGCCACCGCTGCGTTTGTGGTCAAATAAATCGGAAGTGCTGGCGGCGCTGGGATTTCCACCGACCGCGTTGCATTATCAACCGGGCACACGGCTGATCAAACGCCCCTGCGGGGATGAGGAATGGCAATACAGCGTGGGCACGCTGGTCTTTCAAGGCGAACTGGTCTGCGGCTGGCGTAATCTCAAAGAGTTAAAAACACCGATCGTGACCCTGGGCGTGTCTAAACTGGGCACGCCGATGATCGCGGTCGGCGCCACGCGCAGGCAAGTGGTGGACTACGCCGGCACTCCCCCGACGTTGATCTGCTATACCGATAACGGCGATGAATTATGGAATTATCCGGACGGACAAGTCTTCTTGCGCGCGGGCAAGCTCATCTGGATGGGACCGTATCCGCAGCCGGCGGAGACGAAACCGGATGGTACCAACCCTGCTCAGGATCAAACGCAAACCCAGCCGCCGGCGGCCGTCGATCCGCCGAAAGAGGAAGACAAAGGATTTGTGGGCGAACAGGATTTCATCGCCTTCCGCGTCGCCTATCAACAAGTGCTGCAGCAGATGGTGAAGGTGAATCCCAGGATTACGCTGACGACCTATTACCAGGCGATGCTCGATTGCATCAACGGCGTACCCTGGGGCTCGATCAAAGGCCAAATGGAGACCGATCAGGCCTACGCCCAGGGCGTGCAAGCGATCTATAATGCCTATCAGGAATACTTGAAGCAGAAGAAAGCACAGAAGTAGTCTGGCGTTCTTCATAGCTGTTGGGTGTAAGCACAGTGCGCCTCACCTGCCCCGGCGGTTTCGATACGACCATCCCTGGTCTACTCAACCACCGGGGCAGGTGAGGCGCACTGTGCTTACCCCAAACAAAACTCCTCGGCAAGACGGTCCGCCACCTGCACCCCGGAATCTTCCATGACGCGACAACGCGCCAAAATCGTCTCGACGTCGCAATCGCAACGTGCAATGTCCTCCCCACGCGGGCAAGAATGACCCGGTCTCGAAATAATCGGAACGGGAGGACCATAATCTATGGCCATGGATCTACGTGAACTATTGCGCACACAATGCACGAACGTGTTGGCGCGCGAGCGGGACATCGCGAAAATCAATCTGCAGATGGTGGACGAGGTCACCAATCCTCGCCTGAAATCGATGTTCTCCGATCGCACATCCCCCATCGATAAAGAGATCAGCAACCTGGAAACCGTGGTCGACCAACTGGGGGGTGAAACCAAGCCGCAAAACGCCGGTTTCCTGCTCAAAGTCGAGGAACTCTTCGGGGTCGGCATCAATGAAGCCGCGGAACTGTCGGTCAAAACCATGATGGCCGCGCATCGCGCCTTCGTGGATGCGAAACCGCCGCAATACGTGATCGACGCACACGATGCACTCGAAGAGGAGCGTCTGGTGCATTTGAACATTGCGGACTACACCGGACTGATCGTGTTGGCCAAGCAACTGGGCGAAAACGACATCGCCGCGCTGTTGCAATGGAATATCGACAGCGAATCGTCGTTGCGCACGAAATTGGAAATGGAATTGCCGCAAGTGCTGGCCGACCTGAGCAACCAGGGTAAGATGGCCGCGTGAACGTAGCTGGAGTGCGGCGCTGCGACGCCGCACTCCAGCAGCCCTCCTTGTCCTGAATCCGTGCCACCATTCTCCGTGGTTCCCGCGTAAGATACTACTATCCAGGGATAGGGAGGAGCGGCGATGGCGGAGCAATATATGGAGTTGACCCCCGAGCAATTACGACAGGTATGTGATCCGGGGGTATTTACGTTTCGCGGTACGGACGAGTTGCCGGCGCTCGAGGAGACGATTGGACAGGAGCGCGCCATGCGGGCAGCGGCGTTCGGCATCGATATCGATACCAGCGGCTACCATCTCTTCGCGCTGGGCCCTTCCGGCACCGGCAAAACGACCACCCTGTTGAAATTTCTCCAACGCGAAGCCGGCACGCACCCGGTGCCCGCTGACTGGCTCTACGTGAATAACTTTGCCAATCCGGACCAGCCGCGCGCGCTCCAGTTGCCGGCCGGGACGGGAAACCGGCTGCAAACGGATATGAACCGGCTGGTCGATGAACTGCGCAGCGTGGTACCGCGCGTCTTCGAATCGGCGGAGTATAGCAAGCAGCAGGAGGAAGTCGGCAACCAGGCGCAGCAACAGCACCAGGCGCTGCTGGAAGAGATGAACCGCTATGCGCAATCGCGCGGGATGGCCATTGTGACGACGCCGCAGGGGTTGTTGATTGCCCCGGTGGCCAATGGTACGGTGCTCGGACCGGATAAGCTACAACAGATCGATGAAGCGACAAAACAGAAGATGGCCGCCAACGAGCAGGAGGTGCAGACGAAACTCCGCGATACCATGCGGCAGATACAACAGATTCAACGCCAGACGCGCGAACGCATCATCGAACTGGACCGGCAGGCTGTCGGCAATGCCGTCGGCCACCTGCTGGATGAGTTGCGCGAACGCTACGCGTCATTCCCCTCCGTCATCGCGCTGTTGGACGATATCCGCCAGGATATCGTGGAAAATGCGCAAACCTTCAAGGACATTCGCCAGCTCGAGCAAATGCAGGCCGAACAAGCGCCGATGGCGGCCTTTCTCGGGCGTCAACTGCCCACCTTCGAGCAGTATCGCGTCAATCTGCTGGTCGACAACAGCGAGACGAAAGGCGCGCCGGTGATCCTCGCCCGCAACCCGAGTTACCACAATCTGGTCGGGCGCATCGAGCACCTCGGACAATTCGGTACGCTGGTCACCAATTTCAACCTGATTAAAGGTGGACTGCTGCATAAAGCGAACGGCGGCTATCTCCTCGTCGAAGCCCGCGACGTGCTGACCAAACCGCTGGCCTGGGAAGGTCTGTCGCGCGCGTTGAAAAACAAGCTGGTGGAGATCGAGTCGCTGCTGGAAGCCTACGGGATGTTCGCCACCCGCACCTTGACCCCGGAGCCGATCCCGCTGCACCTGAAGGTGGTGTTGCTCGGTGACCCGATGATCTATTACCTGCTCTTTGCCTACGACCCAGACTTTCGCGAGTTATTCAAGGTGAAGGTGGATTTCGCCAGCCGGATGGAACGCAGTCCGGAGACCACCGACCAGTATGCCCGCTTCATCGCCACCGTCTGCCGGGAAGAAACGCTGAAACCGTTCGATCCGAGCGGGGTGGCGAAGGTGGTCGAGCATGGTGCGCGGCTGGTCGAACATCAGCAGAAGCTGGCCACGAAATTCGGTGATATCGTCGATCTGGTGCGCCAGGCCAGCTATTGGGCCGGCAAAAATGGGCATCCGACGGTGAGCGCGGCGGATGTCGCCCATGCATTGGATGAGAAGGTTTATCGCTCGAACCAGATCCAACAACTGCTGGAAGAGATGATCGGCGAAGGGACGCTGTTGATCGACACCGAAGGCACGCAGGTCGGGCAGGTCAACGGCCTGGCCGTGCTCTCACTGGGCGATTACGCATTCGGCAAACCCTCGCGCATCACCGCGATCATCCACGTCGGAAACGCCGGGGTGGTGAATATCGACCGGGAAGCGAAAATGGGCGGGCGCATCCACAACAAAGGCGCAATGATCCTTGCCGGTTATCTGGGTGGGAAATACGCCGGCGACCTTCCGCTGGCGCTCTCCGCCAGCATCACCTTCGAGCAAGTGTATGAGGAGATCGAAGGCGATAGCGCCTCCTCGACGGAACTCTACGCCCTGCTGTCCGGCCTCTCCGGGTTCCCGCTGCGGCAGGATCTCGCGGTCACCGGCTCGGTGAATCAGCACGGACAGGTGCAGGCCATCGGTGGGGTGAACGAGAAGATCGAAGGCTATTTCGATGTCTGCCGGCTGACCGGATTGACCGGCCGGCAAGGGGTGATCATTCCGCAGAGCAACGCCCGCCATCTGATGCTGCGCGACGACGTGGTTGCCGCCGCGCGCGAGGGGAAATTCCACATCTACACCGTCGCCACCATCGACGACGGCATCGCTCTCCTCACCGGCCACCCCGCCGGTGAGCGCGCCCCCGACGGCACTTACCCCGACGGCACCGTCAATGCCGCCGTCCAACTCCGCCTGCGCGAACTGGCGAAAAAAGAAAAAGGCTTCATGCAGCCGGAAGACAAACTGGGCAAGGAGGAGGGAGAGCAGAAGGACGAGGAATAAGGTAAGTGGACCCGTTGGTAGTGAGCCACGCAGCCGCGGCGGAGTGGCGTCTGGTTGCCGGGCAGCCGACGCCACTCCGCTGCGGCTGCGTGGCTCACTACCAACAGGTTAGCATTCTTCTCGGAAAAGGGTCTACGGGAAAACAAGCGAATTATACGGGGGTATCGTCTATCCTGGAGATCTACGCATGCCCACCTTATCCGCCGATACCAGTCCGGAAACCGAGCGCATGCTGTTGCAGTTGATGCGCGAGACACCGCCGTGGCGGAAGATGGAATTGATGGATCAACTGAACGCGATGGCACGCGAGTTTGCGCTGGCCGGCTTGCGCCAGCGACATCCCACAGCGAGTGAGCAGGAGTTGCGTCGCCGGTTAGCCGATTTATTGCTGGGGCCGGAATTGGCAGCGAAGGTGTATGGACCGCTGGTGATGGACGAATCCAATAATATCCCCACCGAGGAGACCCACGGATGACCGAGCAATTTACTCCGGTTATTCTCGACATTATCGAGATGTTACTGAATCAAACATGTGTTCGTTAAATATATCTGGTAAGCGTTCAGACCCCCTGGCGCGCGAGCGTCCTCGCGAGCACCGGGGGACACTCTCCCTGCTCGCGGGGACGCTCGAGCGCCAGCAGGGCCTGAACACGAGCCGGCAGCGGACTGCCGGGCTCCCATGAGCGCATCAGGAAAATTCCATCGGAGATAACTCGATCTTCCCTACCTGAAACAGTGGTCTGTCTTCCTGGAAGTGCCTGATTTATTCGCCAAGGCATGGCGGGAAATCGAACTACAGGAAGCGTGACCCCCCTTGGCAGAAACCTTCCAAGGTTTTTTCTCCCAGGGAAGGGATCGCTTGTCGCCATGGCGAACGAATATTAAAGTTGTGTTAGCGGACAGTTTTCTGGCGGGTATCCTGCATCGTTTCGTATGATTTCCTCTGCCGTGTGTGTTTTCGTTGGAGATAGGCTATGAATGAATTGCGCATCCTGACCGGAACTGCGAATCCCTTATTGGCGCGCTCGATCGCTGATCATCTGGGCGTGCGACTGTCCGAAACCATGGTCAGCCGCTTCAGCGACGGCGAAATCCGCGTGCAAATTCAGGAGAGCGTGCGCGGCATGGATGTCTTTGTCGTGCAGCCCACCTGCCCGCCGACCAGCGAAAATATTCTCGAACTGCTGATTATCCTCGATGGGTTGAAGCGCGCTTCCGCGCAGCGCATCACCACCGTGATCCCCTATTATGGCTACGCGCGCCAGGAGAAGAAGGTCAAACCGCGCGAACCCATCGCCGCGCGCCTGATGGCCGATCTGATCACCGCCGCCGGCGCCAACCGGATCTTCCTGGTGGACCTGCACGTGCAAACGATCCAGGGGTTCTTCAATCTGCCGGTCGATCACCTGCCGGCCGGTCCGTTGCTGGCGGAATATTTTCGCCAAAATGGTTTCGCGGACGGCAATACCGTGGTGGTATCGCCGGACGTGGGCGGCGTCGGGCGCGCCACGTCGCTGGGTGACCGCCTGAGCGCGGACCTGGCGATTATCGCCAAGCGCCGCCCCGAGCCCAATGAGTGCGAAGTGATCGACGTGATCGGCGATGTGAAAGATAAACGCGTGGTGCTGGTCGACGATATCATCGACACCGCCGGCTCGCTGGTGTCCGGCGCGCAAGCGCTGATTGCACGCGGGGCGCGGGAAATATACGCCTGCGCCACCCACGGCGTGCTCTCCGGACCAGCCATCGAGCGCATCCAGCAATCGCCGATCAAAAAAGTCATTATCACCGACACCATTCCGCTGCCGCCCGAGAAACACATCGCGCAGATTGAAGTGCTGTCGGTGGCGCCGATGATCGCGGAAGGTATCCGGCGCGTCCATGCCGATCTCTCGCTCTCGACCATCTTCGACCGCTTCTGGGTACAGGAAACGCGGTAACGAGTGTGTGGGCGTATGGGCGTGTGGGAGTATGAGAGTCGAAATCATCTCTCATCCTCCGCTATTTCCACACCCACACACTCACACACTCCCATCCGCCCATACCGTCATTTCCGGGGGATGTTCACCTCAGCGCGTTCTTGGGGTATAATAGCCGCGTGTCGAGCGGCAGATTGCCCACGGCAACTCACTTCATGGTTCAATGGGAGGTCGTCCAGACGATGTCAATGTCTATCTTTCGCATCTTTGGCATATTAGTGCTTGCGTTGCTGGTCTTTTTTGTGATCTCGAAGTTATCCGGCTGGAATGATCCGGTCGCCAAAACCTCCCAGACCTTTATGACGGCCGTCCAACAAAACGATCTGGCAGCGGTGAAGGCGGCGGTCGATCCCAAAATGGCTGACGTCGTGGCCGCCGGCAATAAGATCGTCAATGTCCACTTTAAAGCGGTGAACGCGTTTCAAGGCGCATTCTCTTCGCAACCCGACGTCCATTGGACCTACTCGGACTTGACGGACGCGCATATTTCGACCGATATCGCCCCGGAAGTCGGCGACAAGCTGGCCTCGGTCACCCTGGTGCGCAACGGCGCCGCCGCCGGGCACATCCTGCTGCATCGCAAATCGGAAAAGGATGAGTGGAAGATCTTCTATATGTCGCGCGTGGAGAACGAAGGATCAGGCAAATGACCTCGCCGCTTCCCGGCGAAGATACCTTGATTGCGTTGTTGGCCGCCAGTCTGCCGCCCGCGCGGCACACCCGACTGACGATCGGGGACGATGCGGCGGCCATCGCGCTGCCGGACGGCTCGTTGCTGCTGGCCACCACCGATCTGCTGATGGAAGACGTGCATTTCCGTCTGCGCTGGGGCGATCTTCCCGCGCTGGGCTGGAAAGCGCTGGCGCAGAACCTCTCCGATATCGCCGCCATGGGCGGCACGCCGACGCACGCGCTCATCGCCCTCGCGCTGCCCGCTCACTGGTCACCGGATGACGCGATGGCCGTGTATCGCGGTCTCGGCGAACTCGCCGCGCACGCTGCCGTCGATATCGTCGGTGGCGATACCATCCGCTCCGCCGGCCCGCTCACCATCAGCCTCACTGTGCTCGGGCGCGTGTTGGAGCACGAGATGTTGACCCGGCGCGGCGCGCATCCGGGTGATGGCCTCTATGTCACCGGCACGCTGGGGCGCGCGGCGACCGGCCTGCGCCTGCTGGAGACGGGAGAACCTGTCCCGGCGTCGCTGGCGCCCGCCGTCCGGGCGCAATTGCGCCCGCAACCACGGCTAGCCGCCGCACGCGCGCTGGCTGTCAGTGGATGCGTCACTGCGATGATGGACCTCAGCGACGGCGTGGCCACTGATCTACATCGTCTCTGCCTGGCTAGCGGCGTGGGCGCGGTGGTCGAGCCCGCGCAAGTCCCCATCGATCCGGTGGTGGAAGCCGGCTGCCGTTGGCTGGCGGCACACCAACAGTCGTGCGATCCCCTGTCACTCGCGCTGCAAGGCGGCGAAGATTTCGAACTGCTCTTCACCGCTCCCTTCGACGCCACCGACACCCTGCAATCTCGCCTTGCCCCCCTCCCGGTCACCCGCATCGGCCGCATCACCCAAACACCGGAGGTGCTGCTGCAGGGGAACGATACCGTTCCACTGCCCTGGGGCTTCACCCACTTTTAAGGCGCCGAAATATCCTGGTGATTATCGATCCGTCTTATTCGTCCGCTTCAGGCCGTGACCTCCACCGCGACCCGTTTGCTCAATAACTCGGTAAGCAGTTGGCGCAAAGCGGCATTGCCTTCCATCTTGCGGAAGCAGGCGTCGGCCCCACAGGCGAGGGCGGCTTCTTTCAGGTACAGATGGTTACTGGCGAGGAGCGTGATGATTGTCGGGTAGAGCAGTTTGACCGCGGTGATGAATATATCGCCCCTGGTGCCCGGCAAGTTCCAATCCACGAACAGGAGATCGACCGGATTCTCGCTCAGGTGGGCCATCGCCGTTTCAACATCCGGCACCGCGGCAACTTGATAACCGGCGGTGGCCAGGATCAGCTTGAAGAGATTCGCCTGATCCAGATCATCTTCAACGATCAGGACGCGGAACACACTCGGCATCATCGGCAGCAAACCTTTCAGTAGGATGGCTATTAATATCATCCTGGTATTGCCGGCGATTGTGTGTAGGAAAATTCAGACAAAGACACTTCATACCGGTTGTTGCCACAGCAGAAAATGCCATGCTTGCCTAGATCACGCCGGCGGAACCGTATTCGCGCAAGGTGACCGTAACCTCCGTAGTCCGTGCCCGCCGTGGCGCGTGATTATACATTGCCACCACGGGTGGATGAGAAAAACTACGTACTACCGACGGCATCGATTTTCTTGCGCAAATCCAGTAGCGCCAGTGTGATCGAGCAATCCGTCAATGTGAAACAGCGAACACCATGGTATAAAGAAAGCGTCGCATGCCGTCAAAGCGCGCTTCAGCGTGCTTGTCCCAGTTTGCCACGTCCTTCAAGGCGTGGCCACCGGCAAGGCAGGCCATTGCTAATCCGGGCAAATTCAAATTGACGAACTAAGAAGGCGCGCAGTTATTATCCTGACGAGATCCTGCTCCGGATCATTCATCAAGTCCATCCTTCCATCCTTTCCATCAAGGTTCAGACGAACCATCGCATGCCGTCAAAGCGCGCTTCAGCGTGCTTGTCCCAGTTTGCCACGTCCTTCAGGGCGTGGCCACCGGCCAGGCAGATCATGGTTGATCCTGGCAAATGCATATTGACGAACTAATTGCGTGTTATACCTGCCCCCCCAAACCAAGCTATACTCTTGCAATAATGGCTAAATGTAGTATAATGATATCGACGCTAGGCTAACTCAGTGCTAAGAGCAATTGTCTAAAGCCATGGAATACCCCGAGCATGCGCCGGGGCGTCATGATCTTCGATTTCGCCGCTTCTCAGGTGGTTAGCGGCCGTCTGAAAGAGAGGCTGTCTGAAAATACTCGTAGTCCGAGTGGGCGCTGGATTTCGTCGCTGATCGCGAAAGGAATTCGCCGTCCTATCACGGCCGATAGTACAAGAATTCCTGACAAAGAGCAGCGGCGAAAGACAGTGCTCAATCGGGCTACGAGTGTTTTCAGACGGCCTCTGAGAGTATCGCTACCGAACTGATAGGGGTAACTCCATGGCAGCACCATCGAATGACCGCTCGTTGCGCGCGCAGGCCGAGGAACGACTCGGTGAGCAACTGCATACCGATCAGCAACTCTCCCCCGAAGAGGCACAAGCCCTTATCCATGAGTTGCAAGTGCACCGGATTGAACTGGAAATCCAGAATGAGGAACTGCGCCGGACACAGGAGCGGCTTGCGGTTGCCCATGATCGTTACCTCGATCTTTATGACTTTGCGCCGATCGGCTATGTCACGGTCGATACTGATGGGGATATTCTCCAGGCCAATTTGACGTGTGAACGCTTGCTGGGACTGAAACGACAAGCTCTTGCAACAACGTTTCACCCACTTTATTGCCCGTACCGCGCAGGACGCCTATCATTTCCTTCTGCAACGTCTCCAACAGTCAAACACACCACTTACCGCTGAAGTGCAAATGCTCCGCGCGGACCGCACGCCATTCTGGGCCAATCTGGACGTGGCGGTGGCCAAACCCTTCGGGGTAGACACCGCGGGGCAGGAGCCGGTCTACCGGATCGCGATCAACGATGTCACCCAACTCCATGCGCTGCAGGAAATAGAGCGGCGCATGCTCTATACAGTCGCCCATGATCTGCGGGTCCCGGCGACCATAATCAATGGCTATCTGCCCTTTTTGTTGGAACTGCTGCCGGCAGACTGCATGACCGATGAGGGGAAGACGATCGTTACGGCATTACAACGTGCGCTTCAGCGGATGCATATTATCGTGAATGATTTGACCGAAGTGACCTACCTGCAAAGTGGACGCTTACACATCGACCCCAAGCCCGTGAATTTAGACGCGTATCTGCGTGAATTACTCCCGCACTTCGCGAACATTTTGGAGACGTCACGCATTATCCTGGACATCCCTGCCGATCTTCCCGCCGTGAACGCCGATCCCAATCGCCTGGAGCGCATTATTATCAATCTGCTGCTGAATGCCCAGAAATATTCGCCTTCCCCCACCCCGATTTCCCTCAGCGCGCAACAGCACGAGGCGGAAGTCGTCATCTCCGTGCATGACCAGGGACGGGGCATTCCCGCGAACGAACTGCCCCTCCTCTTTGAATTGTTTTATCGGGTGGAGCAAGGGCGCCAGGCCGAGGGGATCGGAATGGGACTCTACATTTCGAAGATGCTGGTTGAAGCGCACGGTGGACGTATCTGGGCGGAGAGCGAACTCGGTAACGGCAGCACGTTCTCCTTCACGCTCCCGATCATCGCTGCGAGCGCAACCTAACCGCCGTGGAAAAGACGTTTCACCCACGACCGTTCACCGCAGTCGTTTCCCCATCTGGGGTCGCGAAACTGCTGTAACTGGCTGATCAGCCCGATCCGACCAATTATATTTAAAGGTACGGCAATGCTATACCAATAAATCATGCGTATGACAACTTATATCTAATGACTTTATTTAATGTGTGACACTGTAGTATTTTATTTACGCTTGCAGCGACACGCGTCATGGACGAATTGTTGGGGATAATTTCAGCCATGACTGATGGAAAACAAAATTAATCGCCGGTACGGGTGGGAAAAGGTTCGGCATACATGCAACATGATGACACAACTCCGCAACCGGATAAGCGCCAGAAGGCACGCGAAGCGACGCGCGTGAGCCGTGAGGCGTTGCGTGCGTCCGAAGAAAAATATCGCCGGCTGTTCGAGAGCATGCGCGATGCATATGCCGGTGTCGATCTGCAAGGATATATTCTCGATTGTAACCCGGCCTTTCAGACGATGCTGGGCTACACGGCCGACGAATTGCGCCAGATGACCTATTGCGATCTCACCCCGACGCAATGGCATGCCGACGAAAACCGCATATTGACGGAACAAGTGCAGTCCCACGGCTATTCCGAGGTCTATGAGAAGGAATATCGGCGTAAGGACGGCACCGTCTTTCCGGTGGAATTGCGGACGTTTTTGCTGCGCGACGCCCACGGCCACCCGGCTGGCATGTGGGCGATCGTGCGCGATATTACCGAACGGAAACATGCGGAAGAGGCACTCACAAGCTCTGAGCGCCGTTTCCACGAACTCGCGGAAATGGCGCCGGTGGGCATCTTTCTTGGTAATGCTCGCGGCGAGGTGACGTATGTCAATCAGCGCTGGAGCGATATCACCGGCTGGCCGTTGGCGCAAGGATTAGGCATTGACTGGATGGTCGGCATCCATCCGGATGATCGTGTCGTGGTCGAACGCGGACGAGAGGCCATGCTGCGCGAACGACGGGAATTGCTGCTGGAATATCGCTATCTAACTCCGGATGGCCTGTTAAAATGGATCACCGTCAATGCGTGCCCACTGCTGGATGAGCACGGCGCCATGACCGGCTTTGTCGGCACGGTGCTGGACATCACCGAACGCAAGCACGCTGAGGCGCGCGTGCAGCAATTGCTCCAGCGGGTGGAACAATGGGCCGCGGAGATGGATGCCACCATCTCCTCCATTGCCGACGGGGTGATCATCTACGGCGCGGATGCCGGGATTACCCGTATCAATCGCGCGGCGGAAATAATCTTCGGCTACACGCCGGAGATCGAGGCATTGCCGTTTCCCGAACGGCTGGTGCATCTCCGCGTTGAATCGGCGGACGGCGCCGTGTTGACACTCGAAGAACAACCGCCCTGGCGCGCCTTGCACGGGGAAACAGTGCACGGCATGGTGCTGACATTTACCCGCGACGATGGGCAACGGCGCTGGATCTCCATCAGCGCCGCCCCGATCCTGTCGCCGGATGGCGAACTGCTGGGCGCGGTGGCGACCTTGTCGGATATCACCGCCTTGCACGAGATGCAGCAACGCCAGGAAGAACTGCTGCATATCGTCTCCCACGATTTGCGCACCCCCCTGGCCGTTATCCACGGCCACATGCAACTGCTGGAAGAAGCCTTAACCAACCAGCATCTCGATGGGGAAATCTCCTTCAGTACCAGCACCATCGACCGCAACGTGCAGCGGATGAACGCGATGATTCAGGATCTCGTCGATATGGCGCGGCTGGAAGGGCATCAGTTCACCCTCGCGCTCGACACCATATTTTTGCAGCACTACGTGCCCGATCTCATCGCCCGGATGCGGGACGTGCTCCCCATGCAGCGGGTGATCACCGACCTTCCGCCGGATTTGCCGCCGGTGCGGGCAGATTACAGCCGGTTAGAACGGATCCTGCTGAACCTGCTCAGTAATGCGTTCAAGTATTCCGCCGCAGACACCCCCGTGCGCCTGCAGGCAATCCGGCAGGAGGATAGCCTGCTTATCAGCGTCAGCGATCAAGGTCGCGGCATCGATCCGCAAGACCTGCCCCATGTCTTCGAGCGTTTCTACCGCGCCGGTGGCGCCCGTCAGGCGGAAGGCATCGGCCTGGGCCTGTATATCACGAATTTGCTGGTCGAAGCCCATGGTGGGCATATCCTGGTGGAAAGCACCCCCGGTCAAGGCAGCACCTTTGCCTTTACCTTGCCGATTGCCGTTAGCGAAGGAACCTAGCCACTGCCAGACCGATAAATCCGACTGCGCTGTCCGATCCGACCGATTATCCGAAGGAATTAAAGTGAAAAATGCTAAATTGAGCATACGTATGACATATAACACTGAAGGAATAATGAATATGATTGGCGGACTGTATCGTATGGTCTTTACTATCAATGCGATCTCGCGTCGAGAACGCCCTGTTCGGCAACACCTTATTCATACTGATGGGCACTTTATTCACCGCGTTGCCAGCGGTCTGTTCAATAACCCCGGCGGTCAGCACGCCTGAGTTCTTCCACAGACTGCTGGACAGAGAAGGGTCGCTCGCTATGCAACTTGATCAAGCCATTTTCCAGTCAGAAACTCACTGCCAGGCTCGCGAAACGAAGCTCGCGCATCGCGAGGCGCAATGGCAATTGTTGGTGGAAAATACGCTGGACGTCATCTATACCTTCGACATCCAGACCGGCATCATGACCTTTGTCAACCCGGCCGTCGCGCGCTGGGGGGTGTCGCCGGATGAAATCATCGGCCAACCGTTCGCCGCATTCGTGCACCCCGATGACCTGGACGGCGTGCTGCAAGATATGCAGCGGACGATCACCACGGGGGAAGAATTCCTTTCCCAGTTTCGCATCGTGACCCCGCACGGCGATATCGTGCCGGTCGAAGAATTCGGCAAAGCAATCCGCGAAGACGGCGAAGTGGTGCAAATCACCGGCGTCCTGCGGGATGTCACCGAGCGCCTCCAGGCCGAAGCAGCCGTACAGGCCAGCGAAAAACGCTTTCGGACACTCATCGAGCACTCCGCGGATGCGATCGCTTTGTTGGGCGCAGACGGCGCGATCCTGTATGCCAGTCCGGCCGTGTCGCGTATCAATGGGTATCCGAGTGCTGAATTCATGGGGCAAAATGGACTCTACGTGGTGCATCCTGACGATCTGCCATCCGCGGAGAACTTCTTTCAGCAACTGCTGCGTGAGCCGGGCGTCAAGATGGCCCTACAGTTTCGCCTCCAGCACCGCGATGGATCATATCGGTGGATCGATGCGACGGCACAAAACTTACTGAGTGAGCCGGATATCAACGCGGTGGTTGTCAATTACCGTGATATTAACGAGCAAAAGCAGGCCGAGGAGGCCGTGCGGGAGAGCGAGAAACTCTATCATTCCTTGTTCGAGCACATGCTGAATGGGCTGGCCTACTGTCGAATATTGTATACCGATGGTCAACCGGATGACTTCATCTATCTTGCAGTCAATCACGCGTTTGCAACGCAGACCGGACTGAAAGGCGTTGTTGGCAGGAAGGTGAGCGAGGTGATTCCCGGCTTCCGGCAGGATGACCCTCATCTTTTCGAGACTTACTGCCGCGTGGCGACGACAGGCCGTCCGGAACACGTCGAGATCTTTGTGGTATCACTGCGGATGTGGTTTTCGATTATGGTGTATAGTCCGGCACGCGACCATTTCTTCGCGGTCTTCGATGTGGTCACCCAGCGCAAGCAAACCGAGGAAGAGCGCGAGCAATTGCTGGCGGAGGTGAGACAGCATTCCGTCGAGCTGAGCATCCTGAACAATACCCTGGAACAACAGGTGAAACAACGCACCGCGGAACTCACCGAAACGAATCGCGCCTTATGCGAAAGTGAAGCGATGTTTCGCATGGTGGTTGACGCCAGCCCGGCCGGGATTTTCGTCGTGCAGAACTGGCGCCATATCTTCGTGAATGCGTCGGCAGCCCAGTTAACCGGTTACTCACGCGAGGAACTCCTCGACCTGCCGTTGGGCGCATTGGTTCCGCCGGATGCGTATGCCTTGATGATCGCGTATGCCCGGGCGCGCCTGACCGGAATGCCGGTGCCTGACCGCTACGAGATGCCATTCATCACCAAGCACGGCGAAAACCGTTGGGCCGACTTTTCGCCCTGCCTCATTAACTTTGACGGACAGCCCGCCATCATGGCCACCGTCATCGATATCACCGACCGCAAGCAGGCCGAAGAGGCGCTGAAAAGTTCAGAGTGCCGTTTCCGCGAATTAGCCGAGTTGGCGCCGGTGGGCATCTTTCTCGGTGATGGTGGTCGAAAGGCAACCTATATCAATCAACGCTGGAGCGATATCACCGGCTGGCCACGGGGGCAGGGGTTGGGAACGGATTGGACAGTGGGTATCCATCCGGACGACCGCGCTGAGGTGGAACGTGGGTGGGAGATCATGCTGCGCGAGCATCGGGAATGTCACCAGGAATATCGCTATCTGACGCCCGAGGGCGCGCAGAAATGGATCATCGTCAACAAACGCCCCCTGCTCGATGCCACCGGTGCCATGACCGGCTTTGTCGGCACCGTGTTGGACATCACCGACCGCAAGCAAGCCGAAGCGCGCGTGCAACAATTACACCAGCGTGTGGAGCAATGGGCCGCGGAGATGGATGCGGCCATTACCGCCATCGCCGACGGTATTGTCATATTGGGAGTAGACGCCGAGATCATCCGGATCAATCACGCGGCGGAAGAGATTTTCGGCTACACCCCGGAGATCGAGGCGCGACCGTTTTCCAAACGCCAGGCATGTCTTCAGTGCGAATCAGCGAATGGCATCCCGATGACACTCGAAGAACATGCATCCTGGCGCGCCTTGCACGGTGAAACGATCCACGGCATGATCATGTCCTTTACCCGGAACGACGGGCAACGACGATGGGTTTCCATCAGTGCCGCCCCGATCATTTTACCAAATGGCGAACTGCTGGGGGCGGTGGCGACGATGTCGGACATTACCGCCTTGCGCGCCATGCAGCAACGCCAGGAAGAACTGCTGCATATCGTCTCGCACGACCTGCGCATCCCGCTCACCGTCATCCACGGACACATGGAACTGCTGGAAGACACCCTGGCCGGCCGGCAGATCGATGCGGAAGTGGCGTTAAACACCAGCACCATCAACCGCAACATACGGCGGATGAATGTCATGATCGAGGATCTGGTCGATATGGCCAGGTTGGAAGGCCATCAGTTTGCCCTCAACCTCGACACCGTCTATCTGCAGCACTATATACCCGATCTCATCACGCGAGTCCAACACGTGCTCCCCCTGCAGCGGGTGGTCACCGAACTGCCACCGGACTTGCCGCCGGCCCGCGCGGATAACAACCGGTTGGAACGCATCATGCTGAATCTGCTCACCAATGCGTGCAAATACTCTACCCCGGATACCCCCGTGTGCCTCCGGGTCGCGCGGCAGGGAAATGAACTGGTGATCTCAGTCAGTGACCAGGGGCGCGGCATCGATCCCAACGATCTCCCGCACCTGTTCGAGCGTTTCTACCGCGCCGGCGGCGAACGCCAGGCGGATGGCATCGGGCTGGGGCTCTACATCACCAACTTGCTGGTAACCGCCCATGGCGGGCAGCTCCGGGCGGAAAGCACCGTCGGCCAGGGCAGCACCTTTGCGTTCACCTTGCCAATCGCTGGGTAGTACCTGGGAGTTGCTCCCCGGCCATGCATGGCCGGGCTACCCGGATACGCCCCGTACATGGGACGTGAGAGACGCGCAACGGGAGCATAACCCTGGTGGAGTTCCCGTCGATTGCTCATCGGCAAGCCGGATGCATCCGGCGCATGATGGTAGCCCGGCCATGTATGGCCGGGAGAACTAACCAAGCTTATTTTCATTGCATTGGGGGAGATGCCCGCGATCCACGGAACTACACTGTCACCTCTTGCCCTTTATCCGCGCGCAGGGTGGTGGTGATCTCATCGATGATGCGGTCGGTGGCGATGCCTTCGGCTTCGCCTTCGAAGTTGAGCAGCAGGCGGTGGCGCAGCGCGGGACGGGCGACCGCCGCCACATCATCGAACGCGACGTGGTAGCGACCGTCGAGCAGCGCGCGCACTTTGGCCGCCAGCACAATATTCTGCGCGCCGCGCGGGCTGGCGCCGAAGCGCACGAACCGGTTCACCAACGGGGTGGTGAATTCTCCTCCCGGATGCGTGGCTACCACTACCTTCATGGCAAACTCCTGCACGTGACGGGCAATCGGCACTTCGCGCACGAACCGGCGCATGGCTAGCAGGCGTTCGCCATCCAGCACCGGATGCACCTCGGCGGAGGCGGTGGTGGTGGTGCGATCGACGATGGCATGTAATTCGTCCAGCGACGGCGGACCGACCAGCAATTTTAACTGGAACCGGTCGAGTTGCGCCTCCGGCAGCGGATAGGTGCCTTCCTGTTCGATGGGGTTCTGGGTGGCCAGGACAAAAAACGGCTCCGGCAGACTGCGCATCACCCCGGCCACCGTCACGGTATGCTCCTGCATCGCTTCCAACATGGCCGACTGTGTCTTCGGGGTGGCGCGGTTGATCTCGTCCGCCAGGATGATATTGGCGAAGATCGGACCCGGTTGGAAGCGGAATTCCTTCTGCCCGGATTCATGCTCGACGAGGATATTCGTCCCGGTGATATCGGACGGCATCAGGTCGGGGGTGAATTGGATGCGCGAAAATTGCAAATCCAGCGCGGCAGCCAACGTGCGAATCAGCATCGTTTTGCCCAACCCCGGCACGCCTTCCAGCAAGCCATGCCCACCCGCCAGCACGCAGATCAGCACGCCGTCGATGATCTCTCCCTGGCCGACCATTACTTGCTGAATCTCCGCTCGCAACCGCGACACGTCCTGCTGAAATGCCGCCGCCCGTTCCTCGACCGTCATGGTGTGCCTCGCCTTTTTTGATTCACAGGATAAGCAGGATAAATTGAGGATGATTAGGATGTATCTGTTTCATCCTGAACTCATCCAGCGCATCCGGTGAATCAATTTTTTATTGATGTAATTGCTTGCCACGCAATCCGTATACCATCCAATTTCCGCTCAAGTTGTACGGAAATTGGAAATTTTGTTCGATTTTACGGATTGCGTGATCTGATGCGATCTGCTTCGGGCGTCGGCATATCGGCCATGGACCGCCGGCATCTCTGCCGGCGCCCCCGTAGCAGACAACCTCCGCGCAGCGCCGGCAGGGATGCCGGCGGTCCATAGCCTTCATGCTAACTTCTTCCGAAGCAATCTCCATTTGATCACACAATCCGTACAGAAGCAGTTCCCGTTTTCCACTCACCTGATCGCTTTGCCTGAATTCTGCAATTATGACTAATATTTGTTATCCTGATCATCCTGAAAACCATCCTGTTCATCCTGTGAATAAAGCTATTCTCCCCGCAACCCCCGCACTCGCTCTTCCAACCCGGCTTTCCGGTGCTGCAGTTCGGCGAGGTCGGCGCGTGCTTTTTCTACCACCGGCGCGGGGGCTTTGTCGACGAAGCTCGGGGTGGCCAACCGGGTATGCAGTTTCTCGATGTCCGCGTCGAGCTTGTTGATCTCGCGTCCGGCTTTCTCGATCTCTTTCTGCTGCTCTTCCGCATTCATTTCGCGCGAGATCGTCACCTCCACGGGCATCTCTTCCCAATACAGGTGCTCTCCTCCGCCCGCCGCAGCGACGCCCTCCTCGCCGGATGACAACGGCGTCGTACCGGTGAGGGAGATCTCCTCGCCGCGGGTCAGCACGCGCAACATCTCTTCGTTTTGCGCAATCAACCCGTGCACATCAACGCTCTCGGTGGCGATGCGAATGGCCACCTTTTGCGCCGGCGGCACGCCTTGTTCGGCACGCAGCTTGCGCACGGTGACGATGGTATCCATCAAAAACGCCAGTTGCCGTTCCGCCTGCTCATCGCGCCATTCCGGATGGAGACGCGGCCAGGTAGAGATCATGATACTCGCCGCCGCGCCTTCGCTATGCGGCAACTGCTGCCAGATCTCTTCGGTGATGAACGGCATGAACGGATGGAGCAGGCGCAACGCATTTTCCAGCACGTAGGCCAGTAGACCGCGTGTCTGCTCAGCACTGTCCGGGTTGCGCAGCGCCGGTTTGGCCATCTCCAGATACCAGTCGCAGAATTCGCTCCAGAAGAAATCGTAGAGCAATTGCGTGGCCTGATCGAGACGATAGGCTTCCAGCGCGCGGGTGACATTTTCCACTACCCCGGCAAAGCGGGACAACAGCCAGCGATCGGCCAGCGTGGTCGCCGCCGGCACGGCCGGCGTCTCTTCCTGCAGGTTCATCAGCACGAAGCGGCTGGCATTCCAGATCTTGTTGGCGAAATTACGCCCCTGCACGAAGGTGGGAAATGTGCGCCCCACCGCCGGCTGTTCCGCGTTCCATTCCGGCTCGCGCGCTTCCTGCAGCCGCACGTCCTGGGTCGCGGTGGCCATCCCGCACAGACCGTAACGGGTGGCGTCGGTGCCGTATTTCTCCATCAATTCCAGCGGGTCCACCCCGGTGCCCAGCGACTTCGACATGCGCTTGCCTTCGAAGTTCTGCACGGTGGGGTGCACGTAGACACGGTAAAACGGGATGCCCAGATCGGGCTTATCCTGGTTGTTCACGTGATCGGGCAGGTATTCCATCCCGCTAAAGATCATCCGCGCCACCCACAGATAGAGGATGTCGCGCGCGGTGATCATCAGATCGGTCGGGTAGAAATATTCCAACTCCGGCGTGCGCTCCGGCCATCCCAGTACGGCAAACGGCCAGAGCGCGGAACTGAACCAGGTATCCAGCACGTCGGGATCCTGCTCCAATTTCCCGCTCGGGCAGATCGGACAGCTCTCCGGCGTCTCGACGGCGGCGAATTGATGCCCGCAGTTGACGCAGGTGTAGACCGGAATGCGATGCCCCCACCAGAGCTGGCGCGAAATGCACCAGTCGCGGATATTTTCCAACCACTCTTCACTGTAGCGCGCAAAGCGCTCGGGCTGGTAGTCGATGCGGCCTTCGCGGATCGCCTTCAACACGTGCTGCGCCAGCGGCTCCATGTTCACGAACCACTGTTCGGAGAGCAGTGGTTCCACCGTCTCGCTGCAGCGCGCGCAGGTGCCCACCGCATGCTCGTGCTCCTGCGTCCGGGTGAGCAGGTCCAGTTCACCCAACGCTTGCAGGATAGCGGTGCGGGCGTCGTAGCGGTTCATGCCGACGAACGGGCCCGCCTCCGCGGTCATCTCCCCCTTCTTCCCGATCACCACCGGGGCGGGCAGATGATGGCGCCGACCCATCTCCGCGTCGTTGGGGTCGTGCGCCGGCGTCACCTTCACCGCGCCGGTGCCGAATTGCGGATCGACAAAGTCATCGGCGATGATCGGGATGCGGCGATGCATCAACGGCAGCATCACCTCGCGACCGACCAGTTCCCGGTAGCGTTCGTCGTTGGGGTTAACGGCCACCGCGGTATCACCGAGCATGGTCTCCGGACGCGTGGTTGCCACCACGATGCCGCCGTCACCGTCGGCAAACGGATAGCGAATATGCCAGAGGTGCCCCTGGCGATCTTCATGTTCGAGTTCCAGATCAGAGATAGCGGTCTCGCAGCCCGGACACCAGTTGATGATGCGCGTGCCGCGATAGATCAGACCCTTATCATACAGGTGGACGAACGAGGTCATCACCGCTTTGACATAGCCGGCATCCAGCGTGAAACGCTCGCGACTCCAGTCATAGGACGCGCCGAAACGGCGCAACTGGCGCAGAATCGTTCCACCGTAATGCTCCTTCCACTGCCACATGCGCTCAATAAACTTTTCCCGTCCCAGGTCGTATTTCGTCAGTCCCTCACTGGCCAGTTGCCGCTCGACCTTCATCTGGGTCGCGATGCCGGCGTGATCGGTGCCCGGCACGCAGAGCGTCTCTTTGCCCAGCATGCGCTGCCAGCGAATGATGGCGTCGTGAATGGCATGCTGGAGCGCATGCCCGAGGTGCAGGTCGCCGGTGACATTGGGCGGTGGAATGGTGATGCAATAGCGCGGACGGCCGAATGCGGGCTTGGCGCGGTAATACCCCTGCTCCGCCCAGAAAGCCATCCAGCGTTCCTCCACTGCGCGTGGTTCATAGACCGTCGGCAAAATACGATTGGTCACCGGTTCCTCCATCCTGTTAAAACATCGAACCGTTCAGTTAACTGGCGCGCGAGCGTCCTCGCGAGCACCGGAGTCTGCCCCATCTGCTCGCGAGGTCGCTCGCGCGCCGGCAAGCCTGAACGGTTACGAAAAATGAGTCCTCGTCGAATACAAAGCGAGGCAGAAAGTCAGACAAATATACCATGATCGTCACGGCGGGGCAAGTAATGAATGCTGCGGGTATTGACGCCGGTGGTTTGGGTACTGATAATAAAGTTAACGTGATTGTTCGGTATCCTTCCCGAGATACGAACGCCGAGGAAGGCGCCGAAAAGGAGTATCCGTATGTTGCGCGTTTACTCGCTGGTGCTGGCCGTCCTGCTGTGCGGCATTTCCGCCCTGGCACAGATGCAATCCGCCACTCCACCGCTCACTGCCAATACCGTCATGACGTCGCAGGCGATGTCGTCGCAGCCGATGATTTCCCTGCGCGGCGCGGTGTCGATTGTCGCCCCCTGTGGGCAATTTTACACCACCCTCGGGACAACGGAGAACCTCTCCGCCGGCGCGATATTGCAAGTCTTCCATTGTGGGTGCTCGATGGCGCTCGCGAAAGTCGTCAAAGTAGATGACCTGGATTCCATCGCCGAATTGCTGCCGCCATATAGCCAGGTGGTGGTGGAATCCGGTGATACCGTGCTGGTGCAATCCAACCCCGCGCACCGCGCCGGTCATTGCAAGCGTGATTTCAGTCCCAGCTGCCTGCAAGCGCTGATCTGCCCGGGTTGTGGGCCGCGCCTGCCGGCGATAGAACCGAATATGCACCAGGATGGTGAAGAAGCCTTCCTCGGCCTGACCTTCCTGGCGGCGGTCTTCGGTACGATTGTCCGCTAATTTGGAAGCTCTGGGTGTGAGCGCAGGCACTTCTGGCGCGCGAGCGTCCCCGCGAGCATTGGGGGATACCCGACCTGCTCGCGGAGACACTCGCGCGCCAGAGATGCATAAACGGATATATTTTAACCACCAATGCGCGGAGCAGTAACTGACTGATCCGACAGGTCTGACACCCGACACCTGACACCTCTCCCCTACCACATCCGCGGCTCATTTCCCGCCGGCACGCGCCAGTCGGGCGGACGAGTATCGGCCCAACGAGCGAGGAGCCACACGACGAGGGTGAGCGCGGTGAAGTAGGCCAGCACCGTCCAGCCGGAGTGCATCACCTGGCGCCATTCCGCCAGCGGGCATTGCGCGGCGACGGTATTGGTGGCCAACAGCACCGACATCAGCGGCACATTCAACCAGTTCAGCGCGACCGCCAGCGGCGGAGCGATGGACGAGCAGAGCAAGGCGGCGAATCCCAACGGCAGCAGCACGAAGGCGATGGGGATGGCGATGAGATTGGTCACCGGCGCCAACGCCGGCACACTGCCGAATTGCCAGGCCAACACCGGATACATCAGCAACTGCGCGCCCAGTGTCATGGCCGGCCACTGGCAGAGCGGTCCCAACCAGGGATGAAGCCAGCGCACGAGCACCGGGGTGATAGTAATGATGCCCAGCACGGCGCCGAAAGACAATTGCATGGCGGAACTGAACAGCAGCGTGGATTGGCAGATAAACAGGATCAGCGCCGCCGCCGCCAACAGCGTGAGGGCATCCGGACGGTAGGAACGCAAGCGCGCCAGCGGGGAAAAGGCCAGCAGCAGCGCCAGCATACTCAACAGCAACATGAGCGCCGCGCGATCGATCGAGGGGCCGCGGTCAGCCAACAACACATAGGTCGCCAACAGGGGCAGCGTCAGCAGTAGCAGCAACACGCGCAGACGTGGAT
>Ga0209697_10001681_pt1 | contig 33505 bp, 19 predicted proteins | sample AliMusrvi5mmetaG_FD_184115 | JGI IMG/M metagenome (GOLD analysis project Ga0209697, IMG submission 184115) | Freshwater lake bacterial and archeal communities from Alinen Mustajarvi, Finland, to study Microbial Dark Matter (Phase II) - Alinen... | ecosystem: Environmental > Aquatic > Freshwater... | reverse complement strand
CTGTTAACCTTGGAGCAACATTCACAAACGCTCCCGGAGATACTGCAGACTGGTCATTTACCAATGCAAACTATGAGCCTCAGTCAGGCCATGCCGCTATTACGATCAATAAGGCTAATGCCACAATCGTGGTTACTCCTTACGACGTAACTTTTGATGGCAATGCCCACACTGCTGCTGCTTCTGCAAAAGGTGTCTCAAGTGAAGACCTCGCTGGTCTTGCACTGACGACAACACATACCAATGTCGGTGACTATACAACTGACTCCTGGTCATTCACCGATGTAACCGGTAACTACAATGATGTCGCTGCAACCACGATCAATGACAAAATCACCAAGGCTGCCGCTACTATTACCATAGCTGGTTATACCGGAACTTATGACGCTGCCGCTCACGGTGCTTCCATTACTACTGCCACCGGTGCAAAAGGTGAAGACCTGACTTCTTCTGTTAACCTTGGAGCAACATTCACAAACGCTCCCGGAGATACTGCAGACTGGTCATTTACCAATGCAAACTATGAGCCTCAGTCAGGCCATGCCGCTATTACGATCAATAAGGCTAATGCCACAATAGACGTTGTTGGTGGCACATGGCCATACGATGCACTTCCTCACAACGCAACAGGTTCAGCCACAGGAATTGGTGGAACAGCGCTTACCGGACTTGACTTTGGAGAATCTTTCACCAATGCTCCAGGAGGAACAGCTCATTGGACATTTACCAATGACAATTACGCATCTCAGGAAGGTGATGTTGCTATCAATATTGGACAGGCTGATATTACCGTAACAGCAAATAGCACAATCAAAACTTACGGCAGTCTTAAGACTTATTCTGGTAATGAGTTTACAACTTCCGGAATTTTCTATAATAGTGACAATATTGCCAGTGTAACTCTTTCAAGTGCAGGTGACCCGGTGACCGCAACAGTCAACACTTATCCTATTGTGCCGAGTGCACCGGTAGGGTCAGGAGTGGGCAACTATAACATTCACTTCACTAACGGAACGTTGAACGTTGGTCCGAAACCTCTTGAAGTAATTGCAAATAGTTTCCAAAAAGAATTCTTTACAGTCTATAACTTCACTGGTAACGAGCTTACTACAAATGGCTTGGTTAACGGCAATACTGTAATATCTGCAATTATTTCGAGTACAGGTGCAGAAGCTAATGCAGTTGTCGGTACGCATGATATCCTCATAAGCGGCGCGACAGGTAATGGAATTGGTAACTACGCTATTACCTATACAAAGGGCACGCTTGATGTACAAGATCATACGCCACCGCAAGCTAAGTGTAAAGCCGCCATTGTTCAGTTAGATGCTGCCGGAAACGGAAGTATTGCCTTAAATGATATCGACAATGGCTCGACAGATGCCAGCGGTATTCAATCAAGAACACTCAATAAAACGGCCTTTAATTGTACCGATTTTGGTCAGAACACAGTCATTCTTACTGTTACTGATAACAATAACCTGGTTTCGACCTGTAATGCAATCGTAACTGTCGAAGATCATGTTGCTCCTGCAATTGTGTGTCCTGCAAATATTACTATTAATGCAGCGCCTACTGATTGTAATACTACTGTTGATGCAGGACTTCCTGTATATTCAGACGCCTGTGGTATTGCAAGCCTTGTTGGTTTCAGAAGTGATAACGGGACGCCTCTTACTGTCTCCAATCATTCGGGTATCTTCAGCATCGGAACTACTTATATTAGCTGGACGGCAACCGATATTCATGGAAACATTGGTACCTGTGTTCAGACAATAACTGTAATTGGTGGTCAGCCATCGCTAACAAGTGTTCCGGTGATGGCAAATGCAGATATGGGTCTTTGTTCCGCAAGTAATGTTACGATTCCGGCTCCAATACCATCATCAGCTTGTGCTGTAAAAGCGTTAATTTCACAACGAAGTGATGGCAATTCTTTAAAACCATTGACTGATCCTTATGGAGTAGGAGTAACGACAATTACCTGGACAGCGCTTGGAGCAAACAACCTTCCGGTTGCTACCTGTACACAGACGGTTACTGTAACAGACAACCAGCCACCGGTTCTTGCAGATCCGATTGACGTAACTGCCAATAATGATGCAGGTTTCTGTTACAAAGTTATTGTTCTGACAGCTCCTGTTGCCTCAGACAACTGTGGTATTATTGCAGGCGGACCTACGGCAACCGGCATCCCGGCAGGTAATATATTCCCTGTTGGTAAAACTGTCGTGACCTGGAATGTTGCTGACATTCATGGCAATACTGCCTCGAAAACGCAAAACGTTGTGATTACCGACGGTGAAGCCCCTGTTCTTTCTGTTCCTTCAGACATCATTGCAAATAATGAGCCTGGTTTCTGTTACAAAGTCGTTAACCTGATAGCTCCAACGGCAACGGACAACTGCGGTATTGGCAGCATGGGTGTTACATCGACAGGAATCCCTGTGGATAATAAGTTCCCGGTAGGGACAACAGTTGTGACCTGGAGTGTTACAGATATACATGGTATAACATCAACTCGAAATCAGAATGTTACAATTAACGACATCGATTTACCAGTAATCACATCATGTCCTCCAAATCAGACATTCTGTAAAAAAGAAAGCAATTCCTATGATATCCCTGTATTGATTGCTACCGATAATTGTGGTGTAAATACAATTAGTTATTCAATAAGCGGCGCAACTAACAGAAGCGGATCAACAAATAATGCCAGCGGAAACTTTAATGTTGGTGTTTCAACCATCACTTGGTTTGTAATTGATCAGCATGGGAACAGTAGTGCCTGCTCGACAATTGTTACAGTTGATCCATTGCCAACGGCTTCAATCGCAGGAGATGCACGGGTATGTCTTAATGCAGATGCACCACTTATTACCTTCACAGGATCGGCTGGTACTGCACCCTATACTTTCACCTATTCTGTTAATGGTGCAAACGACCAGACTGTTATAAGCGCCGGTGGTACTGCAACAGTAGCACAATTTACGGGGACAACTGGAACTTTTGTCTACACGCTGAAAAGTGTAGCCGATGCAAAGGGTTGTTCACAGGTAATAGGCGGTACAGCTACTGTAATTGTAAACCAGGCGTTGACGGCTCCTGTTATAGGGAATAATCAGTCACTATGTTACAATGCATTGGCATCGGCTTTGAACATTTTAGCGCCATCAACGGGTGGTACTGGTCCTGTCGCATATCTATGGCAAAGTAGTCCGGATGGTATTAATGATTGGACCGATATAGGAACCGGTACATCATTCGATCCGGGAAATGTGCAGGAAACGACTTACTACCAGGTTATCGCGACCGATGGTGGAATACCTTCCTGCGGATCAGTCACGGCAATAAGTGTGAAAATTACTGTAGGGATGCCACTTACGCAACCTGAAATAGGTAATGATCAGACAATTTGTTATAATACAGCTCCTTCATTACCTCTATCTGTAATAACTCCTGCAACAGGAGGAGCAGGTGTTTTCAGTTATACCTGGCAAAAGAGTTCGAATGGAACTTCAGGATGGGCCAATGTTGGTTCGGGAGTTTCCTACTCACCTCCAGCTTTAAAGGCAACTACATATTACCAGGCAATTGCAAATGACCTGGGTGTCCCTTCGTGCGGGTCGATGTTTAGCCGTAATATCACAAAAATTACGGTACAGGCTGTTGTTAATCCTGGCGTAATTACGGGTGTTCAGGCAATATGCTATGGCACAGCTCCATCATTATTTATGAGCAATGCAGCAGCATCTGGTAGTGGTACAATTAGCTACCAATGGCAGCAAAGTTCAGATGGTACTGTATTTACTGACATCAATTCAGCTACAAATTCCACCTATCAGGCCGGTACACTTACTTCAGATACATGGTATCGCAGGGTCGCAACATCGACACTGAATTCAGGTACGTGTTCTGCAATCAGTATTGCCGTGAAGGTAACGGTGAATCCATTACCAGTCGCCAATGCCGGAACCGACAGGGCAATTTGTCTGAATGAAACCACCGTTATAGGAGCATCATCTGTAGTTGGAAGCAACTACAACTGGAGCTCAGTTCCAGCCGGATTTACTTCGAACAACGCATCACCCACGGTTAGTCCGACAGAAACAACAACTTATACTTTGTTAGAGACGTTGTCATCGGGTTGCAGCAATGCCAATAGCGTAGTTGTGATGGTTAATCCATTGCCGGCAGCAGTTGCCGGTGAAGACAGGGCAATCTGTTTGAATGAAACCACCGTTATTGGAGCACCATCTGTAGTTGGAAGCACCTATAGCTGGAGTTCACTTCCTGCCGGATTTACGTCAAATTTGGCGAATCCTTTGGTTACGCCATTGGTAACAACTACCTATACAGTAGTTGAAACATCAGGTAACGGATGTACGAATACACATAGTGTTAAGGTAACTGTTAATCCTTTACCAATTGTAAGTTTGCCTACTGCTGGTCCATTTTGCATCGATGGTGCACCTGTACAATTAGCAGGTTCCCCAACAGGCGGTGTTTACAGCGGATTAGGTGTAAGTGAAATTGGATTATTTACGCCATCAACAATCGGTGAAAGAGTGATCACTTATACCTATACAGATGGGAATGGATGCATAGCCAGTGCATCAGCAACGATTACTGTTTACCCACGGCCACAGCTAAAAACTGTGATAAATGGAGTTACAGTGATCGAAAACAATGACGGTGTTGATGATAAGGGCGCCTTTAATGTATGCAATTCAGGCATTATAAACCTATTCTTCACACAGATATCTGACATGAAGCAAGTCTCGCCATCCAATTCTGTAAAAGTGATCCAAGAGTTTACGCCAACGAATGTAACATTTGGTCCTGGCAATGGTATTTTCCCAATAAGTGCCTATACCACACCATTTAGCCGCAATGTAGCATTGATTGATGCTACAAAGCAAGGGACATTAGTAATGCGATTACGTACATTCTTCGATAGTAACAATAATAATTTGCTGGATGACAATGAATGTGCAGGCGACTGGATTATATACACAGTATCCGTGAATTCTACTTTGCAGCCAGATGTAACAATAGCGGCCAATACATCAGAAACGATCTGTGTTGGTGTAAGTGTTAACTTTACTGCTAATCCGGTAAATGGTGGTACATCACCTGTTTATCAATGGAAATTAAACGGAGACAAAGTAGGATCCAACAGTGTAACATACACCACAACTGAACTTAAGAATAACGACAATGTCTCGGTAGAGATGGTATCGAGTGATGCTTGCGCAATTGTACCATTGGTAAACTCAAATGTGATATCAATGGTGGTTAATCCGGTTATCACAACAGGTGTTAGTATAACTGCTAATTCTTCATCTGCAATCTGTGAAGGAACAAGTGTAACTTTTACAGCGACTCCGGTCAATGGAGGATTGTCGCCAAATTACCAATGGAAAAATAGTGGTACAAACATCCCTGGAGCAACGAACGAAAATTATACTTCGGCATTACTTGCTAATAATGACGCGATCTCTGTAGTAATGACGTCAAGTGAAGCGTGTGCTTCAGGACCTGCAACCTCCAATCGGTTGATTATGGCTGTTAATCCAAATCTGCAAGTTGGTGTATCTATTGCAGCTTCAGAAAACCCGGTTTGCTCAGGGACTTCAGTGACATTCACCGCTGCACCAATCCATGGAGGTAATAATCCATTATACCAATGGTATAATGGGGTATTGCCTGTTGGAACCGCAGCATCCTCGTATTCTTATATCCCTGCAAATGGTGATGTAATTACAGTTGTAATGACTTCCAATTCATCTGCTTGTAAAACCGGGTCACCTGCAACTTCAAATCAGGTTGTAATGATTGTTAACACATTACCGGATGTATCAGCTGGAATTTATGCGCCAGTTTGTACAGATGGCGCTAAGATCACCTTATCTGGATCACCTGCAGGAGGGGTATGGACAGGAACAGGAGTAATCGGAACAAGTCCATATTTATTTGACCCGTCAATTGGAACGCAAACACTGACTTATACTGTTACGAATACCAATGGTTGTGTAAGTTCATCTACGACAACTATACCGGTTAATACATTACCGGTTGTTTCAGCAGGAACATATGGGCCAGTTTGTGCCGATGGTGCTAAGATCACTTTATCAGGATCACCGTCAGGAGGGGTATGGACAGGAACAGGAGTAATCGGAACCGTTCCTTATTTATTCGATCCTTCTGTTGGAACACAAACATTGACCTATACATATACAAATGCCAGTGGTTGTGTGAACTCTGCTCAGACAACTATAACGGTTAATACATTACCGGCTGTATCAGCAGGAACTTATGGACCAGTTTGTCTTAATTCAGCACCTTTACAATTATTAGGAATACCGGTAGGTGGGACTTATAGTGGAACAAACATAAATGAAAGTGGATTATTTACGCCATCAACCATTGGCGATCATGTGGTCACTTATTCTTTCACGAATTCAAACGGCTGTTCGGCAACTGCTTCTTCAACAATTTCAGTCAATTCGCTTCCTCAGCTACAAACAACCATCAATGAAGTATCAGTGACTGATGTTAACAATGGTGTTGACAATCCCGGTTCTTTTACTGTTTGCAATGTACCTGGCAATATCAAATTCAACCTCTTTAAGGATTTGAATGGGATAATTCCGGCTGGCAATGTGAAAGCTTATCAGCAGATTATTACATCTAATGTCACAGTTCCATTCTGCAGCGATTGTGCAGCGCCGTTATCTGCCTTTACCGAATATTTGGGCACTGCAGCTCTTGTGAATAGCAGCCTTCCTGGTCAGCTAACGATGAAGTTCCGTGCATTTGTTGATAGCAATAATAACAATATCATTGATGGAAATGAATGTGCGAGTGACTGGATTGTTTATACTGTAACCGTTAATCCTTCTTTAATTGCATCTGTTAACATTTCATCCGACGCTTCAGGAGCAATATGTCCAGGGACAACTGTTAATTTTACAGCCTTTCCAACCTATGGAGGAATACCAACCTACCAATGGAGGAAGGGAGGAATTGATATCAATGGAGAAACAGGTTCTACCTACACATCAGGATCGCTTGTTAATAATGATGCGATATCTGTGGTCATGAATTCTACATTAGCCTGTGTTGCTATTAATCAGGTTGTTTCCAATGAAATTACGATGACGGTTAATTCTAATCTGCCATTAAGTGTAACCATCGGAGCATCTGCAAATCCAGTTTGTTCGGGTAATTCTGTAACATTAAACGCTACTGCAGTGAATGAAGGATCGGCACCGATTTACCAATGGATGGTAAATGGATTTAATGCTGGATCAAATAAAGCAACGTTGACCTATACCCCAACAAATGGTGACATCATAATCTGTAAAGTTATCTCAAGTGCAACTTGTACGACAGGAAGCCCGGCAACTTCGAATCCGGTAACTATGACTGTTAATCCTGCTTTGACTGCAAGTGTCGTTGCATCAGCATCGGCCAACAACGTATGTGCTGGTACTTCGGTGACTTTCACCGCCACACCTACCAATGGCGGTACACCAACCTACCTATGGAAGAAAGGTGGAGTAGACATCAGTGGAGCATCAGGCGCTGCATATTCATATGTTCCGGTTAACGGCGATGTTATTTCGGTGGTAATGAATTCGACTTTAGGTTGCGTTGCTGTAAAAGAGGTTGTCTCTGATCCGGTAACGATGACTGTTAATCCTGCTTTGACTGCAAGTGTCGTTGCATCAGCATCGGCCAACAACGTATGTGCAGGTACTTCAGTGACTTTCACCGCTACACCAACCAATGGAGGTACACCAACCTACCAATGGAAGAAGGGTGGAGTCGACATAAGTGGAGCATCAGGCGCTACTTATTCATATGTTCCGGTTAACGGCGATGTTATTTCGGTGATAATGAATTCAACTTTAGGTTGCGTTGCTGTAAAAGAGGTTGTCTCTGATCCGGTAAATATGACTGTTAATCCAGCTTTGACTGCTAGTGTCGTTGCATCAGCATCGGCCAACAACGTATGTGCAGGTACTTCAGTGACTTTCACCGCTACACCAACCAATGGAGGTACACCAACCTACCAATGGAAGAAGGGTGGAGTAGACATCAGTGGAGCATCAGGCGCTACTTATTCATATGTTCCGGTTAACGGCGATGTTATTTCGGTGGTAATGAATTCGACTTTAGGTTGCGTTGCTGTAAAAGAGGTTGTCTCTGATCCGGTAACGATGACTGTTAATCCTGCTTTGACTGCAAGTGTCGTTGCATCAGCATCGGCCAACAATGTATGTGCGGGTACTTCGGTGACTTTCACCGCTACACCTACCAATGGCGGTACACCAACCTACCTATGGAAGAAAGGTGGAGTAGACATCAGTGGAGCATCAGGCGCTACTTATTCATATGTTCCGGTTAACGGCGATGTTATTTCGGTGGTAATGAATTCTACTTTAGGTTGCGTTGCTGTAAAAGAGGTTGTCTCTGATCCGGTAACGATGACTGTTAATCCTGCTTTGACTGCAAGTGTCGTTGCATCAGCATCGGCCAACAACGTATGTGCAGGTACTTCAGTGACTTTCACCGCTACACCAACCAATGGAGGTACACCAACCTACCAATGGAAGAAGGGTGGAGTCGACATAAGTGGAGCATCAGGCGCAACTTATTCGTATGTTCCGGTTAACGGAGATGTAATTTCTGTTGCGATGACGTCCAATGCCACCTGTGTGATCGGTAGTCCAGCTACGTCCAGTCCGGTAACCATGATTGTTAATCCAAATCTTCCGGTCAGTGTTTTGATTGCATCTTCATCAAGTCCAGTTTGTACAGGCGATCCTGTAATCATTTCTGCCTATGCAACCAATGGAGGGACAGCACCTGTCTATCAGTGGAAAGTAAACGGTGCAAACAGGGGAACCAACAGTTCAACGTATGGCTTTGTTCCAGCCAATGGAGATGTCGTTACTTGTTTGGTGACCTCGAATGCTTCATGCGTAACGGGCAACCCGGCTACTTCAAATGCTGTTACGATGGTGGTCAATCCAGTGATTGTTGCAAACGTGTCAATTGGTGTAAGCCAGAACAATGTTTGCTCAGGGACTTCAGTAACCTTCACGGCCACACCGGTAAATGGAGGGACAGCACCAGCTTACCAGTGGTATAAAGGCACGATACCTGTTGGAACCAACACAGCTACATACTCTTATCTTCCGGTAAATGGAGACATCATTTCTGTTGTGATGATTTCCAATGCCACACCTTGCATCACTGGATCTCCTGCCACTTCGAATTCAGTAGCAATGAATGTTAATTCTTTACCGGCTACCGGTTTAACAGTAGGAGGTGCTACCACGATCTGTTCAGGTACAGGCACTAACATTACTGTAGCATCGTCAGTAACCGGTACGAGTTACCAGTTAAGGGCAGGTACTACCAATGTAGGTGCCACTGTAGCAGGAACTGGTGCCACGATCATTCTTCCTACAGGGAACTTGACGGCCACAACAACCTTTAATGTATTAGCGACTAACATTTGTGGTTCTGCGCAATTAACAGGAACAGCAGTTGTAACGGTTACTCAATTGCCGGCTACCAATTTAACGGTAGGTGGTGCTGCCACGATCTGTTCAGGTACAGGGACTAACATTACAGTTGCATCGTCAGTAACTGGTACAATTTATCAGTTAAGGACAGGAACTACCAATGTAGGTGCCACTGTAGCAGGAACTGGTGCCACGATCATTCTTCCTACAGGGAACTTGACGGCCACAACAACCTTTAATGTATTAGCGACTAACATTTGTGGTTCTGCGCAATTAACAGGAACAGCAGTTGTAACGGTTACTCAATTGCCGGCTACCAATTTAACGGTAGGTGGTGCTGCCACGATCTGTTCAGGTACAGGGACTAACATTACAGTTGCATCGTCAGTAACTGGTACAATTTATCAGTTAAGGACAGGAACTACCAATGTAGGTGCCACTGTATCAGGAACTGGTGCAACGATAAATCTTCCGACAGGGAGCTTGACCGCCACTACATCATTTAATGTATTAGCATCAAACGGTTGTGGTTCTGCGCAATTAACAGGAACAGCAATTGTAACAGTTACTCAGTTGCCGGCTATCGGTTTAACAGTAGGAGGTGCTGCCACGATCTGTTCAGGTACAGGGACTAACATTACAGTTGCATCGTCAGTAACTGGTACAAGTTATCAGTTAAGGACAGGAACTACCAATGTAGGTGCCACTGTATCAGGAACTGGTGCAACGATAAATCTTCCGACAGGGAGCTTGACCGCCACTACATCATTTAATGTATTAGCATCAAACGGTTGTGGTTCTGCGCAATTAACAGGAACAGCAATTGTAACAGTTACTCAGTTGCCGGCTATCGGTTTAACAGTAGGAGGTGCTGCCACGATCATTTCAGGTACAGGTACCAACATCACGGTAGCTTCATCAGTAATTGGTACCAGTTATCAGTTAAGGACAGGTACTAATAATGTGGGTAATGCTGTTGCTGGAACTGGTGCCACGATAAATCTCCCAACGGGTAACTTAACAGCGACTACTACATTTAATGTATTAGCAACCAACGGTTGCGGTTCGGTTCAATTAACAGGAACAGCAGTTGTAACAGTCACTGGAGTTAGCCTTCCAACGTTAGGGTTGAATACCGTTGGAAGTAATTCACAAAAAGGCTTTAACGGTTTTTGGATAGCAAACAGTTTTACCGCTATTTCGAATACTACAATAAACAGACTGAATCTCTATGTAGGAAATGCAGCAGGTAATGCCAGACTTGGATTGTATGCCGATAATGCAGGTGAACCCGGTGCTCTTCTTGCTCAAACGGGTGAAATAACGCTGTCAAATGGATGGAATAGTGGTATGCTTGGGTCGTCTCAAAACATCATTTTGGGCGTAACCTATTGGCTGGCTATTGAACTTAATTCATCAACAACGAGGCTGTATTATAATATTGCATCTTCCAGACAAAGATACATATCATACGCATATGGCCCGTTGCCTTCACCAGCTCCAAAAAAATGTTCGACTGGTTCAGGTATCTATTCAATCTTTGCTGATTTCTATGGTATCGTCGAATCTATCGCAGTAACAGGTGTAACCGTAAGTCCAACCTCGGCAAGCCTTTCAATAAATGCAACACACCAGTTAACTGCAACGATTTTGCCTTCGAATGCCACCAATAAAACCGTAACCTGGAGTTCGGACAATAATTCTGTCGCAACAGTAAATAGTACTGGGCAAGTAACCGCTGTTGCAGTCGGTAGTGCCAACATAACTGTCACAACACAGGATGGTAGTAAAACAGCCACAAGCATCATTACTGTCACAGGAGTGAGCCTATCTACGTTAGGGTTGAATACTGTTGGAAGTAGTTCAGAGAAAGGGGATAATGGTTTTTGGATAGCAAACAGTTTTACCGCAGTTTCGAATACAACGGTAAACAGAGTGAACATCTATGTAGGAAATGCAGCCGGTAATGCAAGACTTGGATTGTATGCCGATAATGCAGGTGAACCCGGCGCTCTTCTTGCTCAAACAGGTGAAATAACGCTGTCAAATGGATGGAATAGCGGTTTGCTTGGGTCGTCTCAAAACCTTATTTCAGGCGCAACCTATTGGCTTGCAATTGAACTTAATTCATCTGCTACGAGATTGTATTATAATATTGCATCTTCCAGACAAAGATACATATCTTACGCTTATGGCCCATTGCCGTCACCAGCTCCTATTAGGTGTTCGACTGGTTCAGGTATCTATTCAATCTATGCTGATTTCTCCACCACAAATACTACAAATAGTAATTTGAAATCGGCTATAGTCGTGACTGATGTGCCAGTTGTTCAACCTTCTGCGCTTAAGGTTTATCCTAATCCAGCTTCTGGGCCAGTAACCTTTGAGTTCAGGATCAATGAAAATGCAAAGGCAACACTTGATATCTTTGCTGTAAACGGACAACGTGTCGTACGAATTTTTGACGCGAATGTTGAAGCGAATATACTCCAAACCGTAGTATTTGATAACACACTTTCTTCAGGCGTTTATGTCTACGTTTTGAGGTGGGATAATCAGGTAATCACAGGTAAGTTAATTCGAACAAGGTAGTTTACTTTTAAAACAATTAAAAAGCGAAGCCGTTTCAAAGAAATTTGGAATGGCTTCGTTGCTTTGTTTTAGAAGCTTGAGAACGGTTAAAGCGGAAAGCCAATTCCATTCATCCCTAAAATAAGGGTATTCACCGATATAAATAGACAATTCAGAAGAATTTATTTTTTTCATTTCCATAAATGAACCAGCTTTGTTGCGTAAATTCATAATACGATAAGCTATGAATAACTTTAGAACGATCATTGTAATCCTGGTTTCGGTCATTCAAACATCGGGTATGTTAGCAAGCCTCAGTTGTGACTCGTCTAACCTGACTGAATTTGCAGGAAAGGTTTGTAAGAATATTAAATGCGAAACTTCAGCTAAAATTGCTGAGTCAACATATGACTTTCGTGATAATGTAAATGAAGGACTTCTGAATCTTAATAATCCCATTTGCCGCAAAGAGGCAAGCTTGAAAACCGATATACAGCCCGTTATCGGCTCAGGCAAGAGCTTAGATCTTCCTGTTAAAAAAGCTTTGGGCAACATTCAGCAACCCGTAAAAAGAAATTCCACGATGACCCAAATCAGCTTTAATGTAACAGTAAATGCGGCGCTATTTTAAAACCTGAAATTCCAGGTGATCGATGGAATGACAGAGAAAAGGTAAAGCTTTACCGCTTCAGTCTTGTCTGAATTATCTTCCTTCGTCCGGAACAAAATTGAATAAGCATTCTTTCGGCCATAAGCATTGAAAACTCCAAAGCTAAGTTCAGACCTGAATTTGCGAGTTTCCTTAAGGAATAAGTTGGCGCCAAGATCTAATCGGTGATAGGCGGGCATCCGGTATCCATTCCTGCTCGTGTAATAATTAACAACGTTACCTTCAATCTCATATTTTCCGTCCGGAAAAGTAATTGCATTTCCTGTATAATAAACCCACGTTGCTGATAAGGCAAGTTTTTTGCTCAACTTTAAATTAGCTACAACCGAGATATCGTGTGTACGATCCTGCCGTGAGGGATACCAGGTTCCGTTGTTGATCTCATCAAATCGTTTTTCTGTCCGCGACAAAGTGTATGAGATCCATCCTGTAAAATAGCCTACCTCTTTTTTGCATAAAAACTCAAGTCCGTAGGAGCGCCCATTACCGAAAAGAAGTTCAGCCTCAGCATTTTCATTCAGGAATACATCTGCGTTATTGCGGTAATCAATCTGATTTTGCATGTTTTTATAATAGCATTCAACAGATATATTAATCACGTTGGATTTGAATTGCCTGAAATACCCTGCCGAGATCTGAGATATAAACTGTGGTTTGATATTATTTGAACAAGGAAGCCAATAATCTACTGGAGTACCCGCTGAGGAGTTCGACAACAAATTAATATATTGACTCATCCGGTTATATCCTGCTTTTATGGAAGATATGTCAGACAAGAGCCAGGTCATGTTAAAACGCGGCTCAAACCCGAAATAGTTTCGGTAGAATTTCCCTGCAGCAAAAGATTCAGTTTTAACAATACTTTCGTCTGATTTGTAGGTGTTTTCGGTACCAGGTCCGACCCTTGAGAATGTTGACATCCTGATACCATAACCAATTATCAACTTGTCGTTTACCTGATCCTCACCAAAAGCGTATACCGCGTTTTCCCAGCCTTCTTTCTCCGAAATCTTAAAGCTACTAATATTCTTAGAATTCGAATTTACTTCGCCCGGTTTGAAATGATGAAGCAATGAGTTAAATCCGAAAAGGACACTTTGACGATTAAACAGTGATAAGGCATAATCCTGTTTGAGGGACAGGTCATTAATTCCCGCCTCGAGCGAAAATTTTCCGTCGATATCGCCTTCGGTTTTATAGTTATAATCGTTGATAACCATCGTCGTATTCGCAAAAAGTGATGGTGAAAACTGGTGATTCCAGCGCAGTGAGCCCGCTTTATTTCCCCAGCTAAACCCAAAATCTTTAGCCTGCAGCACATCGCGTCCAAAATATCCTGAAAGGTATACACGGTTATTCTTATTGATGACAAGATTGGTTTTTACGTTTAAATCGTAGAAATACAATTTGTTATCCTTTGTTTTCTCATCACTTGACAATGGGAGAAAAAGATCGGCATAGGTTCTTCGTCCCGAAATCATAAATGAAGACTCTTCCTTTGAGATTGGACCTTCAACCATCAAACGCGAGGATATCAGTCCAATTCCACCAGAGACATGGTAATCTTTCAGATTTCCTTCTTTCATCCGGATGTCCATCACCGATGAAGCGCGTCCGCCATATCGTGCAGGAACGCCGCCTTTGTACAATTTAACATCTCGGATGGCATCAGAATTGAAAACGGAAAAAAAACCGAGAAGGTGTGACGGATTAAAGACAGGGGCATCATCGAGCAAAATAAGATTCTGATCAGCATTCCCTCCACGCACATAAAACCCTGAATTCCCCTCTCCTACAGGAGAAACACCTGGCATCAGCTGGATCGATTTAAGAATATCCTGCTCACCAAAGAAAACCGGTATTGTACTTAATTCCTTGACATCGAGGCGCACTGTGCCAATTTCGTTTTGGCGGATGATATTCTCTTTAGGATGGCCGATTATCGTAATTCCTTCAATATTGGTTTCCCGGGGAGAAAGAGAGATATTCTCAGTCAGGTTTTTATCAAATGTCATCTCTTTTTTAATGGTTTGATATCCAATGTAAGAGAAAATGATTTTGTATTTTCCTTCAGGCAGGGTTATTGAAAAAAATCCGTATTCGTTGGTCGCTACACCTGTTTTAAGTGCTTCGGGATAAATTGTGGCATAAATCAGCGCTTCTCCTGAATTAGCATCGCGCAGATAGCCGCTCATTGTAAATCGTTGCTGAGCATTAGTGAATAACGGAAACATCGTGTATAGCAGGAAAATAACACAACAATGCGCTTTCAACAATGCAGAGCATTCCGTTTTATTACTTGTAAAAATTTGCATTCATCGAAATTAGATCGTTCGTTTCGGCAAGTCACACAGATATTCAGCAAATGTAGTTTTTTTATTAATTTTGGGGTCAACTTATACTTAAGATAATGGATTTCAAAGCAGCCAAATTAGTACTGATCGCGCTTATTTTACCGGGATCGTTATTCGGACAACAAGCAAATCAACAGCGGTTGAGTGCTAATAATATCATTGATTTGATTAAAAAGAATGTTACCTGTCCGTGGTCTGCCCAAACGGTTGATACCTTTAAATCGGGAAATCCCGATGATGCGGTAACGGGCGTTGCGGTGTGCATGTTTGCCAATATGAAGGTGCTTCAGCAGGCTGTTGCTGAAAAACGTAACCTGATCATTGCCCACGAACCGACCTTTTACAGCCACCTTGATGAAACCAAAGCATTGGAAAATGATCCCGTTTTTCAGGATAAAATGAAATATATTAAGGAAAATAAATTGATTATCTGGCGTTTCCATGACCATATTCACCGTACAAAACCCGACGGTATTTACATGGGTATGATCGAAAAGCTCGGATGGCGAAAGAATCAGAGCGATAGTTCGATGATCCGGTTTAAATTTGAAAAGCAAAAGTTATCCGATTTTATCAGCGGTCTAAAGCGGACTTTTCCCGGAAGTGCGTTTAGGGTGATTGGTAATCCTGATATGATTGTAACAAATGTGGCTCTGTCGGTTGGCGCTCCCGGAACCGATGCCCATCGGAAACTGCTCGAGGATAAGAAGATTGATTTGTTGGTTGCAGGAGAGGCTCCCGAATGGGAAACCTACCAGTACGCTTATGATGCACAGCTCCAAGGGAAAAACAAAGCAGTTATCTTCCTTGGTCATGCGGTTTCAGAAGCGTACGGAATGAATTATTGTGCCTGCTGGCTCAAAGGGTTTCTGCCCGAAGATATCAATATCAAGTTTATTGAAAACGGATCAAGCTATACAACGTATTAAATTTTCTATTTCCGTGGATCAAACGATTGTGGCAGCCAAACCCTGAACCAGGAATGTTCATCGAGTGTATTCCCGGCTGAAGCGTAGTCGCAAAAAGTAATTTCGACCGGTTTACTGCCTGATTCCTGGTGTGATTCGACGATAAAAGAACTTTTGTACTTCATCCAGATACCGTCCTGATTTGTTCCTGCAGGTTCGAGGCTGACAAACCCGTCCTTATCAAGTACCGGTTGAATCGTTTCGTCAACATTTGGCGATCCAAGCCTTGCATCGCGTGCAAGCACGATAGGACCACGTACGATTGCGATGTTTTCAGGCAGGTCGCCCATGTGAACGATTCGTCCGCGCATATCAACGGTAAGGTTTACCTGATCGCCCGATTTCCAGACGCGTGAGATCTCGGTAAACTTTCCTGGAGTAACATTTTCAACGGGCTGACCATTGATCGTCAATGTATTTTTCTGGCTCCAAAAGGGAATACGAATACGGACTTTTAAAGGTTCGTCTTCCTGTAAAACCATTTTTAAGGTGATATTGCCAGAAACAGGATAGTCGGTTTGCTGAATTATCTCCACTGGCTTACCTCCCGGAGTTAAAAGGTGATAGCTTCCATCCGCAAAGAAATTGACATTGATTCCATCCTTTTCGCCCATTACAGCGGTAAGCGGCAACGTAAACAATCCCCGTGGGCCACTTGCAACGCAACAATTCAATCCCATCCCGCATTGTTCGCTTCCGCGTTGACGTTGCCCTGCCAGAGGTGAATATTTAGCCCAGTCAGAACCGTCCGTGAACATTGAACCAAGCAGCGCATTGTAATAGGTTTGCTCGATGGCATCGGCATATTTAACTTCGCCTGTAAGCCTCAAAAGCTGCTGGCTCAACTTTATCCAAGTAGCTGTAACACATGTCTCCTGGTAATGATCGACATGCATGGTCTGTAGCCGTTTCCCGCCGAACCAACATTCGACAGCCGAGCCTGATCCTGCAATATTAATTTCGGTATCGAAAATACTTTGCCAAGTTTTCTCAACCGCCTCACGATATTCCGGTTTACCTGTCAACCTGTAAAGCTCCAGTAAACCTTCGTAACACGACATCATCTCGTAAGCTTTCTGTCCCTGTTCGGCGCCGAACCAGTTTTGAGGTTTTGGAAATCGTTTGGCCACTTCAACAACCGAACTGGAGATTAATTGTGGTCCGTCAGGCGTTTCCCATTCTTTAACAATCTCGTTGGCAAAATCGAGGTACTGCTGATCGCCGGTCCTGGAATAAAGCTGGCAAATCGGTTCAAGTACCGAACTTGCCGCCATTCCATGATGGTTACCCTTTTTCACAATCAATGACTTCGTATCAGCCAACTCTTTGATCAGGTGAACCGCCAGCTTTCTGATCGCGAGCAACGTATTTTTATCTTGTGTCAGATCGTAATAGGCGAGCAATCCTAACATACAATATTTCCTGCCCCAGATGTCCCATTGCTCAAGTTGCTTATTGTCTGCATAATTCCCGATATAACCATCGGGTGTTTGCGTTGAAAGAAGACCTGCAACGGCCTGATCGAGTTTGGCTTTCAGCTGCGGTTCGGGACGGTACCGATACGCTGCTACTGCCGAAGTGAACCATTTGCCCCAAAATTCGGTTTGCCAGCAACGATCTTCGGTCCTGTTCCGAAATGGTTCAACAAGCCGGTTAACATCCTGTGCAAGAATTCTATTCTGGTACGAGGCATCAAGTCTGTCCCCAACAAATCCTTTAAGCAAAGCTGATTGTGCGGGAAACAGCATATCATAATTGGCTGGTTTAACACTCTTTTGTGCCATTGAATTGACCACAAATATTAACTGCAGGAGACAGATAAAAAACAGGCTGTTAGTTTTCATAACTCTTATATGAAGGTATCTTACAAATATAGTCTCAATTTGTTAATTGATCCAGTTTTTACTCCAACTTATTATTGTAGTTTAGACTGGAACTAATTAATAATCATTTGTAGTTTTCATTTTAGATCTTAAGCAAAACAACTATTTTTGTTGCAAACTGCAATAATAAGCGCTATAATATGAATGATATTAAAAATGTGGGACTTACAATTACACTAATCCGTCAGCAAAAAAACATCACAACGAGTGAACTTGCTGAACGGTGCGGATTCTCGACGGCCATGATGGAGCAGATTGAACAAAACGAATCCATTCCGTCGCTGGGTCATTTGATTAAGGTTGCCCGCGCGCTGGGGGTCAGACTGGGTACTTTTCTCGACGATATGGATCAGCTTGGGCCAGTTGTAACCCGAAAAGGCGATTTAAAGAAAGGAACCAGCTTCTCTAACAAAAGCAGCAATTCCCATCTTAGCCTCGATTTTTTCCCGTTGGCCAGCGACAAATCGGGTCGACATATGGAGCCGTTTATTGTGGAGATCAATCCATCATCCATTTCAGATTTCACACAATCATCACACGAAGGTGAGGAGTTTATCTATGTTTTAAACGGAAAGATCGAAATCAAATACGGCAAAGAGGTGTACACGCTTTCAGAAGGCGACAGCATCTATTATGATTCGGTGGTTGATCACAATGTACATGCTGCCGATGAGTCGCCGGCTAAAATACTGGCGGTCGTTTACGCACCATTTTAAATTTAACCGGTTGCAAGTTGTCAATTGCACGATGCCAGTATTGGCCAATAGCCAGTTGCGAAAAAATGCCATCTCGTAAAGCTATTGAACCACATTAACTATCATATCGCTACAAAACAGATTGAATGGAATTAATTGAAAAAACATTTGGCCAGTTCCTCGAACAGTGGGCAGCCGAAACACCTGATAAAGATTTTATGGTCTATCCCGACCGAAATCTCCGTTTTTCGTACGCCGAATTCAATATACGTGTTGATAACCTCGCTAAGGCGTTGTTGCATATCGGGATGCGACCCCATAATAAGCTTGGTATCTTTGCAAATAATGTTCCCGATTGGCTTACGTTTATGTTTGCGAGTGCCAAAATAGGGGTAGTGCTTGTGACGATCAATACCAATTACAAAACCCACGAGCTGGATTACCTCATTAAAAACTCCGATCTCAAGGCCATTTGTCTTGTTAACGGATGGCGCGACAGCGACTATGTGCAAATGATTTATGAACTCGTTCCCGAATTAAAGGAGAGCCAGCGTGGTTATCTGCAGAGTGAAAAATTCCCTTTCCTGAAGAATGTGATCTTTATCGGGCAGGAAAAACATCGAGGCATGTTTAATACTCCCGAACTGATTTTGCTCGGAAGCCAGTTGGATGATAATTTATTTAAAGACATCAAATCAACGATTTCGTGCCACGATGTAGTGAATATGCAATATACTTCGGGTACAACAGGTTTCCCCAAAGGGGTAATGCTGACCCATTATAATATTCTGAACAACGGTGTTGCCACCGGTCAGTGTATGAACTACACCGCCGACGACCGGCTTTGCGTTTGTGTCCCCTTGTTCCACTGTTTTGGCTGCGTATTGGCCCTTTGTGCGATCATTACGCATGGAGCTACGATGGTGATGGTCGAGAATTTCGATCCGCTGGTCGTTCTTGCTTCGGTACAAAAAGAGAAATGCACAGCTTTGTATGGTGTTCCCACCATGTTTATTGCAGAGTTGAACCACCCGATGTTCAGTATGTTCGATCTTTCGTCGCTTCGTACCGGAATCATGGCAGGCGCTCCTTGCCCGATCGAAACAATGAACGAAGTGATGAACAAGATGAATATGTCGGAGCTTATCATCGTCTACGGGCTTACGGAGTCCTCACCTGGAATGACCGCAACAAGGTCGCACGACACCCCCTGTGTCCGGTCGACCACAGTTGGGAAAGCCTATCCTGCGGTTGAAGTAAAGGTGGCTAGCCCCGAAACAGGCGAAGAACTTAAGCCGGGCGAGCAGGGTGAATTGTGCTGTCGCGGCTACAATGTGATGAAAGGTTATTACAAAAATCCTGAAGCTACAGCGAAAGCGATCGATAGTGAAGGGTGGCTGCATTCGGGTGATTTGGGAGTTATGGACGCCGATGGTTATTTTAAAGTAACAGGTCGCATAAAAGATATGATCATCCGCGGAGGCGAGAACGTCTATCCGCGCGAAATTGAGAACTTCCTCTATACGATGCCACAGATACAGGCCATTGAAGTAGCCGGAGTTCCCAGTCCCAAATATGGAGAACAGGTAGGTGCATTTATTAAAAAACGTCCAGGCGTTGAACTTTGCGAAGAAGATGTTATTGATTTTTGCCGCGGTAAGATCTCGCGCTATAAAATCCCGAAGTACATCTTTTTCGTCGACGAATTTCCGATGACGGCAAGTGGCAAAATACAGAAATACAAACTACGCGAATTAAGCCTTGAACTTTTAAAAGAAAAGGGGATAGAGCCGGTCTGAAGAAGGTCAACAGAATAACTGATCATGAAATTGGCAGAATTGCAGATAACAATCTGAAAGATATCTTGTTCTTTTTTGGCCTTACCATCCTCCATTTATGATAGTTGGCCCCTTGAGTCCGTTTTGGCAAGTAGCAATCCATCAAAGTGTTTGATAGAATACCATCAAGGTGTTTGATAGCATCCCATCAGGATATCTGACAGCATCGTATCAGGATGATTGATAGCGTCCCATCAGGATATCTGACAGCATCGTGTCTGATAGTCTGACATTATGGTGTCAGGATGCCCGACAGCATGCTGTCGGGTTTGTTAGACGTATTTATCGGAGTTGAAGGATCAGTGATTGATACCAATAACTGGTCTACCAGCTAATCTTGTCCATTTAGACAATTAGTTTAGCCTACAAAATATATTGAAAGCAATGGAATGGTTTTGTCAAAACACAAGAGGAGACACTACATGGTATGCACCAAAAAGCTGAAAAATAAAAAGCGCTTCAGGATGCTATTCTATCCAAGGATTCAAAACGGGAGTATGGGTAATATTTCTTTAAACCAACCATTCAAAACGGATGACATACAACTGGAGTTCTTCAAAATGATGCATTAGTTTTTTGAGTATTTCAATGCAGAAAACCTGGGAATAAGTCGGAATTCTATGTTTTCGTCATTTCAAAATGGATTTCCTGGCAAGGGAACCTATAACACCACGATTCCTCATATCGTTCCTGTGCCCCTGAACTTCGGTTAAACCAGATGGACAAGAGACGTCGCTTGTAGTTAAGTAAAGGTCGTAAAGAATATAACCTCAGGTATCGTTTAGTGATATGAAACTTCATATCATTATAGAAATTAGGCACTTTACGTTTCAACTTTGACTCTTCATCCGCAAAATAATCGAATGTATACAACCCGAAAAAACGACGGTGGGTATAATCCGAATAAAAATGAGGATTGCTGAAATGGGGAACGATAACGCGATGAATTCCCCCAAGTTTTAAAACCCTGTAAATTTCCTTAATCAGAAGCTCCAGATTTTCGATATGTTCGAGCACATGCCTCGAAGACAACTCGTCTACCGAATTATCGGGTAAAAAAGGAAGTCCATTTTCGATATCTGCCACTATGTCAACATTTTTATCTTGAAATTTATCCACACCAATTGCACCGGCTACCTTATTAGGTCCACAGCCTAATTCAATAACGATTCTCTCGTTCTTATGTATTTTCTCTGTAATGATAGATGCAATCATAATTTCTGAATGATTTTCAATAGTTTTTCGAAGCAGACCTCTCGGCTATATAATTCAATGGCTTCCCCTCTTCCATTTGACCCCAATTTAATACGAAGTTCATGATCGTTGATCAACATCTCCAGCATTTGATACCATTCCTCATCAATCGCGGCAAGAAAGCCGTTTTCACCAGGTTTTACAATCGTTTGATTTATACCAACCGGGCTGGCAACACAAGGAATACCTGCAGACATGTATTGCAATAATTTGTAACCGCCTTTCATTCGCGTCCAATCAGTATCTGGCAAAGGCATCAAACCAATGTCCATTTGGCCGATATTTTCGTTTTCGTCCGCAAAAACCCAAGGTTTAGCGATGTGGTTAATTCCTGATATTTTGTAATCAGACCTGGCTCCCACTGTTAAAAACCGAAATGTATATTTATTGGCAAGCCTTTGTAATGGCTTTTCAATCAACTTAAGAAAACCTGATGTCCATGGCGATCCCATCCAGCCAATGGTTAGCATCTGATTTTTTTGTTTTTCAGATGGTCTTATCCGATCTGTCTCAACAGGTGAAGTAATGATCTCCGGTATTTGGCCGAAACTTAGACAAAACTCATTAAGATATTCTGTGCTTACGATCACTTTGTTGGCAAACCTAACCATATTTGCGGTTTTCTCCCTATTATTTGGTCGTTTGGGATTAATGTAGATCGCATCATCAAAATCATAAACAAAAGGAATCGACCTTCTATTCAATTTTTTTATAAGCAAACTTGAGATAAATATCCTTTGAATGAACACAATGTCCCACTTTCCAAAAACAATGGCAAGAAATATTTTAAAGGAATACCACCTTTTAAAAAGGGGATAAAAAATGCATTTACTGATCAGATTTGAAGGTCTTAGTGGAACCCTCGGGACATGAGTGACACTGTATCCCTGATCCTCGAAAAAAGGGATGTATTGCAATGCCCTTATTCTGGCACTCGCGTTATCGCTGTTGCCATCGGTGAGCATTAACATCCCTTTCTTCGTTTGAATTTTCATCCTATATTTTACTGATTTTCAAAACTTATTTTGTTGTGATTTCTACAGCGTTAGCGGTTAATCCGTCAGAGTTGGCTATCAGTTTAACTATTCCAGGTTTATCACCTGATTGGATAACCACCAAACATTTTCCATGAAATGCTTTACGTTGAAGCGCTTTAAATGATTCGTGGCTTACAGGATCCCCATTATCAACACCAACAATCGATCCTGAACCCTCAACCTGAAATTTCACAAGGTTATCGGCATTTGGCACAATTATGCCGTTTGCATCAACCACATCAACTGTCAGGTAAGAAAGATCATTCCCATCGGCTCTAATAGTAGAACGATCCGCCGTAACAACTATACGGGCAGGAGCGCCAGCAGTTTTAACCACTTTCACCAGAACTTCTTTGCCAGATGTCCGCGAAATAGCTTTCAGCGTTCCAGGCGTATATGGAACTCTCCACATCAGGTGTAAATCATCACCTTGTTTTTTCTTAACACCTAACGATTTATCATTCAGAAATAACTCTACCTCGTCAGCATTGCTGTAAGCCCAGATATCGATTGTCTGGCCTTCCTTCCAGTTCCAATGCGGGAATATATGCAACACATCCTTTTTCGCCCATTCGCTTTGGTACATGTAATAAACATCTTTGGGGAATCCAGCCAAGTCAACAATTCCAAAATAAGAACTTCTTGAAGGCCAACCGTATGGAGTTGGCTCACCCAAATAATCAAACCCGGTCCAGATAAACTGCCCTGATAAATAATCGTGCTTTTTAATCACTTTCCAGGTTTCTTCGTGAGTAGAACCCCACGGAGCCGAAACATTGTCATACGAAGAACAGGTATTATCTGTATTTGGCATTTTGCCTTTCCAATCTTTGTTTGCAGGCCAACGGCGGATTTCATCCGAAGGCATATCATAAACACCGCGGGTCATCAGAGCTGAAACAGTTTCTGTTCCGATAAATTTCTGCCCCGGAAATGTTTGAGGGAATGCCTCATAATTGTATTGGTGATAATTGAATCCAATCAGATCAAGGGCACCGGAACGAATTATAAAATTTTGGGTGTTTGGACGATCGCAAGCCGAAGTAATCGGGCGTGTTGTGTCAAGTTCACGAACATAACCGGCTAATTCTTTTGCGATTGAAATACCTGTACTATCCGATTGTTCCGGAATTTCATTTCCGATGCTCCAAATCATCACACTTGGATGATTACGATCGCGACGAATCAAATCCTGAAGATCTTTTTTGTGCATCTCGTCCCAAACAGTGTGATAATCGAAATCATTCTTGGGCATTTTCCACATATCAAAAGCCTCGTCCATGATGAGGAAACCCATCTGATCGGCAAGGTCAAGTAACTCGGGGGCCGGAGGGTTGTGGGAAGTTCGGATTGCATTACAACCCATTCCCTTCAGAATTTCAAGCTGACGTTCGATTGCCCGTTTATTTATAGCTGTACCCAAACAACCCAAATCATGATGATTACAAACTCCATTTATTTTGACCATTTTCCCATTCAAAAGAAATCCTTTATCAGCACTGAACTCAAAACTGCGGATTCCAAATGGAGTTGTATAATTGTCAACCAGTTTACCATCGACATAAACATGAGAAACTGCGGAATACATATTAGGATTATCCAGGTTCCACAATACGGGATTTTTGATATCAAAATCAAATGTTACACTTAAGACCGAATCTTTCACACCATTCGTTTCCATTTTTCCTTTAGTGACTTCCTTACCTGTAGGGTCAAGAATAGCTGTCTTCAAAACAAGTTTTTGATCTGCAGCCAGCTTATTTTTAATCTGATGAACTATTTTTAATTTTGCATTGGAGGCTGTAATTTCCGGTGTAGTTATAAAAGTGCCCCAATGTGCAACGTAAGTTTTCCCTGTTGTAACCAGCCAAACATTGCGGTAAATGCCCGATCCTGAATACCAGCGTGAATTTGGTTGCTTGGAGTTATCAACCTTTACGGCTAAAATATTTTCCTTTTCTCCTGCGAATAAATAAGGTGTCAATTCGTACCTGAACGAGCTGTAACCATAGAATCGTTTCCCGAGCCAATGTCCATTTATCCAGACTTCACTATTCTGATAAACACCATCAAAATCGATGAAAACGGTCCCTTTCAAATCTTCTTCTGATACCTTGAAGGACTTGCGGTACCAACCAATTCCACCAGGCAAGGCACCTCCACCAGGTGTAGCTGGATTTTTTTCGCTGAATTCACCTTCGATACTCCAGTCGTGCGGAACATTTAATTTTCGCCATGATGCATCAGCAAAACCAACCGTTTCAGCTCCTGGCACATCACCAAGTTGAAATTTCCAGTCTTTGCCAAAATTGACAATCGAACGAGCGTCCTCTTTCTTTGGTATACATTGATTCAAAAGCATTAAAAGGAACAACACAAGGGTAACATTTCGGAATAGTGTTTTCATTTTTTCAAAATTAGTGGTTATACCGATTCTTTAAATTTGGTAATATTGTTCAAACGATATCTGCAAAATTAATTCAAATTTAGCGATTTATCCATCAGTTGTCTGAACCTTTCTATCCGAATTGCCGGATTGTAGATCGTTTGAATCCGCTCTCTGGCGAGATCACGTAACTGGATATTGTTGTGATTCAAATGAATAAAATCAACTAATAATTCCGGTTTCCAATCATCAATCGTCAGCCCTGTATCTCCAATGGTAATCCGAATATCGCCTACATTTGTCCCAACAGGGATACATCCACACAACATCGCTTCGCAAAGTGCATTCGGAAGACCTTCGGAACGCGATAATTGTGCATAAAAAGAGGCACCCTCGTAATATTGCGTCAGCTGATCAAATTGTTGCGGTGGCAATAAAGTCAAATTAGCAGGGATCGGTTCAAAATAAGATTTTACACCAACGTTCGACCCAATAATAATAAATTCAAATTCAGGCAAGTAGCTAGCCAATTCCCGAAATCTGTCAAGCCCTTTCACCATTAAACGCTGGTAATTTTCGGTACCTGATATTGTGACAATCCGCTTTGCCCTTACATATTCTGCAAAATTAAATTTCTCCTTATCAATGATCGTAGGAATAGTTTCAGCATTGGCTTTTGGATTGATCAAATGAAGTTTTTTCCGCAATGCTTCGGCTACCGGAAAGCAAATGTCAACAAATTTAAAGGTATTACGCGTAAAGAAGGCTCGTATTGGATTGCTAAATGAGCCATATTTATACTCCGATAAGGTTGAAACATCATACCCTCCAATTACGACAAACGACTTCTTCCGGAATAATTTTGCGAACAGAACTGGTAACAACGAATGGTAATCACCAAACCAGATAAATACCGAATCAAACCTGAATCCATTTAATATCAAAAATATAAATTCTTTTAGTAATTCAACTCCTGTTTTGAAAATACCTTTCCCAGGTTTAAACTGATATTTTGTAACGTTTGCGAATGACGACAGAATTTCGAAATCAGCTTTTACGAAGGACGAGTAATTAACGTAAACTAATAGAATCGATTGCTTTTGCATATTGCAGAATATTAATCGATTCGCAAGAACGGATGTACCGAAAGTGGCTTCACGGCAAATGGATGATAATCACCTTTCAACCCAACAGGTATCTGGTTTCGTATATCGTAAACAATCTCTATCGACCTGCGCGCTTCCCCAATTTCGAAGCCATTTCCTTTGAGAATTTCTTCATAGCTTCTTGTATGAAGGTCAGTAAACCCTTCGCTGAATTCAATCTCTTCCCCCTCAACAGTGATTGATCGGTAGGTCGTTTTCCCACTCTCTTTCACATTCTTAGGTAACATTTCACCATTGATACTTAAAAACCAGCGAACTCTCGCTTTTTCGAGATATAGAATTCCTGAAGCCCTGTCATGCGTATGAAGATTTACGATATTTTCTTTGACATCGCCAAAAATCCAGGTGAGCATATCGAAAAAATGGATCCCTATGTTTGTTGCAATTCCACCTGATTTGGAGATATCACCCTTCCAGGACGTATAATACCAATTTCCACGTGAAGTGATGTAAGTGAGGTCGATATCGTAAACCTTATCTGTGGGTCCGACTTTGATTTTTTCTTTTAAAGCGATAATAACCGGATGAAGGCGAAGTTGCAAAATGGTGTAGATTTTTTTTCCTGTTTCAATAGAAACATGTTCCAAAGCCTCAATATTCCATGGATTTAACACCAAAGGTTTTTCGCAGATCGCATGTGCACCACGTCGTAATGCAACTCGTATATGCGCATCGTGGAGATAATTAGGAGACGTGATGCTCATATAATCGATGGTCATACCTTTATCGTACTTAAGTTTTTCGAGATATCTATCAAATCGCTCGAACTCAACAAAAAACTTTGTGTCAGGCGAATAGCTGTCGATGATGCCAACTCCGTCATAAGGGTCGTAAGCCGCAACCAGTTTATTTCCAGTTTCTTTGATGGCTCTCATATGTCGAGGAGCAATATATCCGGCAGCACCAATCAATGCAAAATTCTTCATTTCAATTATTTACTTTAGCCAAAAATGGCTGTATTAATATCATTTTATTTACAGGAACAAAGAACATATCTCCGTCAATCCCTTCAAGATCATTCCCCACCTGAAAAAACATCTCCTCCTTTAGATAAAAAGCTGAATAAGAAAGCGATGCAAGAAAGTCACTTATAGATTTCCTGTTAATGGGCTCAATTTCAATCTGAATAATGGGCTGAAAAGGCTTTAACAGAAATTCGAGTTGTGGGATAATATGGATCTCGTAACCCTCAACATCACATTTTATATAATCACACCGTTCAAGATCTCTGAATAGAGTTGCAGGTGTAAACATCGTTTCATTAAATGTAAATTCAAAGGGTTCATTATCATTCGTGTCTAAAACATGCGTCAAACCATGGCGAAGGTATTTATTACTTTTGGGAATCCCCATTACAATCGACTTATTATCATCAGTTCCCAATGCATAAGGAATTATGGTCGTATTTTTAAATCGTGAAGTATTGATCTTCAGAATACTTCTGAATAAGGTTACAGGCTCGACACTATATACTTTCCCTTTAGGTCCGACTAATTTTGCAAATAACCGGGAATAGTAACCAAGATTGGCTCCAATATCAATCACATGATCGCCTTTCCGAATCAATTTATTTATGAAATAATGACAATCAAAGGTTTTATTCTTCCTTAACAAACCTGTACCATAAGATAAGAAAAACAATCTGCTTACCACAATCAGATAATTTTTCACCCCAAGGAGGCTATATAGCATTTGTTTAATAAACATTTCTTGTTTTTTTAATTCTTTAATTAATTGAATTGATAAAACCTCGAATTCTATCTTCCTTTTACTTTTCCCATACCTTCTTTGTTTCTTAAGTAAGGTTTAAATAAAGCTTCTGTAAGAATTCTGTAACATTTATTACAGATACTTTACACAAAGATTACAGCAACCTTACACAAACACTGGATTTGGTAGGGTGCGGGAATATTTGAACTAGTATCTTTATGAGGATGATCAGTGAATTTTTTGGCAATTTATAGTAATTTATCGAATACCTTTTCCCCTCACATTGAAATGCAATGAGATTATTTCACTAAAAATCATCCGACTTTTTTTACATTGTTATTTAATAGAACATACCTCTCTCCGCTTTCGGGGCAAACAGCTATTCCATCGTTGTCGAATTTAAGTTTGTGACCATATTCACTCACCCACCCATTCTGACGGGCAGGATTTCCGTAAACAAGTGCATATGCAGGAACTTCCTTTGTAATAACTGCCCCCGCTCCGATCATAGCATATTGCCCGATTTCATTCCCACAAACCACCGTAGCATTTGCTCCGACAGAGGCACCTTTATGAACAATTGTTTTCCGGTATTCATTCTTCCGCGTGATAGCACTTCTCGGATTAATCACATTGGTAAATACCATCGAAGGACCCAGAAATACATCGTCTTCACAGATAACTCCTGTGTAAATGGAAACATTGTTTTGAACTTTTACATTATCCCCCAAAATAACACCAGGCGAAATAACAACATTTTGCCCTATATTGCACCCCTTCCCAATTATACATTCAGACATGATGTGACTAAAATGCCAGATTTTAGTGCCTTCACCTATCTCGCAATTTTCATCAATTATAGACGATGGATGTGCAAAAAACTGTATCATAACAAATTGATTGATTCGGTTAATGAATTGATTATATAATCTTGTTCTGTAGTAGTTATTTCTGTATGTACTGGCAAAGCAAGAACTTCGCGACAAAGTTTTTCAGAAACCCCAAAATCACCAACCTTATACCCCAAATAGGCATATCCCTTTTGAAGATGAATCGGCGACGGATAATATATCATCGAAGGTACTCCAACCGTTTTGAGTAATTCTTTTACCTGATCACGCTTTTCTAATCTTATGACATACTGATTATATGTATGCTTCGACCAACTATTCTCTGAAGGGTTCACAATACCTGGTAAGCTTTCCAGAAGTTGATTGTATTGATGGCCCGCATTAATACGGCTTTGAAGATAACTATCGAGATTTCCAAGTTTAATCTTAAGGATAGCTGCCTGAATAGTGTCTAGCCTTGAATTACAACCTATTCGTTCATATGAATACTTTTGTCCCTGTCCGTGGCGCGAAATCATAGTAGCCTTCTGTGCAAGGTCCATATTATTGGTTGATAGCGCTCCCCCATCACCAAAACAACCAAGATTTTTAGTCGGGAAAAAAGAGTGGGTATTGATATCTCCCATCGTACCGGTCAGCTTAACTGCGCCGTTTGAGAAGTGATAAGCAGAACCCAGCGATTGAGCATTATCTTCGATGACTTTTAATCCAAACTGATTGGCAATTTCAAGTATCGGTTCCATATTTGCCGATTGTCCGAACAGGTGAACAACTACAATTGCTTTAGTGGCAGGGGTAATTCGCTCTTTAATCAGGTTTTCATTGATATTGAAAGTATTTTCCCAAACATCAACAAATACTGGTTTTAAGCCAAGTAAAGCTGCGGATTCGGCAGATGCGACATAATTAAAAGCTGGCATCAACACCTCGTCGCCGGGTTTCAGATTGAGTGCCTGATAAGCAATCTGAAGAGCGTCAGTTCCATTAGCACATGGAATTACGTATTTCACATTTAGGAAATCAGCAAGATCATTTGCAAAAGCTTCTACTGGTTTCCCATTGATAAATGCTGAAGATGAAATCACTTCCTGAATTGCCTGATCGATTTCATCTTTTATTTTCAGATATTGACCGTGAAGGTCAACCATTTTAATTGAATTCCCCATATTTTCGTTTAAATCGCGATTACAAAATTGCTAATAATTTCGCGATTGTTTAGGATGTATGAATCTTACTCTACTAAATTATGCGAAATCTGGGATATTTGTCAGAATTCAATCTTCAATCATCCTATCAAGGACCCCTGCCAATTTGTAGGTGAGATTTCTTCTCGAATATTTTTCAATCCCTTTGGGGATATTGCTTAAATCATTGTTTAAGAATTTATCATACAGGGATAATACGATCTTTTTGATCTGATCCAAATCGTCGTATTCCGAAATAAAACCTGCTTCTGTCTCTTTAAGTATTTGTGCCAAATCGCCGTCAGATGGGCCTATTGCAAAGATTGGTCGGCAGGATGCGAGATATTCAAAAAATTTGCCTGTTAAAATCCCTTTTGCATTTGGACTATCTTTATTAATTGCCAAAAGGAGAACGGCCGATTGTTTCATTAGGTAAGCTGCCTTATCATGAGTGACGTATTCAATTTTTGTGAAATGGTTTGAAAGATTAAATGCAGCGATATCATCAGTTATTGAATTATCAACTTTACCGATCAGTTTTATTTCCAAATCATTACTGAAATTGGGAAGCGTTTCTGAAAAATCTGATAATACTTTCCATAAACCTCTGAGATTAAGGCTTGGCGGAAGTGTTCCAATATGCGAAATTGAAAATTTTGTATCACGTGAAACCTCCTGTACTTCCATATCATCAGAATCGAATCCGTTTGTGATCAAGTTCACATTGCTTGCCCCCATCGATTCGTAATTCATTTTCATATCGCTGCTCACAACCACCATTGCATTGCACTCTTTAATCGTTTTCAACTCAAGGCTTTTGTGCTTTTTGTCGGCAAAAGCAGAGATCTTCAAATCTTTATAATAATCGATATCGGTCCAGGGATCGCGGAAGTCGGCAAGCCATGGAATATTTAGGGACTCTTTTAGCTTCAATGCAATCAAATGCATCGAATGAGGAGGCCCTGTCGAAACTATTGCGTTGGCAGGATACTCCTTAAGATATTTCGTAAGAAATTGAACAGAAGGTTTTATCCAAAATTTGCGTGCGTCGGGGATAAAAAAATTTCCCCTTATCCAAACCGATAATTTTTCCACAAATCCGGGAGATCTTTTATGGTTCAGGAAACCACTGTTGATTTTGACTGAACTCTTTTTACCTGTAATTTTCTTATAAAACTCATAAGGTTCCCAAATAGGGGTTCTAATCACTTCAATCCCATCAGGGATATCTTTTGCCAAAGTATCGTCAATCACCGGAAATTCAGCATTTGAGGGGGTGTAAATCACAGGCTCCCATCCAAACTCACGAAGGTATTTCACGAACTTGAGCCAGCGCTGTACACCTGCACCTCCACTTGGAGGCCAATAATAGGTAATTATCAGTACTTTATGCATCTATTATTGATTTCTTGAAATCTGACTTGATCAATACTGTGTTCAACTTTTAAAAATATTCTTTACAGGAACGGTTGCAATGAAATCTTTCAGATAAAAAGGTTCATAATAGGCTACATCTACAAATTTCTGTAGTTGAAAGTCACGTTCCGACAATGGAATCATATTTTCAGCCAATGTAACTATTCCATTAATGAAGATTGCATTTGGATGATTGATCGCTTCGCGGCATTTGGCTGCTCCATTCCCAAAAAATAACACCTGATTATTCCCAAGATAAGTAAGATACGATTGATGATCAATAATATCCGCTTGTATTCCACGGATTTGTTTTCCTGTTTTATCGTAAAATGAGGTATAAACTTCCATCCTACGAGCATCGATCATCGGGCATAAAAGGAAATCTTCTGTTTTGGGAATTTGATAACTGCACTGATTACGCATAACATGATCTGCCATAGCTTCCAGGGAGGTAATAGCAATCAGCGGCAAATTTGAAGCATAACAGATTCCTTTTGCTACCGATACACCAATCCTTAAGCCCGTGTAGGAACCGGGTCCACCAGATACCGCCACAGCATCAAGTTGTTCCATTGCAAGATTCGATTCTGCGAGCAATTCTTCGATAAAAACAGTAACAAGCATGGCATGATTCTGTCCTGAAAGGTTTTCACGTGTGTGAATCACTTCGCCATCACGAGCGAGTGCTACAGAACATACTTCGGTAGAAGTTTCAATATTTAAAATAAGTGCCATTAACTTTTTTTGCAAAGATGGGAAATATTCAAAAGAGTTAAAACGATTCGTCGCAGTAAACATTCCAATTCCTCAACTGTTGGTAAAATTATCAATAATTTGGCATAAAATATTTATCAATTACAATAAACATTCCCATTTTCTCTATTTTTGCCCGGTTAAAATAAAAGAGTAAACCTTTAATCATTTTCGAAGATTGTTTGTTAATCTATACGAATCAGGTCACATATAATGTTTTCAATGAATAACTCCGGATATTTAGGTGACATGGATAAACAAGTTTGAACGATCAGAATATGCTAAAAACAGTAATAATAGACGACGATTATGTTTCGAGAATGGTTTTGCGGGATATGCTCGAAAAATTTCTCGACAACATTGAAATTCTTGGCGAAGCTGGTACAGTTGCGGAAGGGGTTAAATTAATAGAAGATACTGATCCTGAATTAGTATTGCTTGATATCAGCATGCCTGACGGTACTGGATTTGATCTATTGGATAAATTGAAAACAGTCAATTTCAAACTCATTTTCATTACTGCATATAGTGAATATGCAGTAAAGGCATTTAAATATTCGGCCTTTGATTATATCGTTAAACCACTTAATGTCGACGAACTTACTAAGGCAATTATGCGTATACCTCATATTAAAAGAGTCGATAATAAAGTGAGGGTAAGGACGCTTAAAGAAAATCTGCAAGCCCCCGAAGAGGGTGCAGCGAAAACTGTTGCTTTACCCGAAATTAACGGATTTGCAATTGTAAATGTTGAAGATATCGTGCGTTGCGAAGGAAAAAGAAATTATACCCGAATTATTTTAAAGTCAGCACCTGAGAAAGTAGTCAGCCGTACATTACTTGAATTCGAACATTTATTGGTCCCCCTGGGATTTGTAAGAATTCACCGAAGCCATTTGGTTAATATCATGAATGTAGTGAGGTACCTTAAATCAGATGGAGGAATGGTTGAACTTAAAACAGGAGAATTACTGAAAGTTTCTCCAAAACACAAGGAAAATTTATTGAATAAGCTGTTGTTTAACAAATTATAGTAATTTTAATAAACGGTAAATCCGTAATATCCTTCATAAACATATTCAAAAAAATAACCCTGGCTTTGTGTCGAGGGCACTGAAAAAGTCCCTCGGACATAATTATTAAACTTAAAGCAGTAAAATACAGGTTCAAATCCTTGTACTTTACTGCTTTTTTTAGTATCTTACGGCCTTAAATAAAGGCACTTAG
>Ga0209697_10001680_pt1 | contig 33519 bp, 28 predicted proteins | sample AliMusrvi5mmetaG_FD_184115 | JGI IMG/M metagenome (GOLD analysis project Ga0209697, IMG submission 184115) | Freshwater lake bacterial and archeal communities from Alinen Mustajarvi, Finland, to study Microbial Dark Matter (Phase II) - Alinen... | ecosystem: Environmental > Aquatic > Freshwater... | reverse complement strand
TTCGGTTTTGAGCGCACACGTGCGATGAGCGGCAGGCCCATTGCGGACATCGCCGATGCCGCCAAAGCCTGGGGACAGAACGACGACATCACGGTGGTGACCGTGCGCAGAAACAATGGTTAGGAGCCTAGTGGTTAAGAGGATCCCACACAGGCAACAATTCCAGCGTGAAGCCGTCCACTGGCCCCTCGCCCTTCAGGGATTCGGGGTTGGTCAAGACATCTACGCCACCATTGGCACGATAAATTTCGACCGTGCGCGTTTCGGGATCGATCAACCAGGCAAGCTGTGCTCCGTTATCGATCCATTCGCGCATCTTCTCCCTCAAGATTCGCGGCCGGTCGGTCTTGGATCGCACCTCGATAATGAAATCAGGACAGAGGTGCCAGTAACGTTCCAGCATTTCCGGTGGCATCGCGCGGACTCGTTCCTTGAGAGTCCAAGCCGCATCTGGCGACCGGCGTGCACCGTTGGGGAGAACAAATCCGCCTGCCGCATCGGATACCATGCCTCGCCCATCGTTCTGTGCCCAGATTCCCAATTGCAGCAATATCGCACGGTGGCGATTCCCGGTCATCGAAAAATTGGGCGGCATAACAATTAGTTCCCCTTCCGCGGACATCTCGAAAAACAGATCGGGGTGTTCGGAGCAAAACTCCGCGAACTGTTCATCCGTCATCGGCTGCGCGGTGAGGATCGCGGGCAAAAAGGCCTCGTCAATGGTGAACGCCATGATCTCATTCTACGCCCGCGGCTGATATTCTGTATTACGTGCATCGTTTGCGACTTCTATACGTGTTGATCCCGCTGGCGGCTGCGCTGCCCGCGCTGTCCCAATCGGGCGGCGCATCGGAACTGTTCGAAAAGCGAATCCGCCCCGTGCTCGTCAACAAATGCCAGGGCTGCCACTCCACTTCTCCCAAAGCAAACCTGCGCGTCACTTCGCGCCAATCACTTCTGCAGGGCGGCGACTCCGGTCCGGCGATCGTGCCAGGCAAGCCGGAAGAGAGCAAGCTCTACCAGGCCATCACTTATCACCACACCAAACTACAGATGCCTCCAATGGGCAAGCTGCCGGATGCCGTCATCGCGGACTTCCGCGAATGGATCGCCCAAGGCGCGCCGGATCCGCGCAAGGACGCTCCAGCAAAGCCGGCTGCGAAGGCGGTCAACTGGGAACAGGCGAAGTCGTTCTGGGCCTTTCAGCCGCTCGCGATTTCGAAGACCACCATCGACTCGCTGCTGAAGCCGCAGGGCTCAGCGATCGCTGGCAATGCCTGGCTGCGGCGAGTGACGTTTTCGCTCACCGGCCTGGCGCCCACTCCTGCGGAACTCGCGGCTTTCCAACAAAAACCCGACAAGCGCTCCGCCATCGATCGACTGCTCGGCACGCCGCAGTACGGCGAACGCTGGGCGCGCCACTGGCTTGACCTGGTGCGCTTTGCGGAGACGAACGGCCACGAGTTCGATAACGATAAGAACGACGCGTGGCGCTATCGCGATTACGTCATCCGCGCCATGAATGACGACCTGCCATATGACCAGTTCGTGCGTGAGCATGTGGCCGGCGATCTGCTTCCGCAAAAGCGGCTGTCGAATGATGGAGCCTACCTTGAATCGCCAATCGCCACGACCTCGTGGTGGTTCGGCGAGATCCTCAACAGCGCCACGGACTCGGTGAAATCGCGCGCGGATCAGGTGGATAACCAGATCGATGTGTTCAGCAAGACCTTTCTCGGCCTGACTGTTTCGTGCGCGCGCTGCCACGATCACAAGTTCGATCCGATTCCCACCGCCGACTACTATGCGCTGGCAGGCGTGATGCATTCGACGCGCGTGCGCGAGGCCGTCATCGATAGTCCTCAGCGGCAGGCGGAGATCGCGAAGATACTGGAACAGTATCCGGCGCGTGCGGCGGCGATGGCTCCGAAGCTTGCGCTGCGCGAGGGCGAGGAGATGTTCGAAGGCTTCGACAAGTGGCGGCGCGAGGGCCAGGGCATCACTGTATCGAACGGTGTCGCCGATACGTCGGGCCCGGGTTCATTGGCGGCGGTTGGCTCGCTGACCTCGAAGAAATTCCGCATGCCGCACTTTTATGTGCATGTGCTTATGCAGGGCACCAAGTATGTGAAGCCAAGGCTTGGCGACGGCGACTTGCGGCTCACCGTTGTCGCCGACGATTTCAAAAGCTCGCACTTCTTTCCCGCGGGTGAAGGGAAGTTCACTTGGTCCACGCAGCGCATGACGCTTTCGCATGGACGCTCGTGCTATTTCGAACTGGTGGATCGTTCGCGCGGTGGGTACATGGCGGTGGCGGCCATCGTCATCTCCGATCACAGCAAGCCTCCGGCGATCGCCGACGAACCGGCCATCGCGAAGTTTGCGCCGAACGAAGCGCTCGATTCGCAACTGCCGCCCTCCACGTTCGCGATGATCAATCGCGACGAAGACCCCGCCAACGTGAAGATTCACCTTCGCGGCAGCCATGAAAACCTGGGGGCAGAGGCGCCGCGCGGATTTCTCAAGGTGCTGTGGCGCGAGCCGCGGCCCATCGCTGACACCTCGGGCCGCCTCGAATACGCAGAGTGGCTGACCAAGGATTCGCAAGCGCTTTTGGCGCGGGTGATGGTGAATCGGGTGTGGCGTCATCACTTCGGCTCTGGCATTGTGCGCTCCACCGATAACTTCGGGCTGATGGGTGAAAAGCCTGCCAACCAGCAACTGCTGGACACGCTGGCCCGCCACTTCATTGACAGCGGGTGGAGCCTCAAGCAACTGCATCGCGAGATTCTGCTCACCGAAGCCTATGCGAAGACCGTGCCGGTGCAAAGACTGGAGGGTGAGGCGATCCGCGATACGATGCTGCAACTTTCGGGCCGCCTGGATCGAACGCTCTTTGGCCCGAGCATTGTACCCTACATCAGCAAGTATCAGGACGGGCGCGGCAAGCCGCCGAGCGGGCCGATGGACGCGGATGGAAGGCGCAGCATCTATATTCAAGTGCGGCGAAATTTCTTGACGCCGATGTTCCTCGCTTTCGATTATCCGCTGCCCATCTCGACCATCGGTTCACGCGGGTCGAGTGCGGTGCCGAGCCAGGCGCTGATGCTGCTCAACAATGAGTTTGTGCTGCAACAAGCGCGGTTGTGGGCGAAGCGCACTATCGCGGAGGGGCGTAAAACGGGGGACCTGGTGCGGTCCATGTATCTCGAAGCCTTCGCGCGGCCGCCTTCGGCGAAGGAGCAGGAGGCCGCGCAGAGATATTTACAACAGCATGGCGATAGCGAGGAGAGCCGGGCTGACCTTGCCCACGTTCTGTTCAATACAGCGGAGTTTTCCTATGTTCAATAGGCGTCAGTTTCTTGCGCGCTCGGCCAACGGATTTGGAGCACTGGCCGCGCTGTCGCTCGATGCAGCGACACGGCAGCCGCACTTCAAAGCAAAAGCGAAGAGCGTTATCTTTCTGTTCATGGATGGCGGGCCGTCGCAGATGGACAGCTTTGACCCCAAGCCTCGGTTGCGACTGGAACACACAAAGCAACTGCCTTTCCGGCCGCCGACCACGGTGTTCAACATCAGCGATAAGATTCTGGGCTCGCCATATGAGTTCAAGCAGTACGGGCAGTCGGGCGCCTTTGTCAGCGATCTGTTTCCGCACACGGCCACCTGCGTGGATGACATGACGATCATCCGCAGCATGGTGGCGGACCACTCCGAACATACGGCAGCCAACTACTTCATCCACTCTGGCTCGGGCTTTCAGGGGCGGCCGAGTATGGGCGCATGGATCAACTACGGTCTGGGCAGTGCGTGCGACAATCTGCCCGGTTTCATTGTGCTGGAGAGCGGACTGGTGCCTCCGGGCGGCATGGATTGTTTCGGGGCGGGGTTTCTTCCGGCGAGTTATCAAGGAACTCTGTTCCGGCGCGGCGCAACGCCGGTGGCGGACCTGGAGCCCCCGGCTTCGGAGCGCGCCAAGCAGCGAGAGAAGTTGCAATTGCTGGGAAAGCTTAACGCGGGAGTGGTGGAGCGGTTTGGGTCGTCGAGCGAAGTGGACGCCACGATCAAGAACTACGAACTGGCATTCCGGATGCAGAGTGAGGTGCCTGACCTGCTCGATCTTTCCAAAGAGACTGAGGCCACCAAGGCGATGTACGGGCTTGGCGAAAAGCTCACTGACGAGTTTGGGCGGGAGTGTTTATTGGCGCGGCGGTTGGTGGAGCGCGGTGTGCGTTTCATTGAACTGCTTACACCGGCCCGGCAGGGCCTGGACCGTTGGGATCAGCATTCGAACCTGGAGAACGGGCATCGCATCAACGCGCAGTCAGTGGATAAGCCCATTGCCGGATTGTTGAAGGACCTGAAATCGCGCGGGCTGCTCGATGAGACGCTGGTTGTCTGGGGTGGGGAGTTCGGCCGTACGCCTTGCGCGCAGATGGGCGATGGGGGCTTCAATAAAGATGTGGGGCGTGACCACAATCCGTATGGCTTCACGATGTGGATGGCGGGCGGCGGGACCAGGCCGGGCCTGGTGCACGGGGCCACGGATGAGTATGGCTATTTTGCGGTGGAGAACAAGGTGCATATGCATGACCTGCACGCTACGATGCTTCATCTGTTGGGACTGGATCATAAGCGGCTGACTTTCCGGTATAGCGGGCGGGATATGCGGTTGACGGATGTGGCTGGGAATGTGGTGCGTGAGGTTTTGGCGTAGGGGCGGGGACAGCGTGGCAGTCCCCTCATCGGTTGTGAATGAGTTTCAAAGAAGAGGATAATACTACAATGTCTCCAATCAAACGACGGCGCTTTCTCCAGGCGATCACAACTGCATCGGCTGCCCCGGCGGTCATCGCGCAGCAGCGCGCGACGCCTCCGGTCCCCAAGCTGGAGACTGCGTCGCCTGATGCGGTCGGAGAGACAGTCCACCGCTTCTTCACGGAGCCGCAGTTCGCCGCGCTGCGCAAGCTTGGCGAGATCCTGCAGCCGGCGCAGGGCAAGACGCCCGGTGCTATCGAGTCCGGTGCGCCGGAGTTCCTCGACTTTCTGATTGGAGCCTCGCCGGCGGACCGCAAGAAGGTCTACCGCAGCGGGCTCGATCTGCTCAACGCAGCTGCGCGCCGCAAGTATGCGAAGAGTTTTGCTGAACTCAATGCCGAGCAGGCCGGCGCGGTGCTTAAGCCGCTGCTGGTGGCGTGGGTTTATGACGCGCCGTCCACAGATCCGCTGATCCAATTCATCTGCGAAGCGCGCGAAGACCTGCGCACGGCCACAGTCAATTCGCGCGAGTACGCCGAAGCTGGAGCGGCCTCCGGCAGCCGCCGCCGCGGTGGCAACACCGGCCTCTACTTCCATCCGATTCTCTAATTCAGGACACGCAAATGCCAATCAAAGAATACGACGTACTCATTATCGGCTCCGGCCACTCCGGAGGCATGGCGGCGAATGTTCTGGCGAAAAAGAACCTCTCGTGCCTGATGCTCAATGCGGGCGCTGTGGTCGATCTGGAAAAGGACCGCAGCCTTAAGGCCGCGCATGAGCTTCCGTTTCGCGGCTTCGGCAAGCCCGGCCGCAATCCGCACATCGTGATCGGCACGGAGTTCAACGCCAATCAGTGGGTGGATGAGACCGAGGTCCCCTATACGCACGAGCCCGATGCGCGCTATGACTGGGTGCGAGTGCGCCACGTCGGCGGGCGGTCGCTGTTCTGGGCGCGGCAGTCGTTCCGGTTGAGCGATTACGAGTTCAAAGCGAAGGACCATGATGGCTTCGGCGAGAATTGGCCGATTAACCATGCGGAGCTTGCGCCGTACTATTCAAAAGTCGAAGGCATCTTCAAGGTCGCAGGCCGCAATGAAGGGCTGCCGCAGTTTCCAGACGCGAACCTGCTGCCGCTGGGCGACGCACCGGATAGCCAGACCATTAAGCGCCTCACGGATGCGGCCTCGGCGAAGGGCATTCGTGTTTCAAAGATGCGTGCGGCAATGGGTGAGGGTGGCCTCGCCAGTTCGGTGAATCTGTTGTTGCCGGAGGCCGCGGCTACGGGCTTTCTCGATGTGGTTCCCAACGCCATCGTGCGCGAGATCACAGTCGACAAGAAGACCGGCCTCGCCAATGGCGCGCATTTCGTGGAGCGGCATTCGAAGCGGGAGGTCCACGTTAGGGCGCGAGTGGTTGTGCTGGCGGCGGGAACGCTGGAGAGCGCGCGACTGCTGCTCAATTCCGGTATCGCTAATTCGAGCGGCCTGGTGGGGCGGTATCTCATCGATCAGATCTATGGCTGCCGCGTGGTCGCATCGGTGCCTGAGGCGCGGGACGGCAAGGCCAAGCCGGGCATGATGGGCGGCGGCATGTTCATCCCCCGCTTCCGTAATTTGCAGAAGGGCGAGAAGAACAACTTCCTTCGCGGATATGCGCTGCCTATCGGCAGCGGCGGCAGCGCGGAACCGAAGTTGTTCGCGGCTTATGGCGACGATTTGCAGAAGAAGCTGGATGGTTATCGCGGGTCGTGCGTTTCGGGCGGCATCTATGGCGAAGTGTTGCCTCGCTATGAGAACCATGTGCGGATCAACAAGGATCTGAAGGATGCGTGGGGCATCCCCACGCTGCACATCCACGCCAAGTATACGGAGAACGAATTGAACATGGCCAAGGACGCGGCAAACACGCAGGAGGAGCTGTATAAAGCGGCGGGCTTTGAGATTCTGGCTAAGAGCGATAAGATTTACGCTCCCGGTTATAGCATCCATGAATTGGGCACTTGCCGCATGGGCGATGATCCAAAGAAGAGCGTGTTGAATAAGTACAGCCAGAGCCACGATATTAAGAATTTGTTTGTTGTGGATGGTTCGGCGTTTGTGACTGGCGGGTGGCAGAATCCGACGATGACGATTTTGTCGCTGTCGATGCGGGCGTCGGAGTATCTGGCGGAGCAGTTGCGGATGAAGAATCTATGAGAAAGGCAGACCGCTTTCTCCAATGGTGTGAAAGAATGCGCTCGCAAGCGAGCGGACAGGCGAAACCGCCTGTCCCACCTTTGAGGACACGTGACTTCCGCTGGCACCTAGCGATACTGGTGCTGTTCCTTCTGGCGACAGCCGCTTTTGCGGAGGCTCCTAAGCAACCGGTGCCGTTCAGTCACAAACACCACGCCGGCACCCTGAAACTGGCGTGCAAGATGTGCCACCCGAATCCGGACCCGGGCGAGCGCATGCTCATCGCTTCCACCACGGTCTGCATGCAGTGCCACTCGTCAATTAAGACGGACAGTCCGCACATCCAGCGCATCACTGCGCTCGATAAGATGAAGCGCCCGGTGAAATGGGAGCAGGTCTACGCTGTGCCGTCCTACGTGAACTTCAACCACAAGCTGCACCTGGCGAAGGGCAATACCTGCCAGGAGTGCCACGGACCGGTAGCCGAGCGGGAAGAGATCTCGAAGGAGACCGACATTTCCATGGCTGGCTGCATCGCCTGCCACAAAGAGAAGAAGGCGGGCATCGGCTGCGCGTTCTGTCACGAACAAAAGGAATAACGTCCAATATGTCCCTGCGCCTCATCACGGCACTTCTATTTACGGCTATCCCGGTATCCGGTCAGCCCTTCCTTGAAAAACCGTATCTGCAACTGGGCAATGCACCGAAGCTCGCGGCCCAGGAGAGCCTGGTGCTCATGTGGCACACCGCCAACACGCCGGCCGAGTGGTCGGTTGAAGTCAAGACGTCGAAGGACGCGAAATGGCGCGCGGCAGCGAAGCCGGCATCGCAGGTGGCCTCTGCCCCGGCAGGACCGGCGGCTTCAGATCCCATCGAGCCGCATCTGATCTATCGCGCGAACATGACAAAGCTGGTTCCCGGTGAGGAGTTTCAATACCGCGTGCTGCTGGCAGGCAAGCAGGTCTTCGAGGCGACGGCCAAGGCGCGCAAGTCCGCTTCGCAGCCTTACCGCTTCGTCCTGTTCGGCGACTGTGCCGCTAATACCGCCGGGCAGCGCGGCGTGGCCTATCAGACGTGGCTTGCGAAACCGGACTTCGTATTTATCCCCGGCGACATTGTTTATAGCTCAGGCCGCATCAGCGAATACCGTACCAAGTATTTCCCCGTCTATAATGCCGACGAGGCGAGTGCCACCACCGGCGCTCCGCTGATCCGCTCGACGACGTTTATCGCCGCGCCGGGCAATCACGATACGGACCTGCCGCACTATCGCCGCTTCCCGGATGCGCTGGCTTACTTTCTCTATTGGGACCAGCCGCTCAACGGGCCTGTGGCAGCGAAGGGTGCAGTCAAGCAGTCACACGTCATCGAAGGGAATACCGATGCGCAGCCCGCGTTTCTAACGGCCGCCGAGCCGCGTTACCCCGGCATGGCGAACTTCTCGTTCGACTACGGCAACTCGCACTGGACTGTGCTTGACGCCAACAAATACATGGATTGGTCGAGCCCGGCGCTACAGGAGTGGCTCAAGAAAGATCTCGCCGCGGCCAAGTCAGCGACGTTTCGCTTTGTGGCGTTTCATCACCCCGGCTTTAACTCCTCCAAGTCGCACTTCACCGATCAGTGGATGCGGCTGCTGGCGCCGATCTTTGAGGCCAATCACGTGGACATTGTCTTCGCGGGTCACGTCCACAACTATCAGCGCAGTTTCCCGCTGAAGTTCACGCCGAAGCCGCAGAAAGACGGCACGGCGATGGGGCCGAAGGGCGAGGTGGATGGAGATTTCACGCTGGATAAAGGATTTGGAGACGGCACCACGGCGAAGCCGCAAGGAGTCATTTACATTGTGAGCGGCGCGGGCGGCGCGGGCCTGTACAATCCGGAACAGACCACTGATGCCGCCAGCTGGCAGCCGTTCACCAACAAATTCCAGTCGCAGGAGAATTCGATGAGCCTGGTGGATATCAGCGGCAGGAAGTTTTCGCTGAAGCAGATCTCGGCAACAGGGAAGGTGCTGGATTCCTTCGAGATCAATAAGTAGCAAAGCAATGGAAGATATGGGGCCGTTTGAAACGCTTGCCGGCTTGATGCCTGTGCTGCCTCCCGAGTCGGTGGAGGGGCTGCTCGCCACCTATGAATCGATGGCTGGCGGCGGCGCGCAGCGGGAAGCGGCGGCGCAACTGCTGCGCACCACTGCGGGGAACTGTCCGGATCCGGCTCGACGCGAACGGCTGCTGCGGGCCGCGAGTGCAATCGAGAGCGGCGTGGTGGCCGAATTGACGGCAGAGGAAGCGGCGGCCCGAAGCGCCTGCATGGGCTCCGATAAAGACGTGGAACTCCCGCCCGATTTGCCGGCTGCCGAAGTGGAAGATGACGACGAGTATGACGAGTTCAGTTATATGGACCAGCCTCCTCCGAAGCTGCCTCATCTGCGTATTGCGGATTTCTTCCCAGGGCTGCGATTGCGTGTAGGCCGCGACTTCGCCGATCATTTCCAGCGAGCATTTTGCGAGGGCGACCTACTCGAAGTACTCACCTGCGAACCATCGGAGGAGGGCTTCCTGATCGCCTGCCTTTCGAGCAACATTCGACTGAGCGATCCGGCGGTCATTGAGAACGCGGAAAACGGCTGGCTGCAACCGCTCCCGGCGATCAGCTGCCTGCAGGAACTGCTACAGATTATCGAGCAGGATCTTGATATTGCCGAGGCCGAGGCGGAGGACGAAGGGGACGACGACCAGTTGGAGCGAATCGAAGAGTTGCGCGATGAGCTGGGCCGCTGCGCGGAATGGCTGGACAGCACAGCACCAAGAGAGGCTACGCCGAAGATTGCCGGCGCACGCAGGCTGTCAAATGTCTTTGGCCCGGGTCACCGCTCCGAAGCATTTGTCACGTTCTTGTTGGCGGCCTTGCCTGTCGCGATGGAAGATTGAACACCCCTGTTCACCCATCGCTTCAGCACGCGGTCCAGTTCGGCAAGATCGATCGGTTTGGCCAGATAGTCATCCATCCCTGATTCCAGGCAGCGCTCGCGCTCGCCATTCATGGCGGAGGCGGTCAACGCGATGATCGGTATGCGGCTACGGCCATCTTCCGCTTTGCGAATCTCTTTGGTCGCCTCGTAGCCATCGATCCCGGGCATGTGGCAATCCATGAAGATTGCGTCAAAGGGATGCGACCTCCATTGGCGCAAAGCCGTCTCGCCATCGGAGGCGGCGATCACAAAGTGCCCGGCCTTCCGCAACAGGCTCAAGGCAATGCGCTGATTCACCGCATTATCTTCCACCAGCAGGATGGAAGCGGAGGGAGGATGCTCTTGCTCAGCCACCGACAAAGCCGGTGACGGCTCCGGCGTGGCGGCCGGGACAGCCGCGGGAATCCAGAACCAGAAGGTTGAGCCTTCGCCGATCCTGCTCTCGACACCAATCTCCCCGCCCATGGCTGTCACGAGTTCTTTGGCGATGGCAAGCCCGAGTCCGGTTCCCCCGAAGCGCCGACCGATGGACGATTCCGCCTGTGAAAACTTCTTGAAGAGCTTTCTTCTGCCTTCGGCCGATATACCAATCCCCGTGTCCGTAACGGAGAGCTTGAGACGCTGGGTAGAGGCGTCCGGTTCCCAATCCACCTCTACGTTGATCGAACCGCTGCCGGTGAACTTCAAGGCGTTGCCCAGGAGATTGCTCAGCACCTGCCTGACACGAGCCGAATCTGCCACGATCAGCGGCGGCAGCCGGTCCAAACCGGAGCATTGGATCGAAATGCCTTTTGCAGCAGCCTGAGGATAGAAGACTTTCAGAACTTGCGAAATCAGCTCGGCAGGCGACACCGCGGCCGGGTTCAGGTCGAAATGCCCTTTTTCGATGCGGGCCAGGTCCAGCAGATCATTCACGATGGTGAGCAGCGTTCTGCCGCTGCTGACAATGAGATCGACCGACTCCTGCTGTTCCGGCTTCAGCTTGGATTCGGCCAGGATGCGGCTCATGCCGATGATGCCATGGAGAGGTGTGCGGATCTCATGACTGATATTGGCCAGGAACTGCGATTTCGCGGAGTTCGCCGCATCGGCAGCCTGCTTGGCCCGCTTGACCCGGAAGAGCAGGAAAAGGAGAAGGATCGAAAACACTCCCAATGTAGCAGCCAGGCGGAGTGAGAGCTGTTTCGCCTCATTGGCTTCTTCTGCCCTGTACAGGGCATCTGCTTCGCCGCCGTAGAAGTAGTTCCAGCGCCACAGCAACTGCGTCATTGTCCCATCTGCCTGCATTCTGGTGATTTCAGCACGCAGCAGATCCGCCACCGGGGCCGCCTCCTGAGTCGAGGCGATTCCAAGTTGAGACGGTGGCACGTTCATCCCGATCATGGCGAAGCGAGCTTGCGAACAGGACTCCGGCCGGTTCAGGACGAGGGCCTGCGCGGTTCGGGCCTCGGTCACCATCATGTCGGTGAGCCCTTTGCACAAGGTGCTCATTACCTCATAGCGCGAGGCGTTGAAGACGATCTGTGCGTTGGGGAAGATTGTCTTGGCGATTTTAGTAGCCAGCATGTAATTGACAACTCCCACGCGCTTTACGGCACTTAGTCCCGCAGGTGTAGCCAATGCAGAATCCGTGGTGACTCCAACATAAGTGTTGGTCAAGTAGGGCTTGGTGAGATGGACCTGGGACGGGGATTGAAGCGATATCGAAAGCAGGGGCCAAAGGTCGACGGAGTGTTCCGTGATTGCCTTAAACGGCCCTTGCGGGCGGATCACCCACTGCATGCGGATGCCGGTACGCCGTGCAGCCTCCTGGACGACTTCGGCGGTCATGCCCTCCGCGCTGCCATCAGGCCTCAAAACATGGTAGGGGAAGGAGTTGTCAGTACCGATCAGGTAGACACGGGTGGTATCCAATCCCAACGCCGGGGCGCAGAAGACAGCCCATAGCAGAGCAATACACCTGAACCGCACGGCGGCGGGTCTGGTCAAGCGGACGTGTTGGCACTGCGGCCACAACGCTGACATATCCAATCTGGCCTCAGGTGCTTATCGGCCAGCAAGCCTCAAATATCGCAGCAATCGAATTGCTAAGTTGATTCTACATCTAATCCTATTCAGTTGGTGCGGTCAATCGAGCCAGTGGGCCGATTTCCAATCGGCTGCTGGCTGCCAGCCTGCCCCACGATGCGGGCACCTGGCGGCGGAGTCGTGATAACCTCATAGTTAGCAGGTTCCTGCGACAGCTAAGCCCCGAATGACCAAAACCTCACTCGAAAAAAACAAGATCAAGATCCTTCTGCTGGAGGGAATTCACGCCAGCGCCGTCGACGCATTCCGGGCTGATGGATACACGGAGATCGATTATCACGCCAAGTCAATGCCGGAGGATCAGTTGATCGAGTGCATCAGCGATGCCTATTTTGTGGGCATACGGTCGGCGACGGAGTTGACGGCGCGGGTCTTCGAGAATGCTCCCCGGCTGACCGGCGTGGGCTGTTTTTGCATCGGCACCAATCAGGTGGACCTGGATGCGGCGCGCGATCGCGGCATCCCTGTATTCAACGCACCGTTTTCCAACACGCGCAGCGTGGCGGAACTGGTGCTGGCGGAAATCATCTTCCTGATGCGGGGCATTCCGTTCCGCAACGCCTCCACGCATCGCGGGGGCTGGCTCAAGACGGCCACGGGTTCGAACGAAGCGCGCGGCAAGGTCCTGGGAATTGTCGGTTACGGGCATATCGGTACGCAGGTCGGTCTGCTTGCTGAAGCGCTCGGCATGCAGGTGATCTATTACGACGTCGAGACCAAACTGGCGCTGGGCAACGCGCGTCCGGTGGCGACGCTGGAGGACCTGCTGGGAGCGGCTGACGTCGTCACGCTGCACGTGCCGGAGACTCCGCAGACGTTCCAGATGATCGGCGCTGAGCAAATGGCGCTGATGAAACCGGGGTCGAAGCTGATCAACGCGGCGCGCGGGACGATCATCGATATCGAGGCGCTGGCTGAGGCGCTGACTTCGAAGCACCTGGCCGGGGCGGCGATCGACGTCTTCCCGGTGGAACCCAAGACCGCCAAAGACGAGTTTGTGTCTCCGTTGCGATCGTTCGATAATGTGCTGCTTACGCCGCACGTCGGTGGCTCGACCGAAGAGGCCCAGCAGAACATCGGCATCGAAGTCGCAGGGAAGCTGATCAAGTACAGCAACAACGGCTCCACGCTTTCCGCGGTGAATTTCCCTGAGGTGTCGCTGCCGGAACATCCGGGTAAACATCGCCTGCTGCATATCCATCACAATCAACCGGGCGTGCTGTCAAAAATCAACGCCATTTTCTCTGAGAACGAGATCAATATCGCCGGCGAGTACCTGCAAACCAACGCCAAAATCGGCTATGTTGTGATCGACATCGAGTCTGGGGAAAAGACGGAATCGATGCATCTGAAGCGGCTGCTCGATGAGGTAAAAGGCACAATCCGCACGCGAATTCTCTACTAGCGGGTTGTGGAAAGTGGGTGAAATCCCACACGGGCTGCAATTCGCAGCGCGGCAACTTGCTGAAATACAACACATTGCTTTTGGCGCGCCAATTGCCATTATCCTAGCGGAGATACCAATGGCCTACGTTATTACCGATACCTGTACCAAAGACGAACTCTGCGTGGAAGCTTGCCCGGTCAACTGCATCCACCCGACCAAAGATGAACCCGGCTTCGCCGAAGCAGCACAGCTTTATGTGCATCCGGATGAGTGCATCGATTGCGGTGCGTGCATTCCCGTTTGCCCCACCAGCTCAATTTTCGTGTTGGATGAAGTCCCTGCGGAATACAGCAGGTTCATTGAAGTAAACGCTGCTTATTACGCCTGATTCCAGTAGTTCAGCAGTCCGAACAGGGCGGCCCACAAAACGCCCATGAAGTGCCAGTACATGGCCGTGACCATGGCGAAGCTTCTATGCCTGCGCAGAGGAGGTTCACCGTGGTCAGCGTTTAACTTGCCGGCGCCGATGAGCAACATGACCATGGCGATCATCCCTCCGGCGAGGTGGGCCGCATGAAAACCCGTGAAGGCGTACCACATGGAGCCATGCGGGTTGCCTTTCATAAACACGCCCTGCACGGCGAGATTGACCCACGCCAGCGACTGGCAGACCAGAAACAGACATCCCAACGCAAACGCCGCCCACAGCAGTTTGCGATAGGTGTGGAACATCGCGCGCCGCAGATATCGGCGGGCTAGTTCCAGCAGGATGCTGCTGAACAGTAATGCCACCGAACCGGCCCACATCTGGGGCGGAATCTTCACCGGGCGCCACAGTCCCTGGCGGGCGAGGGCAAAGGCGTAGGCCGCCACCAGGCCGGCAAACAACATGAAGATGGAGGCCAGGGTGATCCACATCCCGAACCGGTTTCTATTCATGCTCAATGTAGCTGCTTCACCCCGCTTTTCAAATTATACCCGTAGACCGCTAAGTCGAAGTAAACTGGTACTCAGGGAGAATTGGAACCAATGAGAATCACATCGGTCATTCTGGCCGCGCCGCTGCTTTGCCTGCTGGCACTTGCAGCGGACGATGCCAAACCAGGTGGAGCCAAGGAAGATATTAAAGAGGCGGGCGGCGCCAGCAAGCAGGCTGTGGTCAAGACTGGCGAGGCAACGAAAAAAGCGGCTGTGGCGACCGGGGGCGCGGTAAAAAAGGGCGCCGTCAAGACGGAAGAGGCGACCAAGGGCGCCGCAGTAAAAACAGGTGAGGTAACCAAAGGCGCGGCTGTAAAAACCGGCGAAGCAACTAAGGGCGCTGCGGTGAAAACAGGCGAAGTGACCAAGGGTGCAGCCATTAAGACCAGCGATGCCACTCGCCACGCGGCCGATAAAACCGAATCGGCCACCAAGACCGCAGCCGTTAAGACGGGCAATGCGGTAAAGGGCGCGGCGGTCAAGACCGGTGAAGGTGCGGTAAAGGCGGGGACGGCAGTGAAGAACGGAACCAAAGCGGTGGTTCACAAATCGGCAGGCGCGGTGGAATCAGGCGCGGAGAAGGTAAAAGAGAAGTCCCAGTAGCAGATCAAAGGGGACGCCGCCATCGCGACGTCCCCGGCTTCCGTTAACGACGGAAACCTCCCCGGTAATAGCCTCGTCCGTAGTAGCCACGCCCCACATAGATCCCTACCGAAGGCCCGTATCCGTAGTAATACGGATCATAGGCAGGTCCATAGTAGTAAGGCATGGGCTGCGGCGCCATATCTGAGCGCTGATGCAAGCTCGGAGGCGGGCGCGAGCCGTCCTGGCGTCCGTAATCTTCGGCAGTCGCGTAGCGGAAAGCCTGCGGAGCCTGTGCGGTGGAAATCGTCACCGGCGTTTCCACGCGGAACGTCATCACGGCTTCCGGGTAGATTACGGTCGGGCGGCCACGGCTTAGCAGAACACCAGCGACACCTGCTGCTGCGCCTGCACCGGCCCCGATCGCGGCGCCACGGCCCCAGTCAGCGGCGGCTCCGACTGCGGCACCCACCGCTGTGGTGCCGGCAACCGCGCCGACGTCGCTACCGACAGAGGTGTCGCCGTTACGAGCCAACATCTGCGAACGCAGGGGAAGCTGCTGGCCGTCGACCAGCGAAATGTCAGTCAGTTCCAGGCCCAGTTTCGAGGTACCCTGAACGCGTCCGGCTTTCTGGGCCTCGGCCACTCGACCGGCAACGGTCTGTCCGCGATAGGCGACTGTAACGCCATCGATCACGATGGGCCTGTCGAGCACTGCGGTGAAGGAATCGCCCGGCTGGTTGCGGTCAGAGGAGAGCATCTGGTTGATGCGCACCGTGACGAAAGTGCCCTGGCGCAAGGTCAGTTGCGCCGGGACGGCCTGCTGTTGCTGCATCGGCGGTGGAGGCTGCCCTGGATCCTGTGGGTAGGTTTCTGGAGTATCCGCACGCTGGCCGGCCTGCGGGGCGGGCGTTGCGTCGCCGAACCTCCGCCAGCCACCCTGATTGGGTTGCTGCTGCGGCTGATCCTGTGCGAACGTAAGTCCTGCAAACGCGATCATTGCCACCGAAGCGGTCCGGAAGATTTTGTTGGTAATCAGTTTCATATTCAATCCCTCGTCTCAATCGACGCCAATTACACTGCATGTGTTTCACCAAAATGCATCTTGTTGATTCGGTTAACACCTTTGGTTGCAACAGATGGCCGGAATCCACCAAGGTGGTGGTTTTCGGCCACAGGGAGTGTTGCGGAATCCTGGCCAAGGCGAACAGCATTCCTGAGTGAACGTGAAAACGATTCCTGTAGGAAGGCGAACAGTATTCCTGGCTGAAAGCGAACAGTGATTCCTGCGGGAAGGCGAACAGATTTCGCATATCCCAGGAATGGCGTTCGCGATGGCCAGGAATGTTTTCCACAGGCGTAGCGGCGCTGGACATTATCCCGGCACAATGAACCCTCCAAGGGAGGATCAGAGTGCCGGCAAGGAGACTGTCCATGCGAAAACTACGAGAGGTTTTGCGCCTCCGATATGAACTCAAGCTGAGTTACCAGCAGATCGGGCGAAGCTGCGCGGTCGGCGTCAGCACGGTGCACAAGTACCTGAAGCGAGCCGAGTCGGCTGGTCTCACCTGGCCACTACCCGAGGATTGGGACGAGAAGCGGCTAGAGGCCGAACTGTTCCCGCGTGGGGAACAGGCCGCAGACAAGCCACCCAGGCGTCTACCGCCAGACTTCGCCCGGATTCACGCAGAACTGCGCGAACACAAGAATCTAACTCTGCAGTTGCTGTGGGAGGAATACCGGCAGGTCAACCCGGATGGCTACGGCTATTCGCGTTACTGCTATCTGTACCAGCGGTGGCGCTCGAAGCTGGACATGGTACTGCGCCAGGAGCACAAAGCAGGCGAGAAGATGTTCGTCGATTGGGCTGGCGCGACGATTCCCGTTTATGACCGCCATAGCGGCGAGTGCTGGCAGGCGCCGCTATTCGTGGCTGCCCTCGGCGCCAGTTCCTATACTTGGGCCGAGGCCACTCGTGATCAGCAGATGGAAGCCTGGCTGGGGTGCCACGTCCACGCCTTCGAATACTTTCACGGCATCCCGGCCATTGCCGTTCCCGATAACACCAAAACCGGAGTCACCAAGGCGCACCGCTATGATCCGGATCTGAATCCGACTTACTACAACTTTGCGGTGCACTGCGGCTTCGGAATCGTGCCCGCCAGGCCGCGCAAACCTCGCGACAAAGCCATCGTCGAAAATGCCGTTCAGGTGGCGCAACGCTGGATCGTGGCGGCGCTGCGCCATCGCAAGTTCTTTTCTCTCGCGGATCTGAACGCGGCAATCCGCGAGTTATTGACGAAGATGAACCATCGGCCCTTCCGCAAGAAAGAAGGCACGCGTGCCAGCCTGTGGGAGTCCGTGGACAGGCCGGCGTTACAGCCGTTGCCCAGCCAGCCATTCGACCTCAGTGAGTGGTCCCGCGCCCGCGTCAACATCGATTATCACGTGAGCTTCGATTCTAATTTCTACAGCGTGCCCTACAACCTGGTACACGAGTTGGTGGAGATCCGCTCGACGCCAACCACGGTCGAGATCCTGCACAAAGGCACACGCGTGGCATCGCATGTGCGCAGCCGCGGAAGCGGCAAAGTGGTCAGCGTTGACGAGCATCGCCCGAAGAGTCATCGCGCACACCTGGAATGGACACCCTCGCGCATGATCCATTGGGCCGGCAGCATTGGCCCCAACACCGCGCATTTGTTCGAACGCATGATGGGCGACATGCCACATCCGGAGATGGGCTATCGGGGCTGTCTGGGGATCATCCGGCTAGCGAAGGAATATTCGTCACAACGCGTAGAGGCGGCGGCCGCACGCGCCGTGCTGGCCGGTGCATGCCGCTATAAGAGCGTCAAATCGATTTTGAAAAATGCGTTGGATCAGACGCCTCTGTCTTCGCCTCCGGCTGCCTCTACACCGCCGCACGACAACATCCGGGGCTCGGAATACTTTGAATAGGAGAATACACATGCTACAAGAACCGATGATTGAAAAACTGATAGCCATGCGGTTGCCAGGCATGGTGGAAGCATTGAAGGCGCAGGATCAGGACCCGGCAACGCACGAGCTGAGCTTTCTGGAACGGCTCGGCATGCTGGTGGATCAACAGTGGACATGGCGAGAGAATCAGGCACTGGAACGGCGATTGAATGCAGCCAAGCTCAAGGGTGCATGCGTTGAAGAGATCGACTATCGCAGCGCTCGCGGTTTGGATAAGAACGTGATCCGTGCGCTGGCGCAGAACTCGGTTTGGGCCGCTCAACACGAAAATATCTTCGTGCTCGGACCCACCGGTGTCGGCAAGAGCTTCGTCGCTTGCGCGCTGGCACAGAAGGCTTGCCGCGATGGTTATTCGGCACTCTACCTGCGTGCTCCCATGCTGTTTCGCGATCTGGCGATCGCGCGCGCTGACGGCAGCCTGCGCAGTTTGCTGGCGCGTCTGGGCCGCATTGACGTGTTGGTGATTGACGATTGGGCGATGGCTCCGATGGCAGAAACCGAACGCCGGGACTTCTGGGAAATCTGCGAAGACCGTTACCAGACTCGCTCGACGATCCTGACCTCGCAACTGCCGGTGGCGCGCTGGCACGAACAGATCGGCGATCCAACGGCTGCCGACGGCATTCTGGACCGGTTGGTTCACAACGCCCACCGGATCGAGATGCGTGGTGATTCGATGAGAAAGAAACGACCCGCGCAGCCGGCGAAATAAGGCTCGCCGGGCCTCTGCGGGCTGAGGCAGGGACAAGGGCTGCCGCCCCTTTCCCCGCACCCCTTTCTCTGACTCAAGCGGCGTTCCTCCGCTTCGCTCCGGATAAGTTTTTCTTGACGAAGACGAACGCTTCTTGCACAATCAAAGGGCCAGCGTCGCTACGCTCCGATTGCTGTTCGCCTTCAGACAGGAATGCCGTTCGCGTTCCCTCTGGAATTACTGTTCGCCTTCACTGGAATACGCATGGAGTTCAAATGTTATCATCGGCAACCGCCTTGGCACATCGTCCCCAAACTTTTATCAGCCCGGATCAAGCGACTGTACGGATCCCGCCTCTAAGTTTGGCCGCAACCAGAGAGTCGCTCTCTCTGCGCGCCGGCAGCCTATGGCCTTGGCAATCTCGCTCTACTTACTTGCTCCGTTTGTATGGCGTGAGTGCTTCACGCGAAACAACTAAATGCCATCCACGCTGTCCAGAAATTTCCTTTTGAGGGGAGGCGATAGTTCTTTGAATTTTTCGACCAACCAATCGATTTTGAGATCATCAAGTCGGCCTTCGATCTTTTTGAGCAACTCTACTCGTTCCTCGCTGTGGATCTCCGTGAGAATTGGAGGAGGGGCGCTAGCGCGTGCGTGAAGACGATTAGCGTCTGCGGCCGAGAGCATTGACACGTTTGAGGCCTCACTGGCGAGGGCTGCGATCCACTCGGCGCTAGCTTCTCCCCGGCATTTGGAGATCTTCCCAACGAACGCTTTGATAACGCTGCCTGGTGCCCACGGTACGTCATCGTCCATAATAACCTGCTCGGCGTCCTCCTGTAGCTTCTTTGCTAACGCTTCGAACTCTGCCCAAGTCTGTCGATCATTCGCGAGTTGCTTGTGATCCTCGGAATACATCCGCAATGCTCTTCGCATCAGGTGTAGGTCCTGGAGGTCCTTTGGACAGTTTTCAAAGGCCGTCACCAACGAGTCTACTTCCGCGATGCAGTGGTCGAGGTCCTCATTTGATTCAATAGTGAGATTCCAGATCTCTTCAAGTCGCCGAATAATTTGATCGACAGCCTCTTTGAGCTGAACGGTAAACTGCGATAGCTGCGTTCTCACTTCTGCTAATTCGCTCATTGTAATTCGCTTCGACATGCCCTGCAGACTGGCCGTGTATGCTTTTCCCGCATCCAATAAGGCGCGCCCATCGGCGACACGAACCACGCGCAGCGCGTCACTATGGGCCACGACCCATGATCGAACATCGCGGACTAACTGCCGCGCCTCAGCCGCGGTCTCCGCATTACGAATGGCTTGGTTTACGTGCTTTGTGAGCTCATCGGCGAGAGTTAACAGCTTCAATTTCTTCAAGCTGCCGCCCAGCTGATTGATCATCCTATGCTTAAACTCGCCTACCGCATCCGGTGCATCTCCCCTCGGCGTCTGATGTTTTAACCACCCGACAAAGGACTGAGTTACTTCCTGTTTTGCGCGTTCGACATGCGGTCGAAGTTCAGAAATCTGGTGGTCATCCCAGAGAGGTCGTTCCCTTTCCATCAACTCGCACAAATCTTGCAGGGTCGCAGCTGCCCATGAAACCAGACTCACATCATCTTTTCGGTGGCCTGTTTCCATCCTTCGGAACGCATCATCTTGTTTCTGCTGCATCTCAGCGAGTTGGATTGAGGCGGCTTGCCCCTGCTCCCTCAGATGGAGCTCTCGGTAGCTCAATGCCGGCGGCACGGGGACCCGATCCTTAAGGATCGAAGCACGCTTGAGGCACTCGATCCTATTGGAATAGCTCCTCGCCTGTTCCCATTCTTCCAACAATATTTCCCATTCAGACGAGCCCTCGCCCAAAGTAATTAGGTAGACGTCGCGCAATCCGTTGAGGTCCAGGAACTTTCCGCTGAAGATTCCCTCTTGCAACAGTTGGGAGACGGCATATTGCTGACCGTCGCGCAGCACTATCAATTTTTCAGATCGAGCGGCTACGAAAACGCCCAGCAGCAGGCCTGCCGAGGCAACGTTGGCTCCGTTTGGAGCCTTACATAACTGGCGAAGAGCCTGCTCGATTGGCAGCCGTTGCTCACCACTGGAAAGCAACTCATCCCATTTGGTGGAGACGTTACGCACGACAGGATGAGTGGGTCGGTTCATGACATTACCAGTCTTGCCGAAGATGCCCCAGCTTTCCTTGAGGACGCCGATTGCCCTATTCTTGACCTTTACAGGCTTGACCATCACGGCGTCGTAATCGAGGGTCCCCAGAAGGAGATCGCGCGTCAACTCCTGGCAAGAGTCGGCCGCGTTCCCTTTCGCCGTGGTAAATCCATCAAACGGAAAGGTGAGCGGACTTTTGTAGATCCGTGAAAACAGCTCAGTGCCAGCCTTGCCAAGTCTTTGCGCTTCGAGTCCGTCCTTTAACGATGTCACGTATCGACGCCGTTTGATCATTTCGTCGATGTGGCTGCGGACCGTCTGGCGTAGTTTTTCAGTGTGGGCGCCAATAAGATTGCCAAATCTCACGCGGTCTTCTTGGCTCACTGATTCTTCTAAAACCGCTAACTCGGCCATCCCCTGCCCTAAGATTCCGGCCTCGTCGTGAAGAACAACGGTGAGAATTGGTAAGGCAGGTGCCTGCGCTTCGGCTGCGGCCGCGCCGAGGCTCCGCCTGAGATCCCTTTCCACCATCGCTAAGTCGCGATCCGCCTCGACGTAGCAATAGATGATAGTCCCTCGGGCGTCATCTACGGCTACGGCCCGCTGCCAACGATCGGCCGCAAGTTTGAGGTGCATCGCGAAGTTTTCGAGATTCGACGTTACGCCTTGATACCGCCACTCGCGAGTAGTGATCTTGTTTAGTTCGGCGAAATCGCAATCCAGATCGCTGAGCAAGTCACACCACGTCGAACCCCTGCTAGCAAAAAGGGACGACTTGCCACGCTCATCATAGGTACTAGCGACGCGCTGCCGAATATACGAAAGGAACTGTGTTCGGGGCACAGCGTCGCCGAGGATACGCGATGCACTCCTCCATCGCGGATTCGAGCCAGCAATCGCTGCAGAGTGGGACGGTCGGAGGTCGCGCCGGAATACCCTTCGTCATCGAAACACTCATCTAAAAGCACCCAACCTTTGGAGAGATGCGATCACACGAAAGACTAACAAGCCTCGAACTCGATCTGGCAAGAGGAAAGTTCGTTCGTGTGAACTCACCGAATGGCAGGAATAAATTGCGCAGCTAACCAGGTTTCGGGTTGGAGCCTCGATAATATCAGACCACATGTTTATCAAGGGAAAAATGAAATGTACGGCTGCTTGTCTGCTCCCAGCATAGTCCGGACTAAACCGAGTTATGAATTCTGTGCAAGTGGCCCCCCAAGTTGGACACTGCCGTCAACAAACGCTTCCTGTCAACCGGAGAAACCAGACAATCGATATGAGAATACGTGGGTTAAGGCGGCCTCAACCTGGGGGTTGAGCGTGGCCTCCCAGCTTGTACTAGGCCGTCAACAAACCCTGCCTGTCAACCGGAGAAACCAGAGAATTGGTACTAGAAAACGTGGGATTCGATCTCAACCCCGGGGGTTGAGCCCGCACTCCCAAGGAGTCTCATTTCCAACCAAAGAGAGGACTCAACACGCAGAATTCAATGGAATGTGGCGGATACAGGCGAAAGCGGCGACAGCCGCTGCTGTCAAGATAAACGGCTACGAAATTTCGAACGCTCAAAATATGGCTCCCCGACATGGATTCGAACCACGACTCACGGCTCCAAAGGCCGCTGTCCTACCGTTAGACGATCGGGGAGTATCGAGCGACAGGCAGCGGGACTGCCTTAACAGCACCATTCTACCGCATCTCTACCACTCGGCGTAAGGGGTGCCTTCCAGGCTCGTCTTAGGTGATCCGCTCCGCACATCGAAAATACCGGGCTGCGAATTGCTCGCCGAAGCCGAAGCGTCCTCCATGATGATCTTCCACCCGTCGGCCGACCCTGTGATCGGATCCATCGGAATCGACCGAAGATAGCCCTCGGTCACCATCTCCTGCAGCGTCTGCGGAGCCTTCTGCTTGTCGTAGGTAAACTCATCGATCTGCGTACGCAGCGTGAACAGATTGTTTCGCAGCACGCTCTCTTTGGCGCGCAGGATCGACTTCTGATAGATAGGCACGGCCATGCCCACCAGGATGGTGACGATCGCCATTACGATCATCAACTCAATCAGAGTAAAGCCCCGTCTTGATCTGTTACCAATCGGAATAAGCTGTGCCATCCGGCGCCTTCTCCATCGATTTCGTATACACGTCGAACACATTCTGGCCGCCCCAACTGAGCGACGTCGGATCATCCTGTACAGACCGCTTGCCCCACTCCTTGCTGCCTGTAAACGGGTCGACCGGCAGACGCCGCAGGAACTTCATCTTCGTCTCCGAAGCGCCCGACTGCTTGGCTCCTTCCACCAGAACCTCAATCGTTTCCGGATAGCATTCGGTCCCGACCTTGGCCTGGCCGAGTTTGCCGGCGTCGCAGGCATCTTTGTATTTATCGATACCGATGCGCAACTCCTTCAGCGACTGCCGCAGCATCCTCTCCTTATCGCGCCGGACTTTGTGCCGAGCCAAAGGCACCGCCATCGCCGCCAGCATCGACAGGATAGTGAACGCCACGATCAGTTCGATCAGCGTCATTCCTGCCTGGCTTCTTCCACGTTTCATCGAATCTCAACCTGCACCTGTGGCCCTGGAGCCGAGATCGGCTGCATCTGGGAGTTCTTGAAATTGGACTCGATCACCTGCACATTCGCCGAGCCCTTGCCAACGGCCATGAAGGTGAACGAGACAAGTGCGCCAGATCCGCTCAAGCCGCCCGCACCTGGTAGACGGTTCAAGTTCACAGTCGCCTCACCGACTTCATTCAGCGCGTTCTCCGTAAAGGTCACGCGTTGTCCATCGCCCGAAAGGAACGCCCCGGCCGTCGAGGCATTCAACTTGAGCAGCTTCGGATCGTACTTGATCTTGATCGGCGCGAAGAACAGATCGGTAGTGTTCGCCACATGCAACGTCAGCACTACCGGCGAACCGGTCCGCGTTTCCACGCCCTCTGGCTGGAAGGTCAACTTCGCGTTACCCACCGGGCCCGTTGGTTTGGGAGCCGATGCCGGTGCCACTGGAATGGTCACCACGGGAGCCGATGCCTCAGCAGGCTTGGGCGTTGCGACTGGCGGAACTGGCGCCTCGGAGCCCTCTTTGGGCTTGTAGTTGATCTTAATCGTCTGATCATTGCCGGCGAGAATACCCCGCAGGTTGGAGGCGGTAATTTCGGGCGAACGGACAATGTGCGGAATTAAAGCGATGAGCAGTTCATTCGATGACCTGTTTACCGAATCGCTCGTGAACAGGTGCTTCAAAAATGGAATACTACTCAGGCCGGGAATGCCGGTATTGCTCTTCGAATCCTGTTCTTGCATCAAGCCGCCGATGATGTTCACTTCGCCTTCCTTCAGGCGGACATCGTGCGAGACTTTGCGCTGGCCGATAACCGGCTGCGAAATACCGCCAATATCAACGTGGTCGCGCACTGTCGAAATCTCCAATTCCACGTGCAGCGAAACCTCTCCGCCCGTAACACGCGGCACCATGTCGACGTTCACGCCGACGTCAATGAACTGGAACTGAGTATTGACCAGCGGACTGACGCCAACCGTACCGACGCCAGGCTGAAAGCTGCCGCTTGCGGTCGGGACGCGATCGCCGATACGCAAAGTGGCCTTCTGTCCATCCGCCGCCCGCAACTGAGGTGATTGCCTCACTCTGGTATTGCTATCGGTCATCACCGCCGACAAAACAGCGCCGGGCAGTGCCATGCTGAAATCACCCGAAGCCAGTCTCGCGATGTTGTTCAACGCAATGCTAGACCCGCCTGAGGTTGTGCTGGCGGTGGTTGAAGAGGACGAACTGGTCGTTCCTATATTCGGGGTGAGACTGGTTTTCAGACCCGGAGATCCGCCGGAGGTGAGCGCCGTATAGAGATCACGCGTTTTAGTGCGGCTGGCCTCCATCACGATCACATCAACCACCACTTCTGAACGCGGCTTGTCCAAATCCATCAGCAACTTCTCGCACAGCGCCACCTGATCTACCGAGCCGCGGATAATAATTGCGTTCTGAGAGCCGAATGTAAAAAGACGGCGGACTTCGGTGATGGCGCGAACGGCCGTCGAGATTTCGTTCAGGTCCTGGGGTGAGGTTACGTTTTGCAGATAGATCACCTTAACCACGTAATCTTCATAATCACGTCGCTTCTGAACATTGTCATTCGTCACAAAGATCGTGTTCGAAGACAGCGGCTTCCAGTAGGATTTGGTCAGTACGGAGAGATACTCCAGTGCATCGTCCAAAGTGGTGTTACTCAAATCCACACTGAACATCTTGCTGGCTGTCTGATATTCCGGATCGAAGATCACGTTGACACCGGTAAGCTTTCCGACGGTTTCGAAAAGTACCTTCACCGGCTGGTTGTTGATTTTGAGTGAGGCGATCTGGCGCGAAATCGGCTTGAGTTCCGGCACCGGCAGCGCCCTGCCAATTCTGTCCTCGTCTTCCTTGCGTGCCAGTTGAGATGGGGTCAGGCGGCGCTCCTCTTCGGTGAGGGCAGCTCCCTTCTTCTTCTCCCGCTCCAACATCTGCCTGGTGCGGCGGATCTCCTGCTCAGCGATGCTTGACGACGGATCGATCGAATAGGCCCTCAGGAACATCTCGAGCGCCTCGGCCACCTGCCCATCGGCCCGCATCTTGATCCCTTTGGTCACCATCGATTGTGCCGCCAGGAAACGGGTGCGCCGCGTCGCAAGCAGATAAGCCGTATCTTTCGGGTCCTCGGAAAGCGCCTTGGTATAGAACTCCAGCGCCTTCTCCAAATCTCCCCGGTCTTCGGCATCCCGGCCCTGGGCAAAGTACCGGTCGCTCTTCCGGGACTTCTTCGCTTCCAGCAGCCCGGCCTGCGGCAGGATCAGCAAGAAAATCAGGAACGAACTGCATAACTGTTTGAAAAGGGGCATCTTATTCAATTTTTAATCGTCAATTTCCGGGCGCCATGATACAATAACCATACCGGGCGCCGCTGGCACTGAGCCTACACAAACGGTAGACGCAATTCGGCTTTCCGGCGTTGAGGCAATTTCACTTGGCTTCCGATTACCAGAACAAACTGCTTAGCGACAACCGCCAAGCCGGTCACAACTACTTCCTGATGGACAAGTGGGAAGCTGGAATGGTGCTCTCCGGAACCGAAGTGAAAGCAGGCAAGGCGGGAAAAATTCAATTGAAGGACGCCTACGCCGAAATCGCCGGTGGCGAGGCCTGGCTGATGAACGTCCATATCGGTCAGTATTCGCACGGAAACCGCGAAAACCACGAGCCCGTCCGCAAACGTAAGCTATTGCTGCATAAGGCAGAAATCGAAAAGCTGCACAGCAAGACACGCGAAAAGGGCCTGGCCCTTATCCCCACCAGAATCTATCTCAAGAATGGCCGGCTGAAGTGCGAACTGGCGCTGGCCAAAGGCAAGAAATTTCACGATAAACGCGAGACCGAACGCGCCAAGGAAGCAAACTTCGAGGCCCGTGCGGCGATGCACCGGGCCAATAAGGGATCGGATTAAGGTTTCGCCTCCTCGGGGAGTCCTTCGAACCAGTGCGCGGAGGTCCAAAGGCCAGCCAGGCGATTGTTTTCGTGACATGAAACACTTGACTCTCTGGTTGGCATCCTGGAACTCTGAGTTCAGATAGCGTTCGACGGCAATTATCATTAGAGAGTACCGCTTCCACATCCCACGGACTTCTGAATACCAATTCCTAGCCTGCGACGTCCTCCCTTTCCATTTGTTTCGTTCAGCGATTGGTCACCTCACTGACTGAATTGGGTGCAAATTGAAGACCGCAATTCACAATTCGAATTGAAGTAGCTCGGTCGGTTTGCGATACAATGATCACGTTGGCTAAGCTGATTCGTGGCAAAAAGCAACACCGTGGCAATCGAAGTTATTTTAAATCGATGATCAGGAGCTTCCTATGAGAACAATGATCGACATCATCCCAGCGGAAGGTGAGGATGAACCTTGGTCACCGACTTCCATTGTCTTTGCCCTGACCGCCGCAACATTCGCGCAAATAGACAGCACATCTCTTGTTTGCGATTTGGCGGCAGGGGGAGCGGTGTCGTCAATCGCAATCGCCAGGAGAACCCATGCGCACATCCACGCTGTCGATTCCTCGTCTGTTGCAATCGCTTCGATTGTAAGCCGTTGCCAGCAGTATCACGTTTCAGAGTTTGTTTCACCGATCCAAATGGATGCCGTTGAATACCTGGATCACGCTCTTGAAGAAGGCCTAAAGTTCGATTTGGTGCTCGCGGAGGGAGGCATTGGAGGCGTTGTGGGTCACCAACTGCTCTTGAACAAGATTCGTGGAATGCTGAAGCCTGCTGGGGTCCTGATAATGAGTGGCTTCGCATACAATGGCGTTACTGAACAGCCGGCACTGACGAATAGAATCACGACTCCGGCCCCGGAGGATGTCCGGGAACACTATGAGAACACAATGTATAGCGCCACTCGCCGGGACATTCCAGATGAGCAACAGTTACTCAAACTAATCGAGGCATGTGGTTTCAATCTGTGCATCAACTTTCGCTCTGGTCAAAACCACTGGTCCGCATATTTTGAACGCATGCAGCGGATGGCCGTGCAAGGCGTGGACGTCGCATGCCAACATCATTCTGCTGCTCGAAGGTTCGGAATTGGGGAGGCATACCACAATCTACGCGGCCAATTCTATCTTTGCTACGCTGTTCTCATAGCGCAGTCCAGAACCACAGTGGAGCCACAGACCAAGCAGCTAGCCAGTGAAAACTCATGAGCAAGGCAAAACCCACTATTCATCCGATAGTATACGACCTGGTAATTGCGATGCTGTTAATGGCATTGGGAGCGGTACTTGCATACTATTCGCAGGGAAATAATTACGTAAATCTGGTTGGGGGCGCTGTCATGGGCGCCGGGCTGGCAACCTTGTTTTCGAGCCTTTCAACCACGCGAGTAGAGAACAAGATCTCTGAATCCCTGGAGCGTTTTGACCAGGCGATTGCACTTGTTCAGTTTGAATTCGAGGGTTCGCGTGCCCTAGATAGCAGCAGTTTGGCTTACACGTACCAATACTATAAAACGGTGACCAGCGACGGCCAGCAAAGATGGCGGCTTACACTCTACGAATGGAGCTCTCCTTCCGGAAGCTACATGGCAAATGGGAAGTCGAAGTCCGTGGACACCTCGGGGCAAGTGAATTTGTACTCATCGGTGATGTTCTCCACAAGAGGAAGTTTACTCATCGTGGAGACCGATCCGTTGTCTGACGAACCGAGTTCGATAAATCTCTTGCGCCGTCCAGTCGCCAGCGCCAGACTATATGGAATCGCTCGTTTGACCACGTGGAAAAACTCAGACGTGTTCACCCCATTGATTCTCTCGAAGACACCAATAGATGGCTGGTTGAATCCTGACCAGGACGAACACCAAAGACTGAGCACCGAGCTCGATAAGGATTGGGCCGACCACATCAATGCCGGGTTTCTCACAATTACCTGAGAAAGGCGTTTAAGAAGTCCATTCGCCCAAACGCATGACAGGCTCTGCCTCACCGTTTGAGTGAACCCCGTCGACGTTGATCTCACTCGATCCAATCATCCAGTCTACATGGATCAAGCTTGTGTTCGCGCCGCACAAAGCGAGCTCATCTTTCGTCAGGCTGTCACCATTCTTCACGCATGTCGTGTAAGCTTGGCCGAGCGCAATGTGACAGGCCGCGTTCTCATCGAAAAGGGTATTCATGAATAACAGACCACTCGCCGCAATCGGAGACGAGTGCGGAACAAGGGCCACCTCGCCAAGCCGTCTGGCGCCCTCGTCAGTCCCGATCATCTGCTGTAGTACATGGTCGCCTTGATCGGCACGGGCATGCACGATCTTTCCCCCCTGAAACTCCACGTAGATCCCTTCGATAACGGTTCCTTGGTAGGCAAGCGGTTTAGAACTCGTAACATATCCGTCCACTCGATCCTTATGCGGTGTGGAGAAAACCTCCTCAGTCGGTATGTTGCAAACACAATAGCGTCCGTTCTTAGCCGTTTTCCCTCCTCCCAGCCAAATGTGCCCGTCAGCGAGGCCGACCCGGAGATCTGTGCCAGGGCCACGAAAGTGCAGCGCCGAGTATCGCCTTTCATTTAAGCGGTCCGCCCGGGCTTGCAAACTCGCATCGTGCGTCTTCCAAGCCGCGACAGCGTCGGTTCGATCAGCGCGCGATGCTGAGAAAATCGCGTCCCACAGTCGCGCCAGCGCCTCTTCCGGAGCAAGTCCAGGAAAGACATTCGCGGCCCATGCCGGAGTAGCGCAGGGGACAAGGTTCCAGTTTATTTCATGGCGCGTAATCAAGGTCCTTGCTGGCTCGTATGCGATCGAAGTTGCTCGATTGACCCTGCTTACTTTGTCTGGAGCTTCACGTGCAAGCAGGAAAGGGTCGCTGCCAATGACTGCCAATCGAGCAGCTCCGTTCCTATATGCCTGTGCCATACCCTCAAAAAGCCAGGCAGGTGCGGTGTCAAAACTCGGTTCATGCCCGTAGCGGAAGCGGAGCAATGTTGCTTCCTCATCGGTAAAAAGTACCGTAACAAGTGAGGCTCCTGCTTGATAGGCGTACTTCGTGAGCAGCCTTGTCAGTGGAACTGCGTCAAGTGTGGCGGTCATTACCAGTTCTTGGCCAGGCGCCAGATCAAGACCAATACGAATCGCAAGTTCTGCTAGCCGGTCCAGGTTTCTATCAAATTCTGAGGTGTTGGCGAGGGCGGTACTCCAAGTCATTCTTTTCATTATCGCGCATCATCAGCTTCTTGGCATGAGGCGCCCCTGGCTCCCCTGAGTCGGAACCACCCTGTTCCCGGAGGGAAATCGCTTTCGGGGGCAAGCCGGCCAGCGTGGCCAGAAAACCTTGTCTTGGAGTGGTAGCCCAGCTTACCTTGATACAATACACATTAGAACTGTTTCCGGCAGGGATTTGCATCGCGGGGGAAATGAATCTGTTGCGTTGGACCGCTAGCAGATCCTTCCACAAACCATCTGTCCCGAATTGGGATTGCGCCAGTGGGCTTTGCAAGTTAAGGGTTGATAGCGTAGAGGTAATTGCGTAAGGCTTAAATCGCGTAATATGCGAAGCTCAACATTCAAATCATGGAGTTCCCGGTTGGCTGGCCGCTTTTCTGGGTACGCGGCGGTCTGTTTGTGGAGCACTTCGGCATCTGTTCTAAGCCTGATTGACCGCCACGACTCCGTTAGTACTATCATTACCGTCGAATACGCATTCGCATCACTCTTCATGGCCGCCATTGCAATTGCCAAAGCGCTCGCATCAAGACGTGGCGCCACCAATTCAGCGAAATCCGGGTGGACAAGACCTAAATGGGCGGAGGTAGCCTTGGTGGTTGCATTCAGCTCTCTGAATGTATTTCACGAGCTTACCTATTTTCTAGGCATTCGCAGTGAATGCCCGTTTGAGGCGAATGTCGTAAACTACCTCTGGCCACTTTGGCTGTTCTTATTATCTGCTCCAAGAAATCGGGCCGGTTCGCAGTCCTCGACGTTGAGAAAAGCTGTACCACTTCTTGTTGCCTTTTCCGGCATGGCCTTCATGCTGCTTTCGCCGCTTGGGAGTGCTCCCTGTGGCAATGTCCCCTTCGCTTACGGCCTCGCCTCATCGTTCGGCGCCGCGGGCTACATGTTGATTTTCGCCAGGCTCTCAAAGGAATACAATGTCGAGTTTTCTACGTTACTAACAATTACTCTACCAATATCGACGCTTGCCCTTGGGTTGATTAACCCAATTGAAACCATGCAGATGCATTGGCTTATCTACTCCCTCCCCTTTGTGGTATATTTGGCTCTGTTTACGATAGTTGTACCGGAACTCCTCTGGTCATTCGCACTTGTCAGGATTGGGGGATCTGGAATAGCTTTGTCCGCATTCTTTATCCCATTGTTTTCCACGATATGGTTAGCCGTCGTGAAACAGGAGATGCCATCGGCTAGGGTCTTTGTGGGAGGGGCTGTGATACTGTCTTCCCTCTGGCTGTCAATGAAGGCAGACGACCGCAGGTCAATCTAAAAGCCCAATTCATCGAAATGGCCCAGGAGAGATCCATGCAAAACGGTACGCTGTTAGTTGTTGCCGGAAAATTTCCGTTACTGCAGCACTTAACACAAACAGGACACACCTTAATAAACTTCCAAAAGCCGCGTTTCTTTGACCGTCGTTCCCCTGCCCTTTGCGAAGCCTCGGTCCTGATGGATCTGGACAAGACTGACGAACTAGTCGAACTCGCCCAAGTGCTCTCGCACCGCAGAAAGCTGATCGGGGCTTATTCACAGAACGAATTCGGACTATTCGCAGCAGCACGTATTAACGAAGTACTGGCCAGCACTTGCCGGTTTAATCCGTCTTCGACCGTACAAGCTGCCAGGGATAAAGGCCGCTTCCGCGAAATCAACGGTTTCGGAGCGCTCGCATGCCGAACGGATAACCCATGGCAGATCTGTTCCACGCACCGGGAACTCAGCGAGTTTCTAACACAATCCGATTGGCCGGAAGGTCTAATAGTCAAGCCACGCTGTGGAGTTGCAAGTATGGGTGTCAAGCGCGTCCGGAATGCTGAGGACATCGCTTCAATTGAAATCCCAGGGGAGGGACTCCTGGCAGAGTTATTTGTGAGAGGAACACAGTTTTCGGTTGAGACGTTCAGCTTCAACGGAACCCATCGGCTGATATGCATTAATCAGGAAGCGCTTTCAGAATGTGGAGCAAGCAATGAGTTTGTCAATGTAGGCCACATGCTCCCAATGAATCTGGGCAGGGAGCTAAACGAAAGGCTCTTCGATTCAGCAAAAACTGCACTCGACGCGATCGGATTGATCCATGGGCCATGCCATACGGAGATGATAGTAAGCAATGGAGAAGTATTCATCATAGAAATGAATACCCGCCCCGCTGGCTCACCTATACCGGAGATGATTTTCGCGAGCACAGGGTTCGATCTCTATTCGCTTTGCGTGGACTGGTTCCTGGGAAGGGATGTGGAGCCAAGAATTGAGTTGCATGCCAACGGGGGCGCGGCGGTAAGACACTTTATGCCGCCACCTGGGCGACTTCTGGCCGTCCACGGGCTTGAACAGGCACAAAGTGTAAAAGGCGTGAGCCGCGTAATGCTCCAGGTGTCTCCAGGGCAGATTATCCCCACATTGGAGAGCGGCTTCGAGCGAGCCGGGTACGTCACGGCCGTCGGTGATTCACCCGAATCCGCGTACGCGAGCTGTTGCCTGGCCGTCTCACTTGTTCAATTTGAGGTTGATCCACATTCTGCGTAAAGGACTACTCACACTTCGCGATATCATCATCAAGGGTATCGCCATGCACTTCCTCCTACTTCTAATAACTTCCCTAGCCCAAGCGCAGGACTTGAACGTCTACGCCAACCGCAGTCTCCCACAAGTCCGCTTCGCCGCGGACGAAATCCAGCGCGCCCACGCCGGCGCCATCGTCGAATTGGATTTGGCCAAACTCACCGCCACCTCCCAAACCACCCGCTTCGTCATCGCCAGCGGACCAGCCGAATCGCAGCGCATCGCCGCACTGCTCCGGTTCACGCCGCTCAAATCCAACACCCCGCAATCCTACGCCATCCGCCGCTCAGGAAACACGTACGCCGTGCTTGGCGCGGATGCGGCCGGAGCCATGTACGGAGGACTCGACCTCGCCGAAGCTGTCCGGCTCAACACACTCGGCCAACTTGCTGCCTCCGACCACAAGCCCCACATCGCCCGCCGAGGCTTCAAGTTCAACATCCCGCTCGACGCCCGCACCCCCAGCTACTCCGACAACTCCGACTCAGCCCAACAGAACATCCCCGAAATGTGGAGCTTCGATTTCTGGCGCGAAATGATCGATGAGATGGCCCGCCAGCGCTACAACGTCCTCTCCCTGTGGAACCTGCACCCGTTCCCCTCCATGGTGAAAGTGCCCGAGTATCCGGACGTCGCGCTCGACGACGTGAAGCGCACCACCATTCCGATGGACGACACCTTCTCGCACAACGGCACCGACATGGTGCGGCCAACAATGCTCGATCATCTCGAAACCGTCAAGCGCATGCCCATCGCCGACAAGATTCAGTTCTGGCGCGACGTGATGCAATATGCGCAGGACCGCGGCATCGAGGTCTACGTCATCACCTGGAACGTGTTCACCTTCGGCGCCGAAGGCAAGTACGGTATCACCTCCGCCCAGAGCAACAAGACCACTATCGACTACTTCCGCAAGAGCGTCCGGCAAATGGTATTGACCTATCCGCTGCTGGCCGGCATCGGCATCACCGCTGGAGAAAACATGCCCAACCCGCGCGACGAAAAATCAAAGGAAGAGTGGCTCTGGCAGGCCTACGGCGAAGGCGTCCGCGACGCGCTCAAACAGCAGCCGGGGCGCAATTTCCGCATGATCCACCGCTACCACATGAGCGCCCTCGCGCCGATTCGCAATGCATGGAAAGAGTACCCCGGCACGTTTGACTTGAGCTACAAATACTCGGTCGCCCACATGTACTCCATGCCCAATCCGCAGTTCGCAAAATCTTCATTGGCCGAACTCTCGAAGGACCTGAAGATGTGGATGACCGTCCGCAATGACGACATCTACAGCTTCCGCTGGGGCGATCCTGAATTCGCCCGCGCCTATATCCGCAACCTGCCGGGGCCGGACAAACTCGCCGGCTACTACAT
>Ga0209697_10001677_pt1 | contig 33537 bp, 31 predicted proteins | sample AliMusrvi5mmetaG_FD_184115 | JGI IMG/M metagenome (GOLD analysis project Ga0209697, IMG submission 184115) | Freshwater lake bacterial and archeal communities from Alinen Mustajarvi, Finland, to study Microbial Dark Matter (Phase II) - Alinen... | ecosystem: Environmental > Aquatic > Freshwater... | reverse complement strand
GTTGCAGGCCAAAATCATCAATGATGAGCAGATCCTGCTTTTCGATACGGGCGATTTCTTTTACATAAGAGCCGTCAGCCCTGGACATCTTCAGTTTGGAAAACAGCTTGGAAGCATTGGCGTACACGACTGAATGCCCAAGCATACATGCCTTGTTCAGGAAGTAAACCAGCCTGAAAACAATCCATTTATTTATCCAAATCCATCCGGCGGGATCGTTCATGTGAGCAACAATAGTCAGAAAACCGAAAGTATCAGGCTTTTCAATTTGCAGGGAGACTTCATCAGGGAGTTTTTTACAAACGATTTTTCAGTCGCAGACCTGGCTGCCGGCATTTATTTTATCACTGTTCAAACTGACAGATCATCGTTCCCCCGTAAACTTGTCAAACAATAATGTAGTACCGGGTGAAACCCGGAAAGGCTGGCCACCGGCCTGTTTGTTAACCGCCTTTTCGTATCTCCCTCCATTCAGCACAAACGTTTTCCCTTCAAAGTGCCATTCAATAAACGCATTGAAAACAACCGCCATTCTGGCCGGATTTTATCTCATTGAGAAACCATGGTTCTTTTGCCAACAAAGCACTTGCAAGTAGGATGATTGATACCCTGTAAAGGTCAGACATTTTTCTTTTTAGAATCAATCCATGTTGTTCGTTGACATAGTTCCAGTAATTTTGCCCGCCTGGATTGTCAAACTGCCAGATAACTTTAACACGAACTATGAAAAACTCTGCAAACATCATCGTGATCTTCTGTTTATCACTATTAACCATCCCGGCATCTGCCCAAACGGCAGGGATTAAACCTTTAACATTCGCTGCTGTTGATAAAGGTGATGTTAACCGGTTAAAAGCATTGGTGGATGCCGGTGCAAATGTAAATGAGGTTTACGAAGGTATTTCCTTATTGAATGCAGCATGCTGGAAGGGCAATAATAGCATCGTTAAGATATTACTCGATGCGCCTAAAATTAATGTAAAAACGGTAACAATATTGGAACCTAATGATGATGATGCCTTTGCTACAACACCGTTGATTGCGTTACTTATGTCCAACGATTCTTATGAGAGCCTGGACAATGTTGTCAGGCTCATCAAAATGGGGGTGGACATCAATTATCACAGCGAACTTAATAACAAGTTCGATGCCTTGATCATAGCGACCTGGGGAGATCATCCAAGTGAGGGGACAAAAGCAGTTCAAATGGCTATATTAAACAACGCCAGTCCCAAATTAAACGTGAATTACATGGGTAAATTTGATCGTACCGGGTACCTGGATCTTGTTGAAGCGCAGCATGCCGAAGCTGTTGAAGCAATATTAAAACGAGGTGCACTGGTTGAAGGCGTTCCTTCTGATGAGGTGTCGGATGGGATGATTCCTAAAACAATAGAACATGTCAGCTATGATGTATTGGATATTATTATGAAATACGGAGCCAATAAATATGGTCCGACTCCTTCGAGTGGGATGCCTTTAAATTGGGCAATGGAAAAAGCGAAAGATCTCAAATGGGCTGAATATTTTGTCACAAAATACAAGGTGGATGTAAGTCACCTGGGTAAAGCACGAACCTCGGCCGATGTACCGGCAATCAATGACGCTGCGTTATTTAACAACGTAGAAGGAATAAAGTTTTTGCTTAAACATGGCGAAAATATTAACCATTCATCCTCCCAGGGATTTAATGCCATACAAACGGCAGCCCAGCACAATAGCCTGGATGCCGCAAAATACCTGATCGAACAGCATGCGAAACTGAATGGATACAATTCAGTGTTTTTCAACGCGGTTAGTTATGCTGCAGTTGCCTATCACCTGGAAATGCTGGAACTGCTGGTGAAGAGTGGCGCTGATGTAAACGAAGTGTCGAAAGAATCACCATGGGTTGGACCCTTGGCCAGGTTAGCCATGATGTTTAGTCCGCTCGATAAAAAAATCCGGTTGAAAACCATCAGTAAATTGCTGGAATTAGGTGCAAATCCAAACGTATTGCATCAGCAGGACATGACTGCGATCATGTGTGCTGCAAAACTTGGTACGAGCGAAGGCTGGAAAGCTGCGTTAGACAATTGTGATCTTTTAATTAAAAGCGGGGCCAATGTGAATTTAGCCAATACCGCCGGCGAAACGGCACTGATGCTGGCTTCGGAAGCAGGGAACCTGAAACTTGTAAACTTGCTTATCAAGAGTGGCGCCGACGTGAATGCGGCAAATAAAGTGGGTGATCCGGCACTGAGTTATGCCGGCAGGGCCCGGGAGAATAGCAGCGATATTGTAAAGGCTTTGGAAAATGCAGGTGCAAAACCTGTTGTTGTTACTGCCAAACCTGTTTCAAGGTCGGTGCCAGCCAGTTTAGTGGGTACCTGGAAAGGATACCAGGACAACGATAAATTTCTGATGGCGACCTTTGTGGTGAATAAAAACAATACCTATTCCTACTCGGCAGTGGGAAAAGTCGGTGGTAAGGCTGTATCATTCAGTCATAAAGGGGCGATTGTTGCCTCTGAAGACACCTACACTTTAAAGCCTGAAGGACAAGCCTCTGCAACCTATAGTTATAAGATAGTCAATGGTAAACTGTCGGTAAATAACGGAAAACCTTTAAGTAAGGTTAAGTAACAGGTTGAATGATACCTTATGGATTGGTTTATACCATCCCTGGATTTCTTGATTTCGATTCGTATATGTTTAGGAAAATTCAACCTGTTCGCCGGACAAACCAAAGTGTGAAATAACCTACCGGGCTGACTTATGGAGTGAGTTCACCACGCAATCCCAGGCGGTTTGTATTTAACCTACCTTTGCGGAAGTTTTAATAAGGGTATGATTTCTATATCCTGTTTCCCGCCAGGGCTGTTATTGTCAGCCCGGATATGACAAAGGTCCTGTTTTGCAAATCTTAAAAAATCAATATGAGTGAAAATAAAAAATTGTCGGAAAAGTTTTCAGAGGTGCTTCAGCACGAAGGCGTGGTATCAATCGTATCATGGGGTGTCGAAACGCACGTAGCAAATACCTGGAATTCTTATCTTGTAGTAACGGATGATGAGCGGATCCTCATTCCTGCCTATGGTTTTAGAAAAACGGAGAGCAATGTCAATGTGAACAGCAAGGTTAAATTAACCCTTGGGAGTAAAGATGTTTTGGGATATAAGGATTATCCCGGGACAGGTTTTGTCATTAATGGTACGGCAAAATATATTACCTCCGGTGACGAATATGATTTTATGAAACAGAAATTTTCGTTTCTCACAAGGGTATTGGAGATTACGGTTGAAACGGCAAAGCAAATGTTGTAGCAATGTTTCAATAGAAAAGAATCTGATTTTTGCAATGTACGCGGCCGCAAGAACCATCCTGTTTGTACTGGCATTTCTGCAGTTTACTGCGTTAACGATGACCTTTAAAAAGGAATAATCTAAACTGCCGGACCTGATTGGCTGGAATATTACATTTCCTCAACAAAATCCACCATATTCTCAACACCGCCGGTGAATTGAACGTTAACTGTTTTCATAATGGAATCGTCGATTGTTTAACGATTTCCATACTGTTAAATGATAACTGATCATTATAGAATGTTCCAAGTTTATTGAGATCATAGGCGAGATCATTGCAGTGGATCAGTTTGCGCATCTCATTGAAATCAAAAAAGCTATAAGGGTCAACAGTTGGCTTGATATCGGTTCTCAGGGTAATATCCAGCGGGACATTCATCCCGGGGGCATAGCAAATCGTAATCATGGCCTCTTTTGCCCCGCGTGCCATCAATTCAAGGGTGTAATGGCGCGCCGCACAGGACCCTAACCGGTCAATGTGGGTAAGGTCTTTCCCATAAAGGGCGCCGCCTCCCAGCGGGATCCTCGGGCCATAAAAATCCATCACCAGCTTCCGGCCGGTCTGGCCGTTGTCCCCGTCGCTGCCGCCATGTACCAGGGGACCGTTCGGGTTGATCAGCACCCGGATATCTTTCCAGTCCCCTTTCCAGCGGACATCGGATTGCTGCAATTGCACAAAGGCAGCCCTGCATGCTTTGTTGCAGGCAAATGTAAAATCGGTAAATGAGCAGGCCTCCTGCTGCTGGAGGGTAAGCAGCAGGGTTTTAAGACGCCATTCATCGCCATTTTCATCCATCATCACCAGGATCTTGCCGTCGGGACCCTGTCCCTGCAAATGACCCGACTTTAGCTCCGTAATGATCTTTTCCCTGAAGAACCAGGAGGCGTAGTGTTCAGGGGGAAGGAATCCTGTTTTCATACCGTACCCTGCATAACCGGTCACGATGGCCTGGTCATTGACAAAACCCGACCACTTCCCGGGATCGTCGGTCATCCGGCAAATATGATCGGAGACCTTATACCGGCTGGCGTCAATATGGTTATTGCGGGTGTAACCGATCTCATCCCCTGTTTCGATGATGAGTTTTTTTAAATCCAGGTCAAGTTTTTCCCTGGTTGCGACCCCTCCAGTGAAAAACAGCTGGTCGGACCATACCGAAACTTCTATCTGTGCATAAGCATCCGGATCTGTCTGATAAGCATGCCTGATAATCCTGTCGGCAAGGATGTCGCAAAACTTATCCGGATGCCCGTTCAATACAACCTCTGAATATCGTCTCATGGTTTTACATGTTATGTTGATGTCTGTCTTACTTTTTGTCCAACTGGGACCAGGTGATGCCGGCCTGTTCAAATGCTTCCGGGTTGCCGCCGGAACTGATCAGAACATGGATATTCCCTTTCACAAGCCCAAGGGTCATACCCGGGGTGATCTTTTCAACATACCCATCAGAAACCACCAGGCTTTTGCGGATCCTGTTTTTGCGGATATGTTCAAACACCGGCTCAATCCTGGTGCCGTAACAGGTTCCATAAACCAGCCGGCCATTTTTAAAGGTTGCTTCGGCAACTTCCCCCGAAAATACGTACAGCGGCATGCGGATTTGTGCACGGAAAAAGTGAAGGAGTGAGATCAGATCATCGATCTCTTCGCTCATCGATCCGCTGACATCGAGATATACCACGGCCTGCTCCCTTGCAACATTGACAATGCTTTCGTTCTTTGAAAAGGGGACCATGCCGCTGTATTTAAACCGGGCCATGGCCCTTCTGTCCGACGAGCTGAGAACCGGCATCACCACCTCACGGCTTGTATCTGCTGTTTTCATCCTTCTGTCAGGGAACAGGCATTTCTCGAGGATCGTCATGGTGGCGTGCTGCCACTTTCTGGTTTTATATTTCCTTACCTGTTCATCTTCTATGGAAAGTTTTTCTCCCGCCCCACGGCTGACCGGGTTATTCCAGATAAGGGTACCATCCATTTTCTGCATGATGCCATCCAGGACCTTCTTCATTTCAGATGAAATGAGAGGTTCTGAATGATCCCCCAGCAGGAAAACGTCGTCATAGTTCTCCGATCCTGCCTTTTTTCTCAGGTAGTCGAGCAACTCATAAAGGTCGTCGGCACAATAGTTCCCTTTATATATCCCGTCGTGAATGTCCATCCACTCCTTTTCCAGGGGACTCTCATATTCCCGCGATCGTAACAAAAAGGTGATCTTTTCCCATTTGTAAAAGCGCACAAAAAAGCCTGCATAGGTCATCCCTTTATACCGGTAAATGATGGCATTGATTATGGCATCCAGGACAATATTGAACAGGGGATCCGTGTGTGAATATTTTTCGGTATGCAACAGTAGTACATGCAGGAACTCATGCAACAACACCGCTTTTACTTCATTTTCATTTTCAAGGTGCCGGCAGCAGAAATCCAGGTTGATCAGAAGTACGGGTTTTTTTGAAAGTGTAACTGCCATTGTTTCCACCTTCGCCGTAAACACCACTTCCGATATTTCGAAGAGCGCCCGGCAGGCCAGCGCATTTTCCGACGCCATATCCTGTACAATATACCTTACCTGATTTTCAGTCCATTTCATAATAACCGTTTAAATTGATCCTGACCATTTCTATTTTCCGTTCCAGCCTCGATCGCGTGAAGATCATCGGGGAGTCGGGGCAATAATGACTTTTGTTGCATTTTGACAGGATGATGCCGCTTCTTAATTGCCGGGTCAGTAAAGACTTGAAGGGCGCCGGGCTGCCCTGCGACGGGAAGATCAGCCACCGGCCGGCCGGCAGGTCCAGGTGGGGCAACGCCTCCTCGAGCGTATTCCAGTTCAGCACATGGGCTAGGGCAAGAAGCCAGTTCCCGATATCCACCACCTCGAGGGGCACATCCAGCATGTGCATTTCCCGGGTACTACCGATACCCGGGATATCGAACAGGCTTGATTTTATTTTTTCAGTCCTGGCACGCGACCTTGGGCCACCCATATTGTTCAGCATAGCAGAGCTACCCGGAGACAGGTTATTTTCTTCAAATGCGTTCATCCGGCTTGTTTATTAACGAAAGGTATTTTCCCATGTCAATGAAACATTCCGTCAGTTCCTGTTCAACCAGTTCGGGTTCAATGACCGGCACATTTTTGCATACCAGGTACAGGAACAACTGTTTCGCCCTGGCTTTCCTCATTTTGAGTTCATCGGGGATGGTTTCAAGGAATTGCACGCATTTTGCCCAACAGGGGTGCTGGGTGTTTTGACTGAGCGGCTCTCGCCATGCCATCTCCCCGTCAACCTTCATGATGCTGATGGCAATTTCCGTCAGTTCCTCCAGACTTTCTTCATCAAGAAGACTGTATACCTCGAGGAGTGGTTGTAAGGCGAAGGCGAAAATTCCCGCCCTTGCGGCGCTGTCCCGCCTGATGAACTGGAGAACGGCCAGGCTTTTGATCTCCCGTGGCACATCATCGTCCATCAGCATGCCAATCTTGGAAGCAAGGGAAGGAACCATCAGGAATTCGGATAGCCATCGCTCTTTCAGATCCTTTGAGAAGACCAGCCTCAGGCATTCGGCATGCGCTGCTGCGACAACGTGTGCAGGGATGGTGGTTTTCCAGGCCCTTTGCGGGATGCTCCAGGTCAGACCGAGTTCATACAATTTCCTTCTGCCCGCTTCTCGAACCTGCTGCCCGGTGGCTTCGGCAGCCAGGAAGATGGCAATGAAATTCCGTGCCAATAGTCGCGCCCTCCTGGGCGAAATCCGCAAACCCGATTGTCCCAGCAGGGTGCTGATGATCCTGCAATAGGTAATCACCTCCTGGGGCGGGGCTTTGATCTGTTCAAGGAACCTGGCCCGTAACGAACTGATCAAACTGATCAGCTCGCCGGAAAAGGAGGAGATGCTTCCCTCTCCTGCCGGGAAAATGACCAGTTCCTGTTCTTCCGGGGTTAATTCGTCCCAGTCGGGAACCCGGACGATAAAGGCAAAACGGTCGGCAAGCGCCTGGTCAAGGGAGATGCTGCCTTCGTAATAATCATCCTTGCCGGAGTCTTCAGAAACGATGGGATTCATAGCCGCCCACCTGTAACGGAGATGAGGCAGGTCGATGCCCTGTATCTTTTTCTCATGGATGATGGAGAAAAATTTATTCTGGACTTCAGGTTTGCACCGGCTGATCTCATCGATAAGCACTGATTCCGCCTCCCAGATGGTGGCAGGAGTTCTCAGGAACGAGATCTCTTTGCCTTCACTGTCGGGATAGGGAAATCCGACCAGGTCGTCGAACGAGAGGAAACTGGCGTTGTAGTGCCGATGCTCCAGGTTCAGAGATTCTGAAATGCTGTTGAGCAGGTAGGTCTTGCCGGTTCCGGCCTTGCCGATCAGCAGGAGCGGATCCTCTGAAATCAATGATGCCAGGATGATCAACTCAACATGGTCGAAACCATAAACACCGAGGTTCCTCAGTAGCTGTTTTCTTTTTTTCATGGCGTAATAATACATGAGTAATCAGTGAATTATTGCACCAATAAAAACAGCCGGGAAACAGCGAAAGGAATTCCGAACCTTTTTTCAGCAGAAGCTGCGCATTGTTTCTGGCACCGTGGTGTTCTATCCCGGTTGCCGTTCCGTCCCAGCGGAATCTCTTAATGCAGGAACAAAGATACACATTATGGAACCGGTTTCCTATAGCAGAACTAAATTTTCCTTTTTTCAGGAAACACAAGGGCAGAGGAAAAATAGTTTTCATGGCCAGCACGTATCGGAAATAAACCAGCACCTGTTTTAAACTGTTTCTTTCCTTTTCTCACAGATGTAAATGATCTCTTGCTGCCCTGTTCATATTGGATTTTGTAACGTTGCTGCATGGAAAAGACAGAGGACTTTTATAAAAACAAGTTTGGCTGGTTGCCTGATAACCTCAGGAAGGACCTGGGACATTTCAATGTTTTCAGCCTCAAACCCTTTTCAGGGAAGAAGGCGAAACCGGTGCCCTATAAAAAAAGAGATTTTTATAAAGTCACCGTCCTGGAAGGCGCGGCAAAGGTGCATTATGCCGATAAATCCATCCGGGTGCAGCAACAGGCCTTATCATTCTCGAATCCCGGAATTCACTACAAATGGGAGGGTCTTGAAAATATTTCGGGAGGCTACTTCTGCATCTTTAACACCGAATTTTTCAGTCAGTTTGGAAACCTTAACGATTATTCGGTGTTTCAGCCGGGGGGCACCCATGTGTTTGAGTTAACCGGCGAACAGTAGGAAATTGTCAATAACCACTTCAAAAGAATGATGGAAGAGATCAACTCCAATTATATTCACAAATACGATGTTCTGCGAACCATCGTACTTGAGTTGTTGCACCTGGCTATGAAGATGCAGCCTTCGGTGGCATTTGAAAAGCAAACAGGCAATGCTGCCCACCGCATATCCACCTTATTTGCCGAGTTGCTGGAGCGCCAGTTCCCTATTGAAAACACGAGCCAGAGCGTCAGCCTGAAATCGGCTTCCGGTTATGCCAAACAGTTGAATGTGCATGTGAATTATCTGAACAGGGTGGTAAAGGAGATCACCGGCAAAACGACCACCGAAATTATTGGTGAGCGTATTTTGCAGGAAGCCAAGGTGTTGTTAAAACATTCCGACCTGGCTGTTTCAGAGATTGCCTGCAGCCTGGGCTATTCCGAACCCACCCATTTCAATAATTTTTTCAAAAAGCATATCCATATGAGTCCGCTACAATTCCGCAAGATTTGATTTACGTAAGTATTGGTTTCATTTGCGTTACTCCCCGGTTTTTCTTTATTCTGATTTTGCATTTTTAAATGATACAGTCATGGATATGAAAATTCAAAAACGAAAACTAGGCAGAAGTGGTCCTGAGGTTTCGGCCCTGGGCCTTGGCTGCATGGGATTAAGTTATGGTTACGGTCCTGCAACCGACAGGCAGGATGCCATCAGGCTCATGCCATACAGCCTGTAGCTGCGCTGCAGAGCGAATATTCTCTTTTCTGGCGTGAACCGGAGGCTGAGATCATTCCCCTCCCGGAGGAGCTCGGTATCGGCTTTGTACCCTTCATCCCGCTGGGAAAAGGGTTCCTTACCGGGAAGATCAGCAGTGATATGACATTCGACAAATCCGACTTCCGCAATTCCGTTCCCCGGTTTTCCCCGGAAAACAGGAAAGCAAACCAGGCGCTGGTTGATCTTGTCGTAAAGCTTGCGGCAACAAAGGGAGTCACGCCTGCGCAGGTTGCACTGGGCTGGCTGCTTGCGCAAAAGCCATGGATCGTTCCGATCCCCGGCACCACCAAGCTGGAAAGGCTGAATGAAAACCTCGGTGCCGTCCGTTGTTCAACCGAGGTGGATTATCTCCTTACCCGAAAAGGCGAACCTGAAACGGGAGTAGCCATCTCCAGAAGGAGCATTGCCTCCTTCATCTCAACAATCGTTGAAAATCCTGAATTGTACAGGAATGAAAACCTGGGAATAAGCAACCCTGCATAGGGTATGATGCATTTAATAGCAGCATAACCGTTTACGTTTCGGGGATTGCATTGCCGTGGCTGACACTCGTCATCTTCCGCAAAGTCTCAAGGTACCAAACCAGCGGGTACATTTTTTCATGATACCACAGGGTCGCAAAATAGAGACCTATCGGTTTCGGAGACAACCCGCGCGTGTTGAATTCGCCTTCGAGCCAGCTCAACCCTTTCAGGCATTGCAAAGGTTCGGCAGATGCCAGGGCGCTGACCGCCACCGCGGTCTCTTCCATGCTTCCGGCTATCCCCTTTTCAGCCCCCCAGCTGCCATCGTTATTTTGCTGCAATGTGAGGTAATGTTGCGCTTTTACAACCATTTGTGAAATGCGGCCGCGCGCGTCGGGATCCAGTCCATGGCAGGCCAGGGCATCGTCGAGGTAACAGGTCACCCGGGCGGTTCCATACACCGGGTTTGTTTTGTCAGCGGTATGCTGGTTGCCAAACCAGAGCGGAAGCCAGGAGCCGTCGGGACGCTGCGCTTTTTCGAGGAACCTGAGCGCCCGGTTGGCATGTTTCTCCAGCTTCCGGATCTCATTTTCATCCTGAATTGTCGCAGGCGGCATGCCATACATTTCAACAGTCCTGAACCATGCCAGCAGGGTATGGCCCGTAAGATCGGCGCAACTTGCGTCGAACGGGAGGCGGCCCCATCCCCTGCAGAAGGTGGGGATGCCGCCATCGCGGTTTTGGAGCCCGCCGAGCCAGTCACAGCCGTCAAGAACGGCTTTTTTCACGCCGCTTGCGCCCGGTCCCAGCGTAAGAAGGGCCAGTATGGCGCCTGCGGTGTCATCGGCATCCGGTACCGATCCGGTGAACGATGTCCATCCCCATCCTCCCGGCCGCGCGTTATTGAACTGGTGCGGCAGCCGGTACTGGGTCCCGAGCAGGTAGTCCCGCAGCCGGCCCCGTTGATCTTCGGTCAGCACTTCGGATATACGCGGGCCCAGCGCCTTGATCCCCAGGGTGGTTACCCAGGTCGCCAGGTCGGTATCAATAGGCCAGCTCCCGTCGGTTCGCTGGAGGTTCCTCAAAAAGTCCATCCCCTTTTCAACCACCGGGTGACCAGGATATCCCGACCTGACAAGGCACATCGACACAAAGGCCGTGAGGGGGATGGCTTCCAGGAAGCCGCCGCTTTCGGGCATCATCTTCTCCAGTTTCAACAGGGCCGGCCCTGTTGCTTTGTTCCTGACCAAGGCAGCAACAGGGTTTGGCTTTGGCTTGTGGCTGAACAGGTAGATTCCCACCGCCACCAGGGCGGGTATGGCATAGCTGACCACCTGCAGGTTAAAGAACCGGTAGAGCGACAAAGGCAGCAGTGTAAGCTCAAAGGGTAACTGCGGGATCTCTTTCAGCGCTTTTTTATCCAATACATTACAGAGAACCAGCATGGAGAGGATCGGCAACGAAAAGGTATAGTCCTTTCCGTAATAACCGAGTATTGAGCCCACAATTCCCGTTGATTCAACATCCACTCCCTGGTGGGTCAGGTATTGTTCCATACAAAGCCGAATTGCCGGGCCATCGGTATTTTCTGATGGACAGAACCGGAAGGCGGCATAACAAAGCAGGGTGGTGCTTACATTGCTGAAGCTGCCAGGGGAGTCGCCAAATCCACCGTCATGGTTGATGTCACCGGCCAGCCATTTTATTCCCTTTGTGATCCGCTCCCGCGACAGGTCCGGGTCGCCAATCTCCAGCGCAACGACAGAAACGGCGGTAGCCAGCGCACTCGGCGACAGCTCCCCTTCCCAGAATCCCCTCTCATTCAGCGATGATTGAAGTATCCCGCCGAGATGGTTGAATTTTTGCAACAGTTCAGTTCTGTTCATCTTCTGAATTCAGGGCGCCCAATGCCAGCAACCCGTAAAATGTATATTCCACATCTGTATCGTTATCAGGGCCCACCGCCGCAAATCCGCCATCACGGTATAAGCCGTTGATATAGTCAAGGCAACCGGGCCGGATCATGCGCAAATCAAAATCCATAAAACGGAGGACAAAAAGGGCCGTTGCGGTTGATAAAAGATCGGGTTCGCGCGTATGCGCCAGGGCTGCAAACCCCCCGTTTTCACGGTAAAATGAGTTGAAAGGCCCGGTATATCCGGCAGCGCCCTGTATGCTGTTTCCTGTGTTAGAAGCTCTTTTCCCCGATTTCAGATAAGTCACCATCTGCCGGGCGGCAACAACGGTGCAGGGTTTGTCAGCCCCGGAGGTGTATTCTCCCATAGACTTCAGCGCAAGGGCAGCGCCGGCATAATCATGAACAGAGAGCAGCGACAGGATTACCAGGAATGGTGTATACCCGGTTTGCAGCATCCTGGTGTTCTCCGTTATCCTCCTTATTTCACCGGCAAAGCGTTCATTACCGGTATCCCCGGGGAAAAGCGAACCACTCAGGATGGTCATGCAAAAGAGGTCAATACCCTGGCGGTCTTGCTTCCGGGTATTTCCCGATACATAATCTTTCAGTGCCGGCAAAACCTGCTTGGTTTCCAGCGCTTCAGCCAGGAACATGCCAAACAGGGTGTAATACAGATCACTGTTCCCGGCCCTGTCGGGGAACCCGCCCTCCTTTGTCTGTTGAGCAACAACCCAGCCCCGGACCTCCGCCCGCGTTTCATCGTTGAGCATGCTAATGCCACGCCTGAGAACCCGGCGGAGCGACCCGGTTTCCTCCATTTTCAGGAACAAGCGCTCCCTTCTCCTTCTGAAAAGGCCTCCGGCGGCTAAAAAACTATAGATATTTATTGAAAATCTTTCCAAGAATTTCATGCAAGGCAAGTTTTAATCCCAGGTTCTTTAGCTCGGCGAGACTCTCCTTTGCCAGGACAAGCTGGGCTTTCAAAAGTACCGAGCAGTGATCAGCCGTTTGATTATTTTCGAGACAGAGATAGATCGGGTCGAAATCACCGGAAGCATAAGCCTGCTCAATGAGGGCCTGCTCATCACCGGGCAGCCCCTCCATCAGCATGGTGAGCAGTACCGATGGCTTCCTGAAACGTATATCCCCGCGGTTTCCCGAATAGTCCCCCAGGTCGTCCATCACCTGGTAGGCAATCCCAGTGAAATGGCTGAACCGTTCCAGCTGATCCAGCGTCGCGGTGTCGGCACCTCCCATGATGGCTCCCAGAAGCAGCGATACCCTGAAGGCCGAGGCGGTCTTGTTTTTAAAGACCTCGAGCAGCTCTTCCATTGAAAGTATCCTTTTTCCCGAGGTGGCCAGCAGTTCTCCCCCCTGCCCAAGTGCCATTTCGCGGTGCCCGTTCGCGATTACCCGGATGCAGTCGACAACCATTCCCGGGGGCAACCCGCTTTCCGCCATAAGCCGGTAGCCTTCGCCGATGAGGAGATCCCCGGCATTGATGGCAACGGCGACATTATGTTGTTCATGGATGGTCTTCCTGCCGTAACGCAGAGGATCATCATCCTCGATATCATCGTGGATCAGCGATGCTTTGTGAAAACACTCAACCGTCAGGGCCAGCCGGTTCAGGATCGCCTGGTCGGGTTCGGGACTGAAGGCCTCGTACACAAGGTTGGCAATGAACGGCCTGATGCGCTGGCCGCCGGCCAGGAGTGAATCGATCACTATTTTAAAGGTTGCGTCGCGGCCGGGGGCAAACAACCGCTGCAACTGTTCCTCACCGAAAAGCGAGATGGTCTTGTTCCTGATATGATTCAGGTTCAGAAGCCGTATGGTGGAATCTTCACGGCTGCGGTAGAGCTCCTCCCTGATCCAGTCCAGGTCGGCAAGGGTGTCTTTACAACCGCAGGTCATGAGCGGAATTCCGATACCCGGTACCGCGTATTTGTTGACAGATCTGAACATTTTCTGCAACACCTCCATGCAACCCACGCCGATTACCGCATCCACCTTCCCGCTTTCAATAAGCCGGGTGGTGATGGTGGTTCCTTCGGATACAACGGCAACATATCCCAGGTTCTCAGCCTCATGGACGATCGATGGGATCGAACAGCCGCCACATTCGTTGCACAGCAGCCCGATATTGTCAAAGCCCGCCTGGCAGGTTCCGCTGTTTTTAAGGCACTGGGGGAGAAGTAATATCCTGCGCTGGAAGGGGACCGTCTCGACGACCCGGCGCCATACCGCATTTCCGCAGCAAAGCATCACGAATCCCGTGTACTTTTCATCCAGGCTGTATTGATCAACCAGCAGGGATGCATATTCCGAAATCTCCTCCCACGATACCGGGGGCCACACAGGATGGTCCCTGAAATAATCATCAACTTTCATGCGGATATCATTCCGGGTAATGATCTGCTCTGGGATCTGGAGTGTCAGGGTAACATTATCAAATATCATCGGTCGGTCTGTGTTCATTTATCCATATGCCCCCAGGCCGAAGAAGGCTCTTCGCTTGGCAATCCGGTAAAGCAGGTTTGTTTCGGGAATTGCAGGGCAGGAGGCGTGGCTGCATATCCTGCAGCCATTTTTCAACTGTTCGTCCATTGCCGGCCTTCCCGACGTGTTGGGCGCCTGGTGCTGCCCTGCCAGTTCGGCCAGCCATGCCGGGTTTTCCATCAGGATACACCCGTTTGTCTGTGCATGGATCCCCTCTTTCAGGCTGCGCAGGAATGCTGAATTTTCATAGATAGTCTTCAGATCTCCGGTTCCCGCCCTGCCGCACGAGTACTGGATCACCGGGCAGGGTTCAATGTGGCCGGCCGGGTTGATATGGTGGCTAAGCCCTTCTGCCGCAGGGCAAAAGGGATTTCCGTCGGGATCCCAGTAGGAATCGATGATGACCATCGGGAAACGGTTTCTGCCCTCAACCAGGAACCGCCGCAAACGCTCAATCTCCGGAGCGGACAAGGCCAGTTCATAGCACGGTTGTTCTCCTACGGGGCGGTAGATATAGTACCAAAGATAAACAACCCCCATCCGGTGCAGCATTTCGACAAACGAATCAGACAGGGCCATGTCGATATTCGATTTGCATACACTGATCGAAACGCCGGTGATAAGCCCGCTGGCCACCGAGGATTTGATGGCCCTGAGGGTTCTGTTGTAAACTCCCGTGCCTCCGCGCCTGATATCGGCCACCGTTTCGTCGCCCTCGAAACTGATCAGGGGGGTCACATTGCCGGTTTTGCGAAGTTCAGCGGCTATTTTACAGGTAAACAGCGTACCGTTGGTAAAGAGCTGGAAATAGGAGCGCGGGTGCATGCTGAAAAGCCTTGTAAGATCAGGGTACAGCAATGGTTCGCCGCCCAGAATGCCGAAAAACCAGGAGCCATGCCTGTTACTGTCACGGATAATACCGTCTGCCATATCAAATTCCATGTGGCGGATGCCATCCTGCTGTGAAACCCAGCACCCCTGGCAGGTCAGGTTGCATTGGTTCGTGACCGAAATAAACTGGAATGCCGGGAAGGCTGATCCTTTTTTTCTTCGCCTGTTAAAATGGTTGAAGGTCTTAAATCCCTTCCAGACAAGGTTGATCAGGAATTTCCGGATGCATTTCGAATCGGCGCGGAGCAGGTTTCGGAGAATTGACATGAATTTGCAGCAGTTTATAAATTTTTGTACGTGAAGTTTCAACAGCAATTACAGGTGATCTTTATAAACCGGGATGGTCCCCGGTCGCTCTGGCTTGCTCAAGGGCTTCATCCCGCTCCTTGTTTGCCTTTTGAAGGGAATCCTCACGGATGATGGATCTGCGCTTCATTTTCCGCTGTTCAAGCGCCTTATAAATGTCATCGCCGAGAATTGCATCTGTATCCTGCCGGAGACGGTCTGTTTTAGATTTTTCGTCAACCCTGTCAGACCCTCCGATGGCGCCTCCCCCGGCATATTTGGGGAAGACAATGGCAACACCCGGGCATATCCGGGCACAGGCGGGACAATTGTTTTTGCAGTTTCCTGGATTAACAACCTCCACACCCTCCGCCGATTTCCGGTAAACGCCGAAAAGACAGAAATCGGCACACTGGCCGCATTGATTGCACCGTGAAGGGTCGATCACCGGGTACCACGCAGGCCATGACGGGTCGCTTTGCAACTCTGTTGCCCCGGGCAGCCGGGAAGAGCCGGTATCAGCAGTCAAACCCTGATCCCCCGGCGGGGCAGGGATCTCATTTTTAAATTCTTCTATAGCGGATAAAAGTCCGGTCTGGTCCTCTTCAAGCAGGTTGAAGAACCGGATCTTTTCCCTGTTCATGATTCCTGCATTTTGCAACAACAGGTTTACCGCGCGCGGGTAGCAGGCGATCAGCAGTACCTGCTCCGCCTGATCGATCAGCCGGATCAAGCTCCCGGGATCGTTCGCACATAATCCGCAAAGGTCAGTCAGTTTAATATGTTGAATATCATTATTCAACTCAACGATACCGGCTGCCGCGGTCCATTCTGACTTCTCGTTACGTGGCTGGCAGTTGCAAAAAAAGATTACTTTTTCATGCATTATGGTCAAGGTCTCAACTGTTGATTTCCGGCAAACCTATTAAAAATTCCCGGTTTTTTGCCGAGGAATTAACAAACTCCTGTAAATGAGGAGTATAATCCTGCCCGGTTTGCCGACTGCCGCGGTAACAATTTTCGGAAACTTGCCGCGCCACGGGGTGGGGTCGTTCGTGCCGGGCCCCGGAAAGGGAGCCTTATTCCCCCGGACAGCCCCCAGTGACGGAAACCAGTCTGATCATCAGAGATTGGGGATTAATTGCTTACTTTGAACCTTACCAGTCTTAAAGGAACTCCTGATGCCTTTTTCAGCAGCTGGAGACCATATAGGTAACCCTCCCTGAATATCATCTTTGACGGGTTGATATTCAGTTCATAATCGTCGCACGTGAAACTGCTTTGACAAACAAAGCTTCCCCTTTTTTCAAAGACCCATACATTGAATTTATTGGCGTTTTCTTTCTTCGGATATTCAAAATAGAGGAGGTTGCCGTCGGAATCCCTTATAATGGTCGAAAAGGCTGGAATGGGGATGGGTTTGGTGATCTTTCCCAGGTCCGATTTCATCTGCTGAAGGATCCGGTTGCCGGCATCTTTAAGTTCATCGGCCGGGGCAAGTCCGGAATTTGCCGGTATATTCCGGTGGCTGTAGTTGTCAATGGCTGTTTGCTGGATCTCTTTCTGTTCAGCCACCGAAATGCTGCCCTGTACCCAGTTGATCCTGCTTCTGTTGATCAATTCTCCGGATAGGGTATAGGTGAGTATCTCCCCCGTTCCGGGAATGGAAATGATGAGCCTGTCCGACACACACTCAATCTTTGGCGGGGAGGAAAGACCCGCCGAATTCAGATAGGGCATTGTGGAAATTGAAATGCTCTTCCCGTTTTTAAAGCTGCAGGAATAGTTAAAGAGCTTGCAGTCGTCGTCGGTCTCACATTTGCCGGTATTGTTTTCCCAGATGATCTTTTGTGCATTATCTGAATAATTTACAAGGGCAACAAAATCACAATAGGATTTTTTCCGGATTACCCAGCCGACTACCGCAAATCTATCATTAGACAAGGGGATCATCTGGTTGACCATATAATCAAGCTTAAGTGTCTTGACATACCTCCCGTTGAAATCAAAGCAAAGTGCATTCCCCATATTGTCGGGCACCGTAAAAAATGTGTTGTTGTTGACGACCCCTTCAATTTCGGTGGTCTCCCGAAAGGGAACCCCCTTCTGGCTGGTTACATAAAACTCCTTTTCAAACTGGCCGGAGGGCGAGAACCTGGAGTAATAATTTCTGTACCGGTGATTTACAACCACAGAACCATCGGGCATGACAACCAGGGATTTGCGGCCACCCATCGGGGTACTGTAGAGGGTGTCATACCATGTTTTAAATACTTTGTTCCAGTCGTTTCCTTTTCCATATTCTGTGTCGGGAATCAGCCTGACGGTTCCTTTTTTATAAATGTCCACGAGTTTTTGCCCGTACATCGACATTGCAAACAATGAAATGATCATGATTGAGGCTGTTCTGTTCATGGCTTTATACTTTTAAGATTTGTCAAAGAATGTTTTAACTGTTATTTTAACGGGTAGGTGGTTACTTGCCTGTTGGCATCGATAATATTGATCACCAGTTGCTGTTTTGTAACGGTCTGGTTGGCATTTATCTCCCGGTCAGCGGTATGCACGACGACGATCTGCTGCTGTGCGGGGGTTTTCGGGGTAAACATGACCGCCATAACAAGGCAGATCAGTACGGAGGCTGCAACAATACGTATAATATATCTGTTCCTGCGGCGTGGTGCCGGTCTCTTCGATATTCGTAAGGGGGCAATAAACGCGGGAACCGCAATGTCATCACCCGGCAGGATATTCATTGCGTTCTTTACCCGTTTGGCCTGGCGCTGCAGGTCATTGAACCGTGCCGTACATTCCCGGCATGCCGCCAGGTGGTTCACGACTGTTTCGGTTTCTTTCGCTGAAGCAGCCTTGTCAATATATTTCCGGATCAAAGCCGGTTTAATACAGCTCATACTTTTGTTTTTTCAGTTCGTTCTCCAGTTTTTCCAGTGTTCTTGAAAGTGTTTTGCCGACCGAGGAAAACCGTATGCCGCTGGATTCGGCGATTTCCCTGTACGACATCCCTTCACTGTACAGCGCCATGAGGGCTCTTTCATGCGGGTTCAGCGCTGATAATGCTGCATGAACCATGGCAATCCGCTGCTCCTTCATGTCATCCGGCTCCTCTGCTCTTTCATGATCGGAAGGGCTGATCGTTTGAAACTTTGTTGCCTGTTTAAGAAAATCAATGCATTTGTTGATCAGCACACGGTAGAGCCAGCTTGAGGGATAAAGGATCAGATGCCCTTCCGTTTCCCGTTCATAATAGTGAACAAACACCTCCTGCACAATGTCCCTGGCCGTATCCCTGCTGCCAACCATCTTTATGGCAACCCGGAACAATTTTTGATAGTTCCCGTTGTATATGCTCTGGAAATCGGTCAACGCGGATGATTGATTACTAAGTCAAAATTATCTGCATTTTGTGACATATAACAACCATTTTTTTGCGGGTCAATAAACGCCTGTTTAAATTTCATAGGATAAGCCGCGCATCTTGATAAATTTGCATTACAAATGCTTCAGATCCGATGAAAATGACCAGGCCGTTGATAATCCTCACATGGATTTTTGTATTTACCCTGTGCACCACGCAATTGCACGGGCAGAAAAACAGCGCTTATCAAAGGGCTGATTCGTTGTTGAAACTGATGACCTTAAAAGAAAAGATTGGTCAGCTCAACCAGTACAACGACGACTGGGGAGCCACGGGGCCGGTCACTGTTGATCCTGGCAAGGCGGAACAGGTTAAAAATGGGGAAGTGGGTTCGCTGTTAAATTGTGTAACAGTTCAGCGGACCCGCAAATGGCAGTCGATTGCGATGCAGTCGCGGTTAAAAATCCCCCTCCTCTTCGGCCAGGATGTCATCCATGGATACAAGACCACCTTCCCCATTCCCTTAGCGGAATCGTGCAGCTGGGATCTGGAGGCGATCAGGAGATCCGAGCGGGTAGCCGCTGTGGAGGCCAGTGCTGCAGGTATCCACTGGACCTTTGCCCCCATGGTCGACATTACCCGCGATCCGAGGTGGGGTAGGGTTATGGAGGGGTCGGGAGAGGATCCCTGCCTGGGATCGCTCATCGCCGCCGCCCGGGTCAGGGGGTTCCAGGGCGAAAACCCGGGTGCAACCAATGCGCTGATGGCATGCGCCAAGCACTTTGCAGCCTACGGTGCTGCCATTGGCGGGAGAGATTACAATTCGGTGGATATGAGCGGGCGACTGCTGAGGGAGGTTTACCTGCCCCCCTTCAGGGCTGCGGTAGAGGCCGGGGTTGCAACGCTTATGACCTCCTTTAACGACATCAATGGAGTCCCTTCAACAGGCAATTATGAACTGCTGACCCGGATCCTGCGTAACGAGTGGGGCTTTACAGGCTTTGTGGTCAGCGACTGGGGTTCGGTGGGGGAGATGGTCAACCATGGCAATGTGGCCGGCGATTACGAAGCAGCGCTCAGCGCTTTCAGTGCGGGATGTGATATGGATATGGAGAGCCGCTGTTACAGGAACAACCTCGAAACGCTTGTCAGGGAAGGGCTGGTGAGCACTGCTGCACTCGATGATGCCGTTCGCAGAATCCTGGTGAAGAAGTTCGAATTGGGCTTGTTTGACGATCCCTTTCGGTTTTGCGATGAGGAACGCGAGCGAAGGGCGCTGAATAATCCTGAACATGCCGCAATGGCGCGTGAGATGGCCCGCAAAAGTATCGTGTTGCTGAAAAATGAAAACCATCTCCTGCCACTCTCTCCGGCGTTGAAACGTATCGCTGTCATCGGCCCGATGGTTAAGGCGGTGAATCAAAACAAGGGTTTCTGGGATGTCAGTGTGCCCGGTGTGGATTCAAACTTAACCGTCACCTGGTGGAATGGCATCTCTGCCAGGGTCGGCAGGGATACCCGGCTGCATTATGCCCTGGGATGCGACTTTGACGGGGAAAACCGCAAAGGATTCGACGAAGCTGTAGCCGCCGCGAAACAGTCCGATGTGGTCCTTTTCACCATGGGCGAGCGCAGGGAAATGTCTGGCGAAGCCAGGAGCAGGAGCAACATCGGGATCCCCGGCGTTCAGGAAGAACTCCTGGAACTGCTGCTGAAAACAGGAAAACCCGTGGTGGTGCTCATCAGCGCCGGTCGGCCGCTGGTGTTTAATTATACCGCCGGTCATGCACCGGCTATTCTGTATACCTGGTGGCTTGGAAGCCAGGCTGGGAATGCCGTTGCCGACGTGCTTTTTGGCGATTACAACCCCTCCGCAAAGTTAACCATGACCTTCCCGCGCAGCGTCGGGCAAATTCCTATTTATTACAGCCATTTCAATACCGGTCGCCCTGCCCTGAACGACTCGGATCGCTTTTACCGTTCGGCCTATACCGACCTTTCCATCTACCCGGAATATGAATTCGGCTACGGGTTGTCGTACACTGATTTCAGGTATGGTGACCTGGAGATAAACAGGAAACAATTCAGGAAGGGGGAGGTGGTTGAAATAAAGGTTACCGTCTCAAACAGCGGCCCTTACGATGGTGAAGAGATCGTGCAGTTGTATGTCCGCGATCTGGTAGGGTCGGTCAGCCGCCCTGTCTCCGAATTAAAGGATTTTGCCAGGATTTACCTCAAAAAGGGAGACTCAAAAATCGTCACGTTTCATCTGGATGAGGCTAAGTTGTCGTTCTTTGATCAGCATGCGAACCTCGTACTGGAACCTGGCCGTTTTACGGTTATGGTTGGCGCCTCCTCGCGGGATATCCGGTTGAAGGAGCAAATTGAGCTGTTGAAGTGATGTTTGGGGAGACTTACAGGATATGATGATCACCGTCCATTCTGCAGATGGATCGGTTTACGGCCAGATGCTTACTCCTTAAACATCCTGCGGTTTCACGGCCGAATGGCAGAACAGTCAGGCTAAAACCGCGGGATTGCCTGTTTTGGAGCTGATTTTTCTCCCCGGACCGGCTCAACAGGGTTAGCGTTGCTTTTGTAAAGCGCCAGTTTCTTTGTTAAATCAGGGAAGATGTTTCCATGTTTCGCTTTTTATGCAAATCAACCTCTTCATGCCAATCAGAATTTCTCCTATCTTTACACCAATGTAAGTGGCAACACCGGGTGAAGGTGCCGGCACGAACATATCCGCAAATTAGAATCGCCCCAAAGCCCTACCCATGATAAAAAAGAATGAACCGCGCACGACAAAGTGCTCGATGCTCAATCCAATTTATTCTCTGCTGTGCATATTGATGTTTTATTGTTCCTGCAACGGGCAAGATAAATCCCAGCCCATGGAAATGGTAATTGAACCAAAACCAACCCCGGACGGTCAACTGAAAATGATCAGGACACAGGGCACCGGCAAATATGACAATGTTCATTGCGGGTTGCAGGATAAATCCGGAAATCTTTGGTTTGGCACGACGGGGGAGGGGGTGTACCGGTATGACGGGAAATACTTTGCAAATTATACCGTCAAAAATGGCCTTTGCAGTAATACAGTTTATGCTGTTTTGGAGGATAATTCGGGGAACATCTGGTTTGGCACGGTTTCCGGAGTTTGCCGTTACGATGGACACGCCTTTATGCCTGTTCCGGTCGCAGTGACCAATGGCGGCGGTTTCAATCCGTTCGCAGGAAATACCCCAACCCTTCCCCAACCCGAAATCTGGAGTATGTTGCAGGATAAAACCGGGAAAATCTGGTTCGGTACGAGTGCAGGTGTATACCGCTACGATGGGACTTTTTTTACCCGTTTTCTGGATCATGATGGCATCCTGAATAAAAATGGGCTGAGCCTTAAACATGTTTCATCCATTATGGAAGATAAGAACGGAAACATATGGTTTTCCACCTGGTTTGAAGGTTTGTGCCGTTACGATGGTCAATCCGTAACCAGTTATAAACCGAATGGTGAGGTTTGGTTTAGCACTCTTTTAGAAGATAAAACCGGGAAAATCTGGATCGGCAGAAGAGACAAAGGGGTGTGCTTTTATGATGGAACAACCTTTGCCAATGTATTGCAGCACGGGATCTTTGACTCATGCAGCGCGGGGCCTATGGCTGAAGATAATTTGGGAAATATCTGGTTCTGCTCCGAATCGGGCGATATAACAGCGAGGGAAACCAAAGGCGGGGTGTGGTGTTACAATCCGTCAGCTGCGCCCGGCGATTTAAAAACCTTTACCAACTTTACAGTAAAGGAGGGGCTGAGTAATAATTCAGTGTTTAGTATTACAATTGATAAATCCGGAAATCTTTGGTTCGGCACCAGGGGGATGGGGTTATGCCGTTACGATGGGAAGAATTTTACCAGTTTCTCGGAGTAGGAAAAGCTTGCAACAGATTGAAATGATCAGGCACCACCGATCCCCAAAGGCCTGACGATCTCCTCCTGCATCGTGCCGTCAAGGCCGTCAACCGGCAGGTTGAGGCTGAGTGCCATCTCTTTCAGTACACTTTCGGTCTCCTGCCATGGCGCGTGTTCAATGAGCTTAATCGTCAGCTGATGCCGGAGCCTGAAAAAGGATCTCCTCTCTTCAAAACTGTATTTTGTCCTGTTGAAAAAATGGCTCTCTTCGGCATAATGGTATGGAACATTCCTGACCTCCTTAAAAAGGTTATACAGGCCCGATAAGGCCTCTTCCTTGTTCATGGTGTTATGTGACCAGTCATCATTGAACCCCCTGAGCCCCCATTTTGCCCTGTTGCCAGCCTCGGTCAGGTCGGTAAGGGGATGGATCCTGAGCAGAAATACTTCGTAACTGGCAGTCAGGTGGGTCATCGAAAGTTCATTCAGAAACCGGATCGTGTTCTGAAGAGTCTCTTTGGTTTCACCTGGATAACCCACGATAAAGGTGTTGAAGGTGCTGATGAAATGGGCATCCAGGTTCTCGATGGTTCTTTTTAGTTTCAATACATCCTGTTGCTTCCTCATCCTGTCGAGCTGGCCCTGGTCGCCCGACTCAACACCAATAAAGGCCAGCATCAATCCCGATTGTTCCATCAGGGTGTATTCCTCTTGCGTATAATCATTCGCCCTGATAAATGCCATCCATTTTCTGAATCCCGATTTCGTTACAACATGGCAGATGTCATGGACTCTTTTCCTGTTGATAAACACATTGTCATCGGAAAAATGAACAATGGCGGGACTTCTGCCAAAACGGTCGTGTGCAAGCCGCAGTTCCCTTCCAATACTTTCAGGAGAACGCAGGAATACCTTCGGGTGAAGCTTGTTGAAATCACAATAAACACAACGGTACGGGCATCCGATGGAGGTTCGCAGGGGAATCTTGTGTACGATTCTCCCGACAAGGTCCCACCGCGTGAAATCTTCATTGTAATCAACGATCTCCTCTTCCCTCCGGGTGAAGAAAAATTTACCATTACGCGGCATGACAAGGTTGGGGATATCATCAAACGAACCCCTGACTCCTTTTTTCACCTCTTCCAGTACCTGCAACAGGGAACGCCGGCCATGCGGCGCCGCAACCAGGATATCGGCATCAAGGAATGAAAATTTCGAATCAAAGAGCTGATCCCAGGGAGATTCCGCCTCGGGATAACGGGTATAACTAAGAAAATTCTTCCAGATAAATACCCCGCCTGCGATAATGGGAATTCCCGGCATTGCCTTTCTTACCGCACTGAAAATACGGATCAATCCTTCGACACTCAACACCATGGTCGTAGATACGAGAACCGCCATCGGGTCCAGTTCTGCAACGCTTTGAAGTGTCTCCGGGTCATACCGGCTGGTCAGAAAGGCATCGTATCCCTCCTGATGCATCAACCCTTCCAGGTAATACCCGGCAGATGGAAGATCATCCTCATAGGTGAAACCCCTTGATAATTTATTTGCCAGGTATCCCTTTTGCGCAAGCTCATGGAAGGCAGCCATGGTAAATTGCCGGTCGTTAGCCCTGAACCGCAGATGAAATTCATCCTGGTACTGGTAACTGTCATAAAATGGGGCGATTATGCCGATACCGATTGACAATACAGAGGGTGTTAAAAAAGTTAGCCTGACAAATATATCAATAAATACATATGTCAGGAGTTGCTTTATTGATCTTTTCATAAGTTCGAAACATTTTATGGTGAAAAAGATTTCCTGCCGGTTCTCCGGCCCTGGTCGGGCAGGGATTGCTGTGAACGGAGGCTGCGGATTGCATCGTGATGATCGGCAAGGGCCTTGTTGATGAAACATTCTGCAAACAGGCCGTCTTTGAAGGAAACAGGAAAATTAACCGGGAGAAAAAAGTAATTTTGTATCACCTGAAATGCCAAATGGACCTGTGTTCATGCTAACCATGAACAACGACGTAATAATCTATCCGGCCTGATAACATAAATAGTATCATATGAAGCAATTAGTCATTTTCTGCAGCTTTATCTTTATGGGCTTCCCCATATTCTCCCAATCCAAACCGGGTATACCTTTAACGCCGGAAAAGAAACAACAGGTTCATGCTGCATCTCCGGCGAAAATACCGGTCGGTGCCGATACCGCAACGACCCAGCCGGTGCATAATAAATTGTTCCTGGCCGAGGATACCATCACGCTGGGCGACTACATGATGAGCATTGAACGGGTGAATGATAATCTGAATTCCATCCGCGACAGCGCCAACCTTAGTTTTGAAGTGGTGAACGTGGGGCGCAGGCTTGATGAATTGTCGGCTGGTATCGCTATCATTCGACAGAATGTGAAAGGCCGCAATTCGGTGATCAATATTAAAAACCTCTATCTGTATCAAAGTTTTGCCAATGCGCTGGACATGGAAAACAGCCAGATCCAGGCACGGCTTACCCATATGTATCACAGGGTGTACCATGCAAAGCTCCTTTTGAAAACGGTGTTGTCCGATACGATTTTCAGGAAATTATATGCCGAAGCCAGCCTTCGGGTTACCTTCGATCAAAAGCTGGTCCGTCTGGAAAGAAAATGGGTCAAAACCGACTCTATTACCAAATCCAGTATCGACAGCCTCAATGCCCTGAAAGTGCAGGCTGCCGAAAATTCGATGACCCTCTCCTCCATCCTCAATACGATGGACAGAAGGCTGGACAGAACCGAGCCAAAGCTCTTCGGCCCCGAAATAAACTGCCTGTGGCAAAAGGCCGTAAATGATGATAAAGCACCAAAAACACAAAGCCTGTTCAGCAGCGAGCAAAAGGCGATCGGTTATTATTTCAGTCAGACATCGGGCGAACGCGAGATAATCCTGGTGATGGGAATCCTGCTTCTTGTCTGGATGTTTTTTAAGCGTAAACTCCTGAAAAGCCTCAGAAAACATAATGAAACACTCAGCTTTTTGCAGATAAAGTACCTTGCCAGCTATCCTGTCCTATCCCTCTTGTTGTTATTGCTCAGCCTGATGCCCTTTTTCGACGCCTATGCCCCTACATCGTACATAGCCGTTGAATATTCAATATTGCTCCTGGCAGCCACTGTGATCTTTTTCAAACAAAGAGACCGCACCTTCTTCTATGGATGGCTTGCATTGGTGATTTTATTTATTGCCGGAATCCTTACCTACCTGCTGCTGATCCCAACCCTGCCTGCCAGGTTATGGCTGCTGGCCCTGCAAACAGGCACCGTTGTATTCATCCTGCTTTTCAGGAAAAACCTGAGTGAACAAATGCCCTATTATAAATGGATAAAATGGGCCGCAGTTTTAGCGGTTATTTTGTCGGGACTGGCTGTTGTCAGCAATCTTTTCGGGCGGTTTTCCCTCTCGGGGATCCTGGGTATTGCCGGTATTTTCGCCGTAACCCAGGCGGTCGTACTGCCTGTGTTCATCGACACGGTCATAGAATTTGTTTTACTCCAGGTGCAGAGCAGCCGGATGAAAAAAGGTGTTGACAGACCATTTGACTGCTCCATCGTGGTAAAAAAAATCACAAAGCCGCTACTGGTCGTTGCCCTGATTTTGTGGCTGATTATGCTTGCCTCCAATTTGTCGGTTTACCATACGATCAGCACCAATGTGGTCGATTACCTTACAACCACGAGAACAATTGGAAGCATCTCATACCGCTGGCTCAGCGTTTTGCTGTTTTTCGTCATTATCTGGTTTGCGCAGATATTACAACGGCTCGTTGGCTTTGTTTTTGGAGAAACCGGCATCGAAACGGAGGATAACCTCTCGGTATCAAAATCGAAACACTCCCGTTTACTCATCACCAAGCTGCTGATCCTGATTGGCGGGTACCTGGTCGCCATCGCGGCATCGGGACTGCCGCTCGACAAACTCACCATCATCATCGGTGCATTGGGCGTTGGTATCGGTATGGGCCTGCAAAACATGGTCAACAACTTTGTATCCGGCATAATCCTTATTTTCGACGGGTCGCTGAAAATTGGCGATGAAATAGAGGTAAACGGGCAGTCGGGCAAGGTGAAAGAGATCGGGTTGAGAGCCGTTACGCTGAATACGGCCGATGGCGCCGATGTGATCATCCCCAACGGGCCCATCCTGTCGCAAAATATTGTAAACTGGACCTTCAGCAACGATCAGAAAAGAGTGGTGATATGGTTCTCCGTGTCGGGAACAGAGCTGGATGCCAATGTGATTAATGAGGTGATTAATGAAACCATTAAACACATTCCGGAGGTAATCTCACACAAGAAACCTGTAATCCTCTACAACAGGGTATCCCCTGGCACATGCGCGATAACGGTTCGTTACTGGTGTACCACCAGTACCGGTGACAGGGTGAAAAGTGAAGCGATGCTGCGCCTCAGCGCAGCCTTTGCCGCAAAGGATATCGTGTTTGAATAACGGGAGCCCTGGTATGTACAACCTCTGGTTGTAATATACAGCCCGGATCCCGGCAGGCACGGGCTATTCCGGTTTGATCTCCTGTGGCCGTTTTTTTAATTTTTACCAGACATTAAATAAAAAATCAACACTATGAAAAACCTGATCCTCTCCCTTCTCCTTCTCGTATCTCTTCCCGTTTTCGTTCAGGCACAGAAAATCAGTGAATGGCGTGAAGCAAACCGCACCGGCGTATCAGCAGAAACGGGGCTTTTAACATCATGGCCTGCCGACGGGCCTGCCCTGCTGTGGTGTAATACCGAACTCAGCAAAGGCTACGCCAATGTTTCGTTCGGCAACAACTTCATCTATACCACCGGCACCATCGACTCGGTTGATGTACTCTACGCACTTGACATGAGCGGAAAGCTGCTGTGGCATACCGTCATCGGACGGGCCTGGAATGAATCGTTTCCCGAAAGCAGGGCTACCCCTACCGTTGAGGGCAATTACCTGTATACTTCAAGCGGATTGGGAGATGTGTCCTGCATCGATGGCGCAACAGGAAAAACAATCTGGTCATATAAAGCCAGTGAACTCCATAAAGGGACCTATGGCAAATGGGGCATCGCCGAATCGCTCCTGCTCGATGGGAATAAGCTTTATTTCTCCCCCGGCGGACCCGAAACCATGACCATCGCACTGGATAAAGCAACAGGAAATCTTCTCTGGAAATCGGCAAGCCTTAACGACAAACCTGCCTACGTTTCACCCATCCTCGTCGATTTTGCAGGTAAAAAAAACATTATCAATGTTTCACTGGGTCATGTCTTTGCGGTTGATGCCGCAAATGGTGAAATTCTCTGGACCGTGGAGCACATCCGTCCGGCCTCTTACAACGCCAAATGGGACCTTATCAAATGCGTAACCCCACTGTATCACGACAGCATGGTATATGTTACCGGAGGCTACAATACCGGGGGGATGATGCTTAAAATTGCCACTGACGGAAGAAGCGCCTCCGTAGCCTGGACCGACAGCGTTCTCGATGTCCATCACGGGGGGGCGGTGCTGGTAAACGGCTTTATTTACGGCTCAAACTGGCTGAACAACAGCAACGGGAACTGGTGCTGCATTGAATGGAAAACAGGGAAAAAAATGTGGGAGGAACACTGGAATTGCAAAGGTTCCATCATCTCCGCGGAAGGGATGCTCTATATTTATGATGAAAAGAATGGTAATGCGGGCCTCGTGAAAGTCAATCCCGAAAAATTCGACCTGGTAAGCAGCTTCCAGGTTAAACAGGGTGCCCAGGGCCCCTTCTGGGCTCACCCGGTCATCCATAACGGTATCCTGTACCTGCGGCACAATAATGCCTTAATGGCCTACGATATCAGGCAAAAACAGAGATAACCCATCTCCGCAGATCATTTGTAATAAGCGGCTGATTTAATTGCTGACCCGCCAGGTCAGACCTCCCGCTCTCCCGCCCCTCTGAAAAGCCAGCATTTCAGGCACCTTTAACCCTCCTGCGACGGTTGCCCACACCGCCATGGTGGTCCGGTAATAATTATTTATGGTTAATTTTCCTGAGATGTTCAGTGTTTGAAATATTCGCAACATTGGATCCCCAGCAACTATCCTTAATCTGAAATAATTTCAGATTAAGGATTTAATCCTGATAAATGTCAGGAAAATGTATGACTTTATTATCTTTGAATAAGAATCCCTGAAGAATTATTTATATCCTTTTCAAATAAAATGGTATTAACAATTAAACCGTAAAGCCATGAGCAAAACAATTTACATTCTGATTTGGATTTCACCCGTCATTATTGGTGGGATAATTGCAGCATTGAATTCAACCGGTGTCAATGACAGCACGGAAAAAGTTGAAGCATGGACAAGAAGAATGCATGACAAAGTCTCTCTGAAGAAAGGTTGGTTCTTTAATCTGATCATTAATCCGGTACTTTGGCTGATAGTCAGATTTTGCGACTGGACAGATTCTTTTGAACACCGCGGGTTGAAAAACGGCGTCCGGGTGGCCGCAACATTGTATTTACTTGCCGTTTGGTGTTTTTTGCTCTACCTGGCTTTCATGGTCGTTGTCATGGTTCTTATCGTGGGTGTGATTCTTTATGTCATTTTTAAAGTTTTAATGGGCTCTGATGATACCGCAAACCAGAGCTATGAGAAGGGCAGAAGTGGTTTTCAAAATTCACGGTCAAATCAACATGATGTAACTGAAAACATTGGTTTAAAAGGGCAAAAAATTTATAGTGGTACCAATTGGTTTAATGAGGAATTAAAAGGCAGGGTGGATGAAGATGGCAATATCTACAAAGGTACCAACTGGTTTAACGAGGAGAAAATCGGCAGGATTGACACAGATGGAACCATATACCAGGGTACAGGTTTTTTGAATGAATATAAGGTTGGCAGGATTGATGAAAATGGATATTTACATAAGGGAACCAACTGGTTCAACGAGGAAAAAACCGGACGGATAGATGAAGATGGGAATATCCACAAAGGAACACATTGGTTCAATGAAGAAAAAACAGGGAGAACAGGTGTGTGATGTTGAACCCTGAAAAGTATCACCGGTACACTGTTCCGGCAAAATGCCTTAACCTCTGTTCTTCAGGTCATTGAAAAAGGTCGTTTTGATAAGCAGGAAGAGCCTGAAAAGGTATAAGTTCTCAATTCAGGTTTTAAAGGGGGCGCTTCTCAGTTGTTGGCAGCCCCGCTGTCGATCCAGCACACAACACTGTTCTTCTGCGCAGTGGTGAGGGCGGTGTTTGTTGGCATGCTCCCGTCGGCGATGGTGACTCTGATCGCTGCCTTGTCGCCGGATATTCCTGCATAAGAGGCATATTTGGCATGGCAACCGGTACAGTACTGCTGGACGATCGGTGAAACATTGGTGGCAAAAGATTTTGCCGCACCGGAGCAGTCGGGCGTGTAACCCGGTGTGGTGGAGCTTTTTTTACAGGCGGAGACCAAGGCGGTGCCCAGGATGAAAAGAAACAGGATCTTTTTCATGAGGTACAGGTTGCAGTGTGGAACAGATACCCTGTAAACGCCGGCGAAAATGAAAAATTGCCCGTGCCAGGCTACTTAACCACCCGGAACATCCTGCTGCAATGCCGTTGACTGAAGATACCCTTCTCTTTTATTGCTTTATGATCTTCCGTGCCACTGTTGAACCATCCGTGGTAATCCTGAGAGAATAGATCCCGGATGGAAACGGTGAAATATCTATTTCGGTTTTTACATCAATTAGGTTGTATTCCGACAGCATCCTGCCTTCAATGGTAAAAAACTGAGCTTTGATATTGGCGCTGACCTGCCCGGTGATCATGATATTCACCTTATTCACGACTGGATTCGGATAAACCAGGATTGGACCGCCACCCTGTTCATCCACCCCGAGTGGTGCCGAAATCCCGAGATGGTCACAAGGGCGCTGTCATTCATCATGACCAGGCAACTGGTGGAAGAACTGTCAACGATGGCATGACATTTATAGACGCCTGCCGCCGTTATGGAGCCAAAATCAATGGCTCCCCCGGTGCCGGTAATATTGGCCACGCTTTGCGTACTGCCAGTTTTGAAAAGGTAATACCCGTCATGCAGCTGGGAACCGCTTAACCCGATATGCACGCCCGATCCTCCCTGCGGATAACTGCCCCCGCCGGTGACAGCATAGGCGACAGGAGGAGGAACAATATGGATGACATGAGAACAGCTGCAGGTTTGGCTATTATACAACACATTCAGGGTTACAGTTTTATACCCGGCCGTATCCCATTTGACAAAATAGGGCCCCCGGCCCGACCCGGAGACGACTATGCCACCGTTAAAATTCCAGGTAAAGGTGGCTGAACTTCCGGCGTTTCCCAGGTAGCTGATATAGGCGGTACAACCTGTGGATGCCTTGGTGTACATGAAAAAAGTGCAGGTAACACTGTCAGTCTGCGCAAAGAGGCTGAGATTCATCAGGATCAACCAGAAGGTGAAGAACAGGGATTTGGTAAATGCTGTTTTCATCGTTTCTATATTGGAACAATTAAAGGTACGACAAAAGGACCATTTTTTTACCGGAACGTACGACATCCTGTAAAGATTACCTGCCTGATGATCTTTTAACCCCGGGATGATTGCTGTCTGGGGAAGCCCGGCAGGCGGGAACCTTGCCTCCCTGGCAGGAACCAGCGGGGGAGTCGCGGAGATGGAAGATCTTACGCGGTAAATGAATCTTTTTGAAGGAGCCTGTCATGGCGGCAATGGTAATAACGACTCCCGGCGGGAATAGGGTACCCGTGTCTTTTGTGGAATTTTCCAGGGTACAGGATGCAATAAAATGGTTAAATGAAGTTATACTTGAGTAAAAATAACAACATTGAAAATATGGAAACAAATATGGTAAAAGCTTACGGAACTGAGGCCACCGATGCCCCGTTAAAACAGATGCACATCACCCGCCGGGAGGTCACGGCAACCGATATCGAAATCGAAATTCTCTTTTGCGGGGTTTGTCATTCCGACCTCCATACCGCCAGAAACGACTGGGGCGGTACTGTTTATCCCGCTGTTCCCGGTCACGAAATTGTAGGGAAGGTCACCAAAGTTGGAAGCGCCGTCACCAAACTGAAGGTCGGTGATTTTGCCGGTGTGGGCTGCCTGGTCGACTCCTGCCGGGAGTGTGCCAGCTGCAAACAGGACCTGGAACAATACTGTTTAACGGGATCTACCGGGACCTATAACAGCAGGGACAAACACCTGGGAACCCAAACTTTTGGCGGCTACTCTGAAAAGGTGGTCGTCGATGAGCACTTCGTGCTGAAGATACCTGCAAGCCTTAACCTGGCAGCCACCGCCCCCCTGCTTTGCGCCGGTATTACCACCTGGTCGCCGCTCCGGCACTGGAAAGCCGGAAAAGGCACCAAAGTCGCCGTGGTGGGCTTAGGCGGACTGGGTCATATGGCCATAAAACTGGCAAAGGCTTTGGGCGCCGAAGTGACGCTCTTTTCCAGAACGGCCGGCAAAACGAAAGATGCTATGGAGCTCGGCGCAAATGATGTGATCATCTCAACCGACAGCCAGCAGATGAATTCGGTAAAGGGAAAGTTTGACCTGATCATCGATACCATCCCCAATGTTCATAATGTGAACCCCTATGTTACCACCCTGAATGTCAGTGGAACACTGGTGCTGGTAGGTTATCTTGGTGGACTGGAACCGATCCTGAACACCGTGCCGATGATCCTGGGCAGGAAATCGGTTGCCGGCTCGGTGATCGGCGGAATTGCCGAAACCCAGGAGATGCTTGACTTCTGCGGCCAGCATAATATCGTCTCGGAAATCGAGGTGATCAATATCCAGGAGATCAACCAGGCATACGAACGGATGCTCAAAAGCGATGTACGATACCGCTTCGTGATCGATATGGAGTCACTGAAAAAATAACCTTTCAGGCTGCCGGCCCTTAAAGGCCGGCAGCCTGGCTTTTTCTGCTGCAGACAATACTGTTTAAATTAACGCATGAAGGGTGCAAACCCATCTTGCATAAATCATATTACAGAATACAAGTGCTGGTTATCCATGGAAACAGATATGAACGGCATTGCGCTGAAAAAAGCCACCGGTTCCGACATCGCAACGCTTGTTGAATTCAGGATCATCTTCCTGAAAGAGATACAGGGCCCCTGCTCCGCTGAATCGGAAGCAGTGTTACAACACTCCCTGACGGAATATTTCACGAAATCGATGCATCCCGGTTCATTTATCGCCTGGATGGCCTGGGATGAAGGCAAACCGGTCGGATTCAGCGGGATGGTGATCCGGGAACAACCGGGAACACTGACTTTGCCGGGGGGAAGAACAGGCTATATTTTAAATATGTTTACTCTGAAAGCCTACCGGAAAAAGGGCATCTGTTCCCTGCTGTTCGAAAAGCTGATCACCGAAGCCATGAATTTAAACCTCGATAAGGTTGAATTGCATGCCACCCGGGAGGGTGAACCTGTTTACCGGAAATTTGGATTCAAGGAGCCACATGATACCGCCCTGGAACTGATATTAATCTGACAGGATAACCAAACAGGTGATTCCTTGTCGGCACAACATGCAAACCTGCCGGATTTGTCGGGCTTTATCGTCCGTTTATCCATATATTTACCAGATTAATATATGGAACTGATGAACGACCGCACCAGCACTAAGTAGCTGTTACGAAATAAGGTTTCCAATAGTTGGCTTGATTGTGTAGTTCCATTCTCCGTGAAAATCATCTTTTTGTAAATTGATTTTATTCAAATCATCATCAGATATTTTTATTCCTTTCTCGTA
>Ga0209697_10001668_pt1 | contig 33589 bp, 33 predicted proteins | sample AliMusrvi5mmetaG_FD_184115 | JGI IMG/M metagenome (GOLD analysis project Ga0209697, IMG submission 184115) | Freshwater lake bacterial and archeal communities from Alinen Mustajarvi, Finland, to study Microbial Dark Matter (Phase II) - Alinen... | ecosystem: Environmental > Aquatic > Freshwater... | reverse complement strand
CACTAAGATAATCCTTGTGATCTTTGTGCAGATCTTTGTGTTCCTTGTGGTTAACATTATTAGCCATGATAAAATTTATTTCGTTGAACCCATTCGGGTGAAAAAGAATAAAATTTAAACAGCCTCTCACACATAGAGAATTCCTAAAGAAAAAAAACATGAAGCTTCTCCGTTCCGGTTTTCTTGTTCTTCTTTCAGCTATATCATTCAGTGGAATCAGTCAGACAACAATGCCTGATTCATTGCCCGCATCGGCAATGCAATCGCTGAAGAGTGACAGCAGGCTTCAGTTGCACAAGATGGACTACCACATCCAGGTTGGAAGCCAGTTCTCGACCTCTTCCTTCGGATCAGGATTCAGTACCTTCATCACTCCTACTGTTTCTTACGGACTCAGCAAAAGATTCAGCATCAGCGGCGGGGTCAGCATTGTCAATACAACATTGTCCGGCAAATATTATAATCCCTATTCGATAGAACAACCATCTTCATTTAACGGTAACTTCACCACGGCGACGGTTTTCGTCTCGGGCCAATACCTGCTCAATGACCGGATCACGATCACGGGATCTGCATACAAGCAATTTGATGTGATGGGAAATGTTCCGGGATACTATGGTTCCGGGAACAACGGAGCACAGGGCGCATACCTGAACGTGAATTACAAGATTGCCAACAACGTGCACCTTGAAGCCGGGTTCGGGTATTCGCGTGGATACAACCGCAGCAACCCTTACAGTATGTTCGGGAATGACCCGTTCAACAATAGCTTTGGTGATCCGTTTTACCACCCCAATAGATAAATCCGAGAGCCGAGATCTGACATCCGAAATGAAATAAACTGTTAACTGTTAGTTATTCTTTCTTCACTGGCAGTTTTTTCACTCGCCACTTCTTTCCAAAAAAGAGTTTCACTTAGGAAAAAATATTGAAATCACAGTTGGTTTCTCTGTGCATCTCTGTGACTTCTCTGTGGAACTCTGTGTAATGAATTCAAATCTGAAAACTCAAATCTTAAATCCGAGAGCCGATAATTATTGCCTATTGCCTATTGCCTGATTTCCAAACCTGTCAGCAATATATTTCAGCGCCTCACTGATATCGAGTGACGCACTGCTTGGTCCAAGGCGGATGTAGAACTCTTCCGGAAATCCCGGCTGGCGCAAAAAGACCGGCCGAAGGCCCGGGGAACAGGTTACGATGCAGATTGTCTTCTCATTGATCTTCTCGAGACGTGTCTGGATATAGGGGCTTACGTCGCGTCCAAGGCAGGTGCGGATGAGCGTCCACAAGTGCAGGAGGAACCGGTCGTCGTTCAGCAGCTTGTCACTCTCGATCCCTTCAATGGAGCCGTCGTCGCGGACGCCTATGATGAGCGTGCCGCCGATTGCATTCAGGAAAGCACAGATTGATTTCAATGATGCCCGTTCGATGGCCTGGTTGGTTTTTTCCTGTTTCAGGTCCCAGCGGAGTGTGGATTTGAATTCAAGCTTGCCGCTCTCACCGGCAGCAATAAGCTCCCGGGTCTGCTTTTCAGAGGATACCGGCAGGGAAAAAAATGAGAGGAAGTCGTCAACCACTGCACCGTCTGCGAAAAAACCGGAAAATCCGTCCTGCCCTGGTTCCTGCTGCCTGATCTTCACGATCGCAGGGTGTAGGGATTCCCGCTGCTGATCCGTTGTATGCAGATCAGCCACCGGATTACTCAGGTGCAATGCCAGCACTCCCTTGGCATATTCGGAGACTGAAAGCCGGCCAGAGACGAAGAGGAACGGAAGCACAAACCCGGAATTGTGACAAAGAAGCAGAATTTGAAGAGCGGATCTTTTCTCAGGAGGCAGGGCGATATACCGTTGCCGGAGCAGGAGGATCAGCGGGTGATCCTGGTCTTCCAGCAGTTCGGCATTGCCGATGTTCTCCTCGATGAACGTGTTCAGGTTTTTCAGGATTGATGAGAATGACCAGAATGCAAGATCCATGGAGTTTTCGGTGATACCAGCTGAAACGGTTAATGTCCGTGCCTCATTGAGCCCGGGTTTCCGTTCTCCGGTTTTCATGCAGATGAAGGGATCAGTATGGGCGACCGTGTCAAAGCCGTCGAGGATAAAATCCCCCGGGTCATCTAACTGGTCTTTGTATATCCCGAAGAGCAGTGCCTGGGTTATACCGGCCGGATCGCTGTCAGGAGCCGACTGAAGATCAGTCAGAAGGTTTTTCATAAGCCGGTCGCTAGTGTGGGCGAAGTGCCTGCCTTTTTGGGTTAACAACGGCTGATCGTTGCAATAAATGATGTATTCCTGGTCGCGGAGGACAAGGTCGTACTGAGGCTGAATTTCTTTCACGGTTCCGGGGTGGTTGATGGATTTCAGATTTTAAAATTAAGGAAAATCCGGAGAATGAAGAATTCGGAATGCAGGAATTAAAATAGAAGGGAAACTGCGGGTTGGGATTTTTCACTTCGTGAAAGAACCCTGGACCTCTTGCGAGATCAACGGTTTTCGAGACCGTCCCGATCGACCACTCTGGGATCTCTCCTAAAAAATTCAAGAAATACAAGCAAATCTACAACTTCGAACATACTCATTCTCTCGAAAGGTCCATGGTAATGTCCAAAATCTAAAACCTAAAATCCGAAGTGTGAAGTGTTAGTTCTTTCAGACTTCGGATTTTACATTTCGCATTTGTGATGCGGAGAGAGGGGGATTCGAACCCCCGGACCTCTTGCGAGATCAACGGTTTTCGAGACCGCCCCGATCGACCACTCTGGCATCTCTCCTAAGAAATTCAAGAAATACAAACAAATCTACAACTTCGAACATACTCATTCTCACGAGAGGTCAATGGTAATGTCCAAAGTCTAAAACCTAAAATCCGAAGTGTGAAGTGTAAGTTCTTTCAGACTTCGGATTTTACATTTCGCATTTGTCATGCGGAGAGAGAGGGATTCGAACCCCCGGAGGCTTGCACCTCAACGGTTTTCAAGACCGCCGCAATCGACCACTCTGCCATCTCTCCGCTGCAAAAGTACAAACTATTTCAAAACTACCAAAGGTAAAATTCATATCCGGAAAAATGAATTGCATGATAAGCTCTTTTCCTGCCGGGGTTGATGATGTTAGTGTGAAAATGCCGGACACTTCCACCGGAAATATTCTATATTATTTCTCTGTTTTGTAAGACATATCTAAAATTATTCTATATTTGAAATATAAATAACGGTTATAGACTGGTTTGGTGCTCATATAACAGATGCAATGAATAAACTATATCTGAATATCATAGCCGGAATCCTGGTCTGTATGCTTTTACCTTATCCGGTATCGGCACAAACATTGGATTTAGGGATAACCTCTGGTATGAGTATGTCATCCCTGGATTTAACGAGGAATAATAAATTTATTCCTTTGTCATCAGGACTATCTCCCCTTTTCTCATACACCGGAGGAATCACGTTAAACCTTAAATTAAGTGACAGGTGGTCGTTCCATTCTGAAATACTCTTCGTTGATAAGGGGATGAGACAAGTGAATCATGAGGATAGCCTGCCGGACAATAATGCCAAATGGTATTATGCTGATCTGACAACACGCAGCTGGGATCACCAGTACTATTTACATTTCCCGCAAACAGTACGGTACGAATTTCCTCTTGATAAGAATGATCGATGGTTTATGTATTTCGAACTGGGTGGGTACTTCGCCTGCTATCTTCATTCGAGGTATGTTTGGGAAACTACTTCTCCCATCCTGGGTAATCACAGAGGGGTTGACAATTTTGATATCATACATGATGCCGAAAATGTGGATAATGCTGCATCGGGTCCTCAAACAACGATTCACCGTTTCGATTGGGGAGGAACAGCAGGTCTGGGGTTTATCTTTACTCTGTGGAAGGGAAGATTTGATTTGAATATCAGGTACGATCATGACATTCAGCCGCATGCAGCTTCATCAGAACCTGTTAAAATGGATTCATATTTAGAGGTTTTATCTGTTACAGTTGGTTATTCTTTACCCATCTTAAATAAAGAAAAGAAAAATTATTAAATCAACAATAAAGGAGTCACGAACCGTTATTAAAGCATGTTAAAACTGAATACACATGAAAAATTTAGCAAGAATCCGGATCTATTCTCTTGTAATTACAGGGCTGTTGTTTTTGATAGCAACCGGTTGCAAGAAGGATGACAATACTGTGACACCCATAACCGACATTGACGGTAATGTTTACCATACGATCACCATTGGGAACCAGGTATGGATGGTTGAAAACCTGAAAACAACCAGGTACAATGATGGTACAGCTATCACCTTGATATCAGATAGTGTTGCATGGGTCAACCTGGTTTACTCGGGCACTCCAGGTTACTGCTGGTATAAGAATGATGCCGTCAAATACAAAAGCACCTACGGGGCAATCTATAACTGGTATGCTGTAAATACCGGCAAACTTGCACCTGCCGGCTGGCGCATCCCCACCGATGCTGACTGGACAACCCTGGCCACTTTTTTGGGGGGGGATAGCCTGGCAGGAAATAAACTGAAAGAACAAGGTACTTATCACTGGGCACCTTTAAACTCTGGAGCAGACAACAGCAGTGGCTTTTCAGCCCTTCCGGGTGGAGTGCGGTTTTATGATGCTTCATTCAATGGCATGGGCCAGGCTGGTTACTGGTGGTCGGTCACAGCGTCAGATTCAGGGAGTGCATGGACACGTGAATTGAATTGCAGTAATGCCAAAATGAACCGTGAAAACTATGGCAAGACCCTCGGTTGTTGCGTCCGGTGCATAAAGAATTAGCTAGAACATCTTTACTCCTTATTTTTCTTTTTTTTTTCATTTTTTCCCTCCCTGGTATGAGTATAGGATCACTATACGCTACCTATACGCAACCCCAGTGAAAAAAGGGCCTGTCCCAGAGAAAATTCTTTTCATAACATCCTGATAACACCCGAAAACCGGTGGGATTTCTTCCGTCAATCAAAATGAACCGGTTTATTCGTTCAGATACGAGCCGAACTATTCTATATTATTTTCCTGTCTTGTAATACATATTTAAGGATTTTCTATATTTGAGGGGAATTGCGAGTTCAAGTGAGTCGGGCAACACTAAAATGCCGACATTAAGAGGCTGTTTAAATTTTATTCTTTTTCCCCCGAATGGGTTTCAACGAAATAAATTTTATCATGACTAATAATGTTAACCACAAAGAATTCACAAAGATCTGCACAAAGATCACAAGGATTATCTTAGTCTACATTGTGCCTACTTTGTTCTTTGTGGTTAAATATGTATTCAGTTTTAGAATTTTAAACAGTCTCTAATCCTATGAGAAGATTTACAGTCAAAGCAGCAATTAATCTGGCCATTGTTTGCCTGTTCTCCCTGTTGTCAGGAACTGTCTCTGCACAACCAGGCCGGTACACATCTCATGAGGAAAACTCCAATGCGGAGATTTCATCATCTCCAAACGCCGGCATTCCGGATCTTCAGCACAATCATCCGGGAATCCTGAATACTCTTACCAGGCGTGAGGAGACGATTTCTACTTGTCCGGATTCAAACCTGTATGAAATGACCTTGCCTTTCAATGAAACCTGGGGGGATCCTGGCGGGTTTTTATTTTATGATTGGACCTTCTGCCCTTCACAGGGAAGTTGGGTCGTGTCGAACGTGACCGGAAACCAGCCTCCTTCAGCCGATTTCCAGGGGGCCACTGCCAGCACGATAGAAGACTATTCATTTGAACTGGTGAGTCTTCCCCTGCTTGCCTAATATTATCCCTGTGCGGATATCTTCCTTTCATTTGACATTAAGCTCGCTGATCGTCTGATGACCTCTACGGAAAAGATGACGGTTGAGTTATTTTATGACAACAGCTGGCATCCGGTCACAGAATATGTAAACAATGGTTCATTCGGATGGAGGAATGAAACATTTCTTCTTCCCGGTGCCGGAGGGCATAGAATACAAATCGGGTTCCGCGCCAATGGGATCAACCAGTATAACTTCCAGGACTGGTTCATTGACAATATCCAGGTTTACCCTGTTTGTCCGCCTCCCGTGGGTTTGCAGGCATCCGTTTCGTCTGGTTGTGTCATGCTGAACTGGAAGGCTCCATGCCTACCACAGCAATCGATGCTGTATGATATCTATAGATCCGACAATTATGGCAATCCACCATACCTCAAGATGAACGGGAATGAAATACCCGATACAACGTTCTCCCAGGTACCGCCATGGACACTTTCCTATACTTATAAATATTACGTGGTTGCACTGGAGGAGTACTCGTATTATGGCGTAATTTGTGAGTCCGCATCTTCGGATACGGTCCAGGTCTCTTTTCCGGTGGGGATAGAAGGCTCAGCCAGGAATAAGGTCAGCATCTACCCGGTTCCGGCCAATGATTACATCATAGTTACGTGTGATTTCATGATAACGGGGTTGTGTATAACAGATCAGCTTGGCAGGACTCTATATAAAGAGACGGCGATCAATTCAAAACGGATCATGGTTAATAGTTCCGCATGGAGTCCAGGGGTTTATTATGCAAGAGTTAATACACCAGGTGCGGCCATGGTCATGAAATTCATCATTCAAAAGTGATTTGAACGATTCATGAAACCCCGGTTTTCCGGATTCCTGCCTGCCAGCAGGCATGCGTCATTTGCACATTTATGAAGGCTTTGATAGAGTTTGCTGTCCGGATAATGGTATCCGGAAATAATTCTTAAATTTATCCCATGAATAAATTTAGCTATGAAAAAGTTAATCATCATTATTCTTGGGGTTATTCTGAGTCTTTCAGCCTGTCAGAAAAGCGTTGAAACCACTGAATATTATCCTCCGCCAACTGCCGGGGGATTGTACCGGGCATACACTGCAGTTGTCCAAAACAAGTTCAATACCCAATTCACGATCAGTGACAGCACGTATCATTGCAACCTGGTTGAAGCATGCCTCTATTCGCACGAACCAACTTCAGAACAGGATTGTTTTTATCTATCATTGATTGACACCACACCACAGGCACAGTGCACGATTACACTGAAGATCTATACACCCTGGATGAAACCCGAAGCTTTTTTCACGAAAGGCAGTTACATCATTGATACGCTCAGCATTTCCCATCACAAACTGAACCGTGATTTCCAGGATGACCTGGTTGGTGTAAACGCAGTATTCACATGGGATACGGCCTGGTATGAAAACCTGCAATTCAAAGGGATCGGCAGGCTGCAGTTTACAAAAAAAGAGACAGGCCCTTTCGTCAGCGGAGATTTCTACCCTGCACAAAAGGTGGAATTTGAATTCTGACTTCACATTTCTGACTTTCGACTTTCGACTTTTGACTTTCATTGAACAAATGACACATTAACTCATAACAGGCATTCTATGGACTCAAAGACCGACTACAAAGTAAACCCTAAAGAGAATATCTACTTTTTTCTCCGGCTCATCGCCAGCCTTGGATTGTACTTCCTGATCGTGGATCTGTTCCTGGAATCGCTGGATTCGGAAAGCCCGTTAATGAAAACCGTTTTTGTCCTCTACGTATACCTGGTCCTGGTCCTTATTTTCGTGTTTTTCAGGTTTGGCATGCTGATCGGTTATCTCAAAGGCAATGCCGTAAAACTGAGTAAGAGCCAGTTCCCGGAAATCTGGCAGGTTGTTGTTCAGCAATCCGAATTACTTGGTCTGAAGACAACACCGAGTGTTTATATACTTCAATCCGGCGGATTACTGAACGCGTTTGCTGCACGGTTCGTGGGGCGCAATTATATCGTGTTATTTTCCGAAGTTGTTGAGTCTGCCCTTGACCAGGACAGGAATATCCTGGAATTTATCATCGGTCATGAACTGGGTCATATCAAGAGAAACCACATGATTAAAAACATGATCCTGATGCCCTCCTGGTTAATTCCATTCCTGGGATCAGCCTATTCACGGGCGTGCGAGTATACCTGCGATAACATTGGTCATGCCCTGAGTTCATCCGGTGTTAAGAGCGGCCTGTTATTGCTGGCATCCGGACGGTCAATTTACAAGAATGTCAACATTAAAGAGTTCCTGAACCAGGATTCTTCCGAGGCCGGGTTCTGGAAGTGGTTTTCAGAAAAAGTTTCATCCCATCCGAACCTGAATAAGAGACTGGCATGTTTTGTGGATGCAAACACCCCGGCATTTATCGATGCCAAACCTGTGAAGGAGCGGAAAGAAGAGGATCTTTCGCGGTTCATGCCAAGGTGAACAGTCGAAAGTCTGAAGTAGAAAGTCTGAAAGTCAGGACTGTGAAGTGCGAATTATAAAAATCATCCGCTTGAAAAATTTGAAACTTATCATTGGACTGCTGGTAGTCATCGTCTCTTTTGGTTGCAAGCGGGTTGATCAGTTGAATGAATCCGACAGGAAGGATGTTATCCGGCAGATCATCAGGGATGAGAAGATCACTTACCTGGCTGACGAATTCTCACAGATTGAGCCTCATGATTCCACGCTATACTACATTGCTCTTTACCCCAGGCAGGTACAGAAAAACAATGGAGGAAGTACCCTCATTGGTTTTAACAACCTCTTTGATAAGCGCGATCTGGCTGTATTTCAGGAACAGAAGAATTCCTATAAACCATCAATAAGAATAAGCAGGTTCATAAACGATAAGAAGGTCACTTTTTATTCGGATAAAGACAGCCTGAAAAAAAACGAAGTCCAGTTCTGGCTCTCCTATCCCCTGTTCAACCGGAAGAAAAATGCACTGATCATTTACCTTAACTACTACGGCGGGATGCTGATGGGCGGAGAAACCGTTCTGATTTACGCAAAGAAATCCGGCAAATGGGTCCGGTTGGCTACAATCTGGACATTTATTTCATAAATCGGAATTCCCCGATCAGGGCAAAACTCCCGGAATCTAAAAATTGTTCTATATTTGGATTTTTGAAAGTCTAAAGTCTAAAGTCTAAAGTCGAATATCGAACTGAATATATTCCCGGATATAATGAAGGAGAACAAACCTGCCAAAGAACCAGCAAAGAAATCCAGTATAATGAAGAAACCACCGGTTAATGATGGTAATTCCTGCGAGTGGCCGTCGAAAGATCCCCTCATGATCAAATACCATGACGAAGAATGGGGAACACCGCTGCATGACGACCGGAAGATCTTCGAGTTCCTGGTGCTTGACAGTTTCCAGGCAGGGCTTAGCTGGAAGACAATCCTTCATAAAAGGGAGAATTTCAGGGAAGCGTTCGATGACTTTGACTACCGGAAAGTTGCCAGGTACGACCAGGTGAAGGTGGATGCCCTGCTGCAGAACACCGGGATCATACGGAATAAATCCAAGATCAACGGAACCATCAACAATGCCAAGCGGTTTCTTGAAGTGCAGAAAGAATTCGGCTCCTTTGATGCCTACATCTGGCAATTCACCAACTGGAAGACCATTCATAATAACTGTAAATCTCTCAAAGATATCCCGGCCCAGTCAGAAGAATCGGGCGCCATGAGCAGGGACCTTGTACGCCGCGGATTTAAATTTGTCGGTTCAACCATCTGCTACGCCTTCATGCAGGCTGCAGGCATGGTCAATGACCACCTGGTTACCTGCTTCCGCTACGATATGATCACCTGAGGTGCTCCCACATTTGACCGGGAATACACGTGATTTCACAGATAACATTTGCGACTTGACGTGAAATAATAGTAACTTTACCGGGTATTCAAATTTAGTCATCAAATCAATAATAGACCTGATCATGAAAAAGTCTGGCATCCTTCTGGCTTTAATCATTGTGTCTTTGTTTCCGGGGTATTCAGAAGCAAAAAACCTTTGGGCGTTTCTCACTTATTCTACGTTCAATTCACCCGAAGGACCATACATCGAGACCTATCTCACCGTTGCCGGTAACAGCGTGAATTACGTAAAAAAGGACAACGGTAAGTACCAGGCCACGGTCAATATCCTGATGACCTTCAAGCAAAAAAATGACATCAAGGCTTTCAAGAAGTATGAACTGAACAGTCCTGAGATTGACGATACCATAAAGAACAATTATGAATTCCTGGATGAACAGCGGTTTCTTGTGCCCAATGGAACTTATGACTTCGATCTCCAGATATCCGATAAAAGCAATGAAAAGAAACCGGCTCCTTTTTCGCAGGCAGTGGTGGTAGATTTCCCGGAGACCGCACCTTCCATTTCCGGGATCCAGCTTGTGCAGTCATACACGAAAAGCAATACTCCAAAGGTAATTACGAAAAGCGGGTATGACCTGGTTCCTTACGTTTACAATTTCTATCCCCAGAAAGAGACGAAGATGATTATGTACTGCGAACTGTACAACCTCGACAAAGCCCTGGGAGCCGATACAAAGTTCATTCTCTCCTACTATATTGAGAGCTTTGAGAACAATATGAAGTTTAATGATTTTGCACGGATCAAGAAGGAAACTGCCAGGCCCGTGAATATCCTGATGCCGGAATTCTCCATCGAGAACCTTGCTACAGGGAATTACAACATGGTTATAGAGGCACGCAACCAGCAAAACGAAGTGATCGTATCGAAGAAACTGTTCTTCCAGCGCAGCAATCCCAATGCAAAACTCTCTTTCGCCGAGATGCTGTCAACTTCAGCAACGAATACTTTCGCCGATAAAATCACTAACCTGGATACACTGCGGGAGTCGATCAGCTGCCTGTTTCCGATCGCATCAGGACTTGAGAAGGCATATATGAAAAACACGGCGAAATCGAAAGATATGGTCAGCATGCAACAGTTCTTCTATGGTTTCTGGCAACGACGGAATGCTGCAACCCCTGAGAAAGCCTGGCTGGCTTATAAGGAAGAAGTGGATAAAGCCAACTTCAACTTCAAGACACCGGTAAAGAAAGGTTACCAGACTGACCGCGGGCGCGTTTACCTGCAATACGGGCCACCGAATGTCAGGAGTCAGCAATACAGTGAGCCTGCGGCCTATCCTTACGAGATCTGGCAGTATTATACACTGAATAATAACCAACGCAACAGGAAATTTGTCTTTTATTCCCCGGATATGGTTTCCAGTGATTTCTTCCTGCTTCATTCCGATGCCCAGGGTGAATTCAACAATCCCCAGTGGCGGGTTGACCTGCTGAACCGGATGAATGCACCGGGCGACCTGAACCAGACCGAGACCATCAACTCGTGGGGGGGATTTTCGAAGGATTACTGGGAATTGCCAAATTAATTTGGCCACTGCGGAATTTCGAACCGAATTTCTCACATAAACAAATTATTATTTCACGAAGTTACGTGAAGGTCACACGAAGTTACATGAAGAGATAACTTCGTGATACATGCCGAAGGCAGGCTTCGTGAATCCTTCGTGTAATAAAATTTTAAAAACAAGGCGGTTCGCAGCATCTCTTTTTTCTTAGGATTGGATATGATAATTTGCTATTTTTACACCCTGTTGAGATTGCCAAATCCTTCATTTCACCCGTAAGCCTTTTAATCTCTATGGTACGGATTGCTGTTGTTATCTTAAACTGGAACGGTAAAAAGTACCTTGAACAATTCTTGCCACGTCTCATTGAAACATGTACGGGCATAGCCGACGTCATTGTTGCAGACAATGCTTCAACCGATGATTCAGTTACTTTCCTGAAAGCAAATTATCCGTTTGTCCGGATCATTCAGAACCTGAGGAACGATGGCTTTGCAAGGGGTTACAACCTTGCATTGAAGCAGGTTGAGGCGGATTATTATGTACTGCTGAATTCAGATATTGAAGTTACTGCAAACTGGATCATGCCGGTGATCGAGCTGATGGAGAAAGATCCGCTGATCGCGGCGTGTCAGCCCAAGATCCGCTCCTTTTACGAACGGGACAAGTTCGAGTATGCCGGTGCTGCAGGCGGGTTTCTCGACAAATATGGTTACCCTTTTTGCCGTGGACGTTTGTTCCAGTCGATTGAAGAAGATCTCGGACAGTATGATGATGAGATGGAAATATTCTGGGCAACCGGCGCATGCCTCTTTGTGAAATCAAAGATATTCCACCAGTTGGGCGGTCTCGATGAGGATTTCTTCGCGCACATGGAGGAGATCGATTTCTGCTGGCGGCTGAAAAACCTGGGATACCGGGTCATGTATTGCCCGCAATCGACCGTTTATCATATTGGTGGAGGTACGTTGCCAAAAGTATCCTGGCGGAAAACTTATTACAACTTCAGGAATAATTTCGTACTTTTATACAAAAATCTCCCTGACAATCTCCTTTTTGAAGTATTCTCAAAACGATTGATCCTGGACGGGATTGCAGCTATGCGATTCCTGTTCACCGCGGGGTTTAAGGATTTCTTTGCAGTATTAAAAGCGCATTTCAGCTTTTATTCGATGCTTGGAAAGGTCCGGAAAAAGAGGCACCTGCTGACTCATTCAGCACCCCGGCACATGTACAAAAAGAACATCGTGTTTGAACACTTCCTGCGGGGAAAGAAAAAGTACACCGACCTTGATCCTCACAAGTTTTTCAGGTAGTTTCCGAAAAACTCTGCGAAACTCTGCGTGAAAAAAGAAGGATGGCATTGACACTTGAGACGGAAATAATCCCCAAAGTCTAGATCAATCCTTTGAAATGTTCCACAGCCAGCCGGTACGAATCCATCCCGAATCCAATGATGCTTCCTTTGACTGCCGGTGCAATCAATGAGCTGTGACGGAATGATTCCCTGCCAAAGATGTTGGAGATATGGACTTCAATGACCGGGGTTGAGATGGATTTGATGGCATCCGCGATGGCAACAGAGGTATGTGTGTAGCCGCCTGCATTGAGAATAATCCCGTCGTATAGATGCGTTGCTTTCTGGATCGCATCAATAATCTCCCCTTCGATGTTGGTCTGGTAATGGACAATCGGGATCTCGGGAAAATGTTTCCGCAGCTTTTTCAGGTAGGTCTCAAACGATTGTTTGCCATAAAGCTCTGTCTCCCGCTTTCCTAACATATTCAGGTTTGGGCCGTTGATAATGAGAAGTTTCATCGCTGATGTTTTTACAAAGATAATGGAAATGACGAATATGCGATTGACGAATATGCGAATGAAATGACATGAATGTAGAATTACGAATGAAATTTATGCAATCAATTGCACATTCATTATTCGTGAATTTTATTCGTCATTCTCATATTCGTCATTCTTGTCATTTTTCAGTGACAGGGTACAGTTTTTAGAACTTTGTATTACTTTTGCAATTCATTTCCAATAGGGGTGCCTTAATATAAGGGCTGAGAATATACTCTTTGAACCTGATACGGGTAATGCCGGCGTAGGGAGAGCAGATTTAGCGTAATTTTTCCTCTATTGATTGTTTGGTAAAAGCTTTCACCTAATAATCAGATGTATGTCAAAAAATTTACTTTTCCCTTGTAAGTTCATCAGGAAAATCGCCCTCATCGCATTCCTTCTCATGATTTGCGGAATGTATAGCCGGGCGCAGGTTTCAGTTACCGGAACCCTGATCGATCACGATACAGGCAAGCCGCTACCCGGCGGGAACCTGTCGCTGAATAACAGTTACCTTTCAGCTTTCAGTGAAACCAATGGACATTATTCCATTCACGGCATAAAGCCCGGAAACTATGTACTGAAAGTATCCTACATGGGTTTTCAGACCATCAAAAAAGAGGTGAAAATATCCCGTGACACCGTGGTGAATCTTGAAATGTTTTCCAATGTCCTGCTCGGGGAAGAGACCAACATCATCGCCACGCGCGCGCAATCGAAGACGCCTGCAACGTACAGCATGCTTGATGCAAAGGAGATCGGCCAGAACAACCTTGGAACCGATCTCGCATACATCCTGCAATCTACGCCATCTGTAAATGTCACTTCGGATGGCGGTACAGGGATCGGTTACACGGGGATCAACATCCGCGGATCTGATCTTACACGCATCAATGTTACACTGAATGGCTTTCCGCTGAATGACGCGGAGTCGCAGGGAATGTGGTTCGTCGATCTGCCCGATCTGGCATCTTCTACAGAGAATATCCAGGTACAACGCGGCGTCGGTACATCCACCAACGGGCCCGGTGCATTCGGCGCCACGATCAACATCCAGACCACTACTGCAAACCCGGATCCTTATGCTGAACTGAATACTTCCGGGGGCTCTTTCAATACCCTGAAAACCACGTTCCGCTTTGGGACCGGCATGATTAAAAATAAGTTTACGTTCGAAGGACGAGCTTCATTCCTGACTTCTGACGGTTATATAGACCGTGCTTCAGCAAACCTGAAATCATTTTATATCTCCGGGGGATATCTTGGCAAAACCACCACGATAAAATTCAATGTGCTCTCGGGAATGGAGAAGACCTACCAGGCATGGGAAGGTGTTCCCAAAGATTCACTCTCAACAAACCGGACCTACAATCCCAGTGGTGAACACTATGATAAATACGGGAACATCCTCTATTACGACAACCAGACTGACAACTACCAGCAGGATTATTACCAGGTGATCTTTTCACAGGAAATCGGTAAAAAGTTAAACATTAACGCGGCGTTTGACTATACCAAAGGGAAGGGCTATTATGAAAGTTATGCGCCCGACCAGGCTTTCAGCGCCTATAACATGCAAAATATCATCATTGGTGCGGATACGATCAAACAAACTGATCTTGTCAACCGGAAGTATCTCGACAACGATTTTTACTGCATCACCTTTTCGGGAAACTACAAGCAGGGTGATAAATTAAAACTTACGCTTGGTGGTGCATGGAGCCAATATACCGGCCAGCATTACGGGAAAGTGATCTGGGCTCAATATGCTTCGGATGGCGACAATGAAAAGAACTGGTACAACAGCCCGGGATTCAAAAAGGATTACAACATCTTCCTCAAAGGGAATTACCGTGTACTTAAAAGCATTAACCTGTATGCAGATCTGCAATACAGGTACGTCTATCACAGCATCCAGGGGACGCTGGATAATCTCAACCCGATCGCACAGGTTCATACCTTCAATTTCTTCAATCCAAAGGCAGGGATCTATTATGATCTCTCGAACAAACAATCGGTTTATTTCTCTTTTGGCTTAGCCAACCGCGAACCAAACAGGAACAATTACGAAGTGGCGGACCAGGATCATATACCGGTTTCTGAACGACTGTTTGATTATGAATTGGGTTATAACCTTAAGCTTTCCCGTTTCAATGCAGGAATAAATTTGTACTACATGGATTATCTCAACCAGCTGGTCCTGACGGGAGAAATAAATAATGTCGGGGAGGCAGTAATGACCAATGTTCACAGCAGTTACAGGGCCGGGGTTGAAATTACTGCCGGTGCGATCCTGACCAAATGGCTGAACTGGAATATTGCCGCAACCTTCAGCAGGAACCGGATCAAATCATTTACCGAATATGTTGACGCCTATGATTCAAATTATACATTCATCGGGCAGAAGAGCAACAAGCTCGGGGAAACAAATCTTTCCTTCTCCCCTTCCATCCTGCTGACGAACATTTTTACATTTCGCCCGGTCCGTCAGTTGGAATTGAGTCTTACCACAAAGTATGTCGGAGCCCAGAATATCGACAACACCTCTTCGCCGGACCGGATGCTTCATGCATATTTTGTTAACGGTGTGACAGCCGGATATACCATTAAGACTAAATGGTTCGAGGAGATCGGTTTCCACCTGGCTGTAAATAACCTGTTCAGCTACAAATATGAATCCAACGCCTGGATCTACCGCTATTATGTAGGTGAAACTCCGTACGAGGAGAACGGATATTTCCCGCAGGCGCTGATCAATGTCCTGGTAGGGATCAATATCAGGATTTAATATTCGCCTGTTATTTCATCGTTGCTGCATGATGAATGGCGCATTTTTGATTAACTTGCGCAAAATTTTTTCATTTCACAATAAAAATCAGCAACGATGAAACATCAAATTACACGATCATTCCTGATGATCCTATTGGCACTGGGATTCTCCGTCCTTTATGGTCAGACCACAACCATCGATCTCACCTATCCCATCCCGGTTGATCCGGATGTCAGGATTGGAAAGCTCGACAATGGTCTTACTTATTACATCCGCCGGAACAAGAAACCTGAAAACCGTGTTGAACTCAGACTCGCAGTCAATGCCGGTTCGATTCTTGAAAGCGACGATCAGCAGGGATTGGCTCATTTCATGGAGCACATGAATTTTAACGGAACAAAGACGTTTCCCAAAAATGAACTTATTGATTTCCTGCAAAAGACCGGTGTAAAATTCGGGGCAGACATCAATGCCTATACCGGGTTTGATGAAACTGTTTACATGCTGCAGTTGCCAACGGATGATTCAACATTGGTTGAAAAAGGAATCCAGGTGCTGGAGGACTGGGGTCACAATGCACTTCTGGACAGCACGGAGATAGACAAAGAGCGCGGGGTTGTCATCGAAGAATGGCGTCTTGGACTGGGAGCCCAGGACCGGATGATGAAGAAATTTTTTCCAATTATTTTCAAGGATTCAAAATATGCCATCCGGGTACCGATCGGGAAAATCGACATCCTCGAGCATTTCAACCATAGCCTGCTGAAAGACTTTTACAAGTCCTGGTACCGTCCCGATCTCATGGCTGTCATTGTTGTTGGCGACATTGACCCCAAACGAATTGAAGCCAGGATCAAAGCGCATTTTTCAGGGATCAAGAACCCAACACCGGAAAAACCACGGTCGGTATATGACCTGCCTGATAATAAAGCGCCGCTGATCGCGATCACCACTGATAAAGAAGCTACCAACAATACGATCATGATGTTTTACAAACATCCGGTAAAGGTTGAAAAAAATCTTGGCGACTTCCGTGAGAAGATCCTTGCAGAGCTTTATACAAGCATGCTGAACAACCGTTTTGGTGAAATTGCACAGCAGCCTGAATCTCCATACATTTTTGCAAATGCTGAATATGGTAGGTTCCTGGCCCGTTCAAAAGATTCCTACATCATTTATGCGCAATCAAAGGAAAACCAGATTGACAAGAGTCTTGCTGCCATGCTGGATGAAAACGAGCGTGTAAAAAGATTCGGATTCACAGCCACTGAGTTTGAACGACAGAAAGAAGATATGCTCAGCAACTATGAAAAAGCTGCAAAGGAAGCAGACAAAACCGAATCGATGCAGTTCACCAATGAGTATGCAGCGAATTTCCTTACCGGTGACCCGATTCCGGGTGCGCAGAAAGAATTTAAATTCGTTACAAAACTTTTACCAGGCATCAAACTTGATGAGATCAATGCCCTCGCCAAACAATTCATGACCGATGACAACATGGCCCTGGTTGTTATGGCTCCCGAAAAAGCATCCGTTAAAGTCCCGACCGAAACTGAAATCATGGCAGTTATCAAGCAATCGAAAACCGCAGATCTGAAGGCTTATGTCGATAAATTCAGGGCAGAGCCACTTGTAAAAGAAAATCTGAAAGGCGGAAAGATCATTGACCGCAAGGAAAATAAAGAACTCGGTTATACTGAATTGAAATTATCAAATGGCATTGTTGTTGCTCTCAAACCAACGAATTTCAAAAATGATGAAGTTCTTTTTACAGGATATAGCCTGGGCGGAAACTCATTGTACCCCGATAATTTATTTATGTCGGCGAAATATGCCACCGAAGTTATCGATATGAGTGGTGCCGGAAACTTTGACAACGTAGAACTGGAAAAGAAGCTGAAGGGGAAGAACCTGGAGATCCATCCGTACATCGATGATACAAAAGAGGGAATCAAGGGAAACAGTACACCAAAAGACCTTGAAACCTTTATGCAGCTTGTGTATCTCTATTTCAAGGGCCCGCGCAAAGACACTACTGCTTTCAAGGCATTCATGTCGCAGATGGAGAATCAGATGAAATTCATGAAGAGCAATCCTATCATGAATTTCTATGATACCCTCTTCAAAACCGTGTATCCCGGCTACAAACGACTGGTTATTTTCCCGTCGGAGTCACAACTCAACGATGTGAACCTCGATCAGCTTTACAAGATCTATACAGACCGCTTTGCCGATGCGGGGGATTTCAAGTTCATCATCGTCGGGAATTTCAACATAGATTCAATCAGCCCGATGATCGAGAAATATCTCGGAAGTCTGCCTAACCTGAACCGCAAGGAAACCTGGAAGGATGTTGCCCCGAAGATCCCCGCCGGAATCACAGACATTTCATTCAACAAGGGAACCGATCCTCAAAGCATGGTCGGGATCGTCACGTCGGATTACTTCGAATGGAATCCGAAGAACCTGCTCATGCTGAGCATGATCAAGGAAATTGTTTCCATCAAGCTCATTGAAGTGATCCGTGAACAGATGAGTGGAGTTTATTCACCGCAGGTGATGCTGCAACCTGAACATTTCCCGAAGTCACATTTTAATTTTGTTGTCCTTTTTGGTTGTTCACCATTGATGCCGGATACGCTGACGCGTGCCGTGATGGCTGAGATCAAAAAGATCCGTGACAATGGACCCACCGACACTGACCTGAAAAAGGCACAGGAATCACTGATCCGGGCAAGAGAAACTGATCTGGAGAAAAATGAATTCTGGCTGGGGAAAATTGAATCCGTATACTATGACAATACCGATCCTGCTTCCATTCTTTCATTCAAAGACAGGGTGAATGCGATCACCATTGAAGACCTGAAGAATGCAGCATCCAAATACATTGATCCCAAGCATTATGTCAGGGTTGTCTTGGTACCGGAGAAGAAATAGAGCATGGAGAAATCTGTAAACATCAAAAACAAGAAAGCTGGTCATGAATATTTTCTGCTTCAGGAACTCACGGCAGGTATTCAGCTTTCCGGTACGGAGATTAAATCCATACGGGAAGGAAGGGCGAGTATTGTTGATGCTTACTGTACGTTTAAAGGTAATGAGTTGTATGTAGTGGCAATGCACATTGCAGAATACCTGTATGGCACATATAACAACCATGAACCCAAAAGAGATCGCAAGTTATTGCTGACCAAACGGGAGTTGAAGAAGCTCCAGACGAAGGTGAAGGAAAAGGGATTTACCATCATCCCTACCCTGCTTTTCATCAACGAAAAAGGATTGGCAAAACTTGCGATCTCCCTCGCAAGGGGCAAACATCATTATGACAAGCGCGAAACATTAAAAAATAAGGATATCAGGAGGGAAATTGACCGGGGAAGAGAGTCCTGATCCCGGATGAATTTTGTTGCCCAATCTTTCCTACCTTTGTAAAAAAATAATTAATGCAAAAGAAAATCCTTCCGGTATTAACTTTTATAGTGATCCTTTTTCTCGCAGAATCTGTTTTTTCCCAGGAATCAGTGTCTCAGCAAAAAGACAGCAAGAACAAAAATGCCGCAAAGACAGATAAGATCAAATGGTATTCATTTGAAGAAGCTTATAAGATCAATAAGAAGAAGCCAAGGAAAATATTCATCGATGTATTCACAGAATGGTGTGGCTGGTGCAAGAAGATGGATGCAGAAACTTTTACCAACCCGGTCATCGTAAAATACATGAACAAGAACTTCTATTGTGTGAAGTTTGATGCTGAAAGAAAAGACACACTGATCATTGACGGGGTAACGTTTGTGAACCCGAATCCCAATGGGCGGAGAACAACACACCAGCTTGCCGTAGAACTTCTGAAAGGGAAGATGTCCTATCCTTCGTATGTATTCCTGAATGAGAAAAGTCAGTGGTTAACAGTTGTTGCCGGTTACCAGCAGGCACGTGATTTTGAATCGGTCATCCATTATTTTGGTGACGATGCTTACCAGAAAACTCCCTGGGAAGATTATAAAACTACATTCACCGGGGAAATAAAATAAGCTGTTACATCGGAAAATGTGCGTAAACGAATGAGGCAGCATTGTTTGCTGTAATGTTCAGATCAGCGCCTTCAACCTGGCCATCCCCGTAAACATCAGGCGGAACATAACCATAAGTAAATATGGCGGCTGCATTTGCAACAGCATTCATGTCTTCGGCTTCCACCTGCTGATCCTGGTTCACGTCTCCGCCAAAGATCAAGGGAGGAGAAACGGTTTCACCATCTGATTCAAGGACGGTCGTCATATTCCCGTCATACGCCTGGCTGAATGCATCAAAAGCATAGGTAATAGTGCTTCCCGAAAAACTTACAGGCAATGCTGAAGTTGTTTCAACACTGTTGCGCTGTTTGATTGTAAGATAGTATAAGCCGTTTTTGCTTGCAGGAATATTCACAGCAGCGGTCCCGGTTGTACTCAATGGGATATCTATGGCCGGGTAAGCTATTGTAGGATAATCGCTGACCTGGCAATCACAATCCGAATCATAATGAGTTGTTGAGGCATGTAGCTCGACACTGATATGATCGGCAACACCTGTTCCCCATTTCGGAAAGACGCCCGTGATGTTTCCGTATTCATCATAGCTTACATCGGCGGCTTCCATCATTGTGCTCGAACCCGTGTACAGTCCTTCAAGGAATACAGAACTGAGGTTCAGTTTTCTTATTCCCAGTTGCCCGGTAAATGTACCAAAGGAAGTCAGTGCACTGGCCGTCAATTGATGTGAAACCGTGTTTGCGTTATCATACATTACGAAAGGATCGGCTTTCACGCAATAAATGTCACTCTCAGTACCTACTATATCTGCCGGTGAGTTATAATTGAATTGAGCGTTGCAGGCAAATCCAGTTATGCCATTTGAAGAAACATTCCAGTAACGGTTCAGGTAGCTTGTCACGGATCCTGTATAAGCGGCGTTGACCAGGTTAACACCTGCCCAGTTGCCTGAGCCATAAGTACCCGCTGTGAAATTCAAAGTGACGGGGGAATATTCAGCATTTCCCGTATTATCGCCTACCGGAAAGGTAAATGATCCGTTCCCTGAAAATTGTTTGCGCATTTGCCCGGCACCAGTAGCAACCACCATTTTGGTTGGGCCGGGAGTTCCTGCCACCGTTGCGGACGTGCCCAGCTGCATGGTATTACCACCAAGGGTTATCAATCCATTTGTAAGTGTGAGGGTGCCATTCACCTGTGCCGGCCCGTTGACCGTGACCCCTGTTGCGTTGTTGACTTCCAGGTTCTGAAACGTATTTGTTCCGCCAACTGCCTGACTGGATGAGCCCATGAGTTTGATGGTTCCCGTCCCGAGAGAGGCATTCCCATTGTTTGTAAAATCACCCAGGACAACAAGTGTTCCAAGGTTGTTCAATGTACTTCCGCCAACCACCATCAGGCCCCCATCCCCTGTAGCCGGGTTTGGACTGGCATAAATAAAGTGAGACGGAATGAAAATAATTTGCATGCAGAGAATTACTAATGCAGTAAAACGTAATCCTCTCACTGATGGTCTGAAGATTGATGTTGCCATATCTCTTAGGGGTTTGTTGTGGTAACTGTTAATTCTTTGAACTCGTAATTTCACCTTATATTAGTAGCTATGATATTGTAAATATACAAAGAATATTACAAATATAAATAATTTTTTAAAAAGAGAAATAATTTGCTTTTTATTTTTTTATGCAGCGAAATGCCTTGACAACAATCAAAAACTGCTTAAAAGACATTCCAAAAACCCCATGTCATTGCTGGCATGGAGTCTGGGCATGGTTTGCAGTTTAGTACTATCCAGGATTCCTCCATGTGATAATACGAATACACTGTTTTCAAAAATATGGAATGACGAACCCGAAGAAAAGTAAAAATGAACAGCCGGTAGGATTTATTTGGTAACAGGTAGGATATTCCCAACAGATGGCAGAGACAGATGAGGACAAACAATCAGGGAATAAGATCAGCTGAATAATGGAAGAAACAAAAATCCGAAACTATACTCCCTGGGCAGGGTTTACCCGTTTTTGCAAATCTGTTTCAGCATCTGCATATTGGCAATATGAATTGACCTGCCATTGAGAACCAGGATGCCATCCTCAATAAATTTTGACAAAACCCTTGTTGCACTTTCCCTGGAGATTCCAATCAGATCAGCTAATTCCCTTCTTGAAAACGGGATATCAAAAGAGTGGCTTTCATAGATGATTTCAGAGAAATAAAGGATTGCTTCGGCAACACGGCCATACGTTTTTTTCTGGGATTGGCTCATGAATCGGTGAAAGTTGTTCAGGCTGTCATGGCAGACAGAGACCAGGATCTCATAGGCAAATGTCCCATTCTGCTTGACTAGCTGGTTGAATATATTGACGTCAATGTAGCAGACACTAATATCCTCGAGGGCTGCGTAAGAATATTGATTGACCCTGGAACCAAAGAGTGACGACAATCCAAGGTAGGATGACTTCTTGACGATTTGGAGGATCTGTTCCTTTTCACTGGTATTCTTTGTGTACTCCTTAACCAGTCCTGACTTGAGATAGATGATATGTGAAGTCATCGATCCTTCATGAATAATAATATCGCCCTTCCTGAATGAAGCTACTGACCGGTTTGAATTGATAAGATCCAGTTCTTCCAATTCCAGGACAGCAGCTGCACAGGATTTCACCTTACAGTCGCGGCAAGTTGCCAGTTCATTTTGCAATCCGGGAACCATATTTTCTATCTTTCATTAACATGTAAATCCTTTGACACTGCAAAGTTGCGAAAATTACACATATAAATATGTGACTATAATCACATTTATTTTACCATTAGGTCACTTTCTCATAAGGAACAGCCTTCGCACCAATAGAATTCATATCACAGTATCCCATATTAACTATCACGCAGAGCTAATAATTTGTGACACAAATACTTAGTAATTTTGACACACAATCAGCTTTTCCAACTTTTAGTAAAAAAGAACTTGTTATGAAAATTGCAATTCCTACCAATGATGCTATAAATATCCATGATCTGTTTGATTCGGTAAAAGGGTTCGTGGTATTCACCATGCAATTCGGTGAGATCACAGACGAGGAATACCGAAAGCCTTCAACCAATGATCTGCAAACCAACGGGAATATTGCCGGCCTTTTGTATGATTGCACGCATCTCATAGTCTCAGTACCGGATGAAAAAGCCCTGCTCATACAAGGGAATGACAAACCAAAGGTGATCACAACACCGGAAAAAAACATCACGAAAATTATTCTGAATTTCATGAACGAATCGTACCGTCATGAATCAAATACTTGTTGCTGCCCATAAAGGACCCTTATACTACAATGACCACAGAAAACTATTTCAGGAAGTTCCGGGACCAGATCATCGGGATTGATCAATATTATATGACTCCTTATGGTCGGAAACAGATCGTTTATGCCGACTGGATTGCCAGTGGCAGGCTTTATGCACCGATCGAAGACAAGATCACCGGGACCATCGGACCTTTTGTGGGCAATACCCATACTGAGACCAGCGAGAATGGAAGGCTGATGACGGAAGCTTATCGCCTGGCGCATAAAAAGATCAAAGAACATGTGAATGGCGGGCCGGAGGATGTGATTCTCACCACGGGCTTCGGGATGACCGGGGCCATCGTCAAGTTCCAGCGGATCCTCGGATTAAAGATATGCGGAGATCTTTCGCAGCAGAAATGTCTTAAGACGGATGAACGGCCGGTAATCTTCATAACACACATGGAGCATCATTCCAATCATACTTCATGGTATGAAACCGCTGCAGATATTGTAATCATTGAACCGGGAAAAGACCTGTTGATTGACCCGGGCCACCTTGAAGAAGAACTGAAAAAATATAAAAACAGGAAACGGAAGATCGGTTCATTTATAGCGTGCTCTAATGTCACCGGGATCCGTACGCCGGTCAATGAGCTGGCCAGGCTGATGCATGCTTATGGAGGATATGTATTTATTGATTATGCTGCATCGGCACCCTATGACAAAATCAACATGCATCCTGCCAACCCGGAAGAGAAACTGGATGCCATCTTTTTTTCCCCGCACAAGTTTCTTGGCGGACCGGGCTCTTCAGGAGTTGTAATATTTGATTCTTCCCTGTATCACTGCAAAGCACCCGATACGCCTGGTGGTGGCACTGTGGACTGGACAAACCGGTGGGGTGAGTATAAATTTATTGATAACATTGAAATCCGTGAAGACGGGGGGACTCCGGGATTTCTGCAAGCCATCAGGACTGCGCTGGCTATTGAACTCAAGGACCAGATGAACATTGAAAAAATGCATGAACGGGAAGATGAACTGACAAAGATCGCATTCCGTGAACTGCGCCAGATTCCGCATCTTCACATCCTGGCTGACCAGGTGGAAGAGAGGTTGGGTGTCATCTCCTTTTATTTTGATTCCATTCATTACAACATGGTGGTGAAGCTGCTCAGCGACCATTTTGGCGTCCAGGTGAGAGGAGGATGTGTTTGTGCAGGTACTTACGGTCACTACCTCCTGGATGTCAGTTACGATAAATCAAAAAAGATAACGGAAAAGATCAATCTTGGCGATTTGTCGGAAAAGCCCGGTTGGATCAGGTTATCCCTGCATCCTACCATGACAGATCGCGAGTTGCTGTTCATTGCTGATGCACTGCGCCAGATTGAAAAGAAATACAGAGTCTGGGTACAGGACTACAACTATGATAAGCACAACAATGAATTCCGCTACAACGGAAACCACCCGGTACCTTCAATCTCTGATAGCTTTTTTGAGTTAACCTAGTTTTCTGCATTTTTCAACCGGAAATCTGAACTGATATATGTGATGAATATCACATCATCTATAGACAGATATCACATTTTATTTGTGCCCGCGTGTAATTGATCCGGTTACATTTGTAGCAACATATCTATCTATATCTATATATCAAACAAACATTATGAGTGCAGATCTCGAAAAACAAATAAGTGATTTAAAGGAAAAGATAACCAAAATGGAAAATGGCACAAAAGACCAGCTTTCCATGGTGGTTTTTTCCGGTGACCTTGATAAGATCCTGGCGGCAATGATTATTTCAACAGGAGCTGCGGCATATGATATGAAAGTAAAACTCTTTTTTACGTTTTGGGCAATCTCAGCCCTGCGTGATCCACAAAAGAGTGCAAAAGGCAAGAACCTGATTGAGAAAATGTTCGGCATGATGCTGCCCCGGGGTACAAATAACCTGAAGCTGTCGAAAATGCACATGGGCGGCATGGGCACTTCCATGATCAAAGGAATCATGAAGAAACACCGGGTGCCTTCATTGAAGGAAATGTTCGAAACGGCAGGCGAACTGGGCGTTGAAGTAAATATTTGTGAGATGTCAATGAACCTGATGGGGTTCAAAAAGGAAGAGATGATTGATTACCCGTTCCTGACAATCTGCGGTGTAGCAACATTTCTCTCAGATGCACAGGAAAGTAAAATCCAATTATTTATATAAAACCATTTTATGACAACTGAAGAATTAAGAAACCTGAAATCCGATACAATCGTTGATGCCCGCGGGACTGCCTGCCCGGGGCCATTACTCGCTGCAAAAAAAGGCATTGGGGATATCAACTCCGGCCAGGTCATGGAGATCTATTCCGCTGATGAGGGAACAAAGAATGACATTCCAAAATGGTGCGGTAAAATGACCCATGAATTTCTTGGAATTATTGAAGAAGACAGCTATTCAAGGCTCTTCTTAAGAAAGGCATAAATCAAGGCATTTTCATTAAAGAAAATTCCTCAATCTTTTTGTTTTGTTTACGTGAGATGAATAGAATTCAGTCTCCGGGATATGTATTGTACTTAATCCAGTAATAATTATTCCTGATCATGGAAAAAAAACCAAACCGACCTAAGATACTGGTCTTTTCAACCGATAAGATCTCTGATCCGGGGATCGACCAGGCAGGGTTACGGAAGATCCACTACTCCCCTTCCGTTTATGTGATCAGCCTGCCCTGTTCATCGGGAATAAAGCCCCGATGGATCCTGCATGCACTGAAGCAGGGATTTGACGGAGTCTTCATAGCTGCTGACGGTCATGAATGTTCTTACAGCCAGAAATGCCCGGAATTCACCAACGGGATTATTGAAGAAGCCCAACGGTTATTAAAGGAAAACAACATCAATCCTAAACGAATCCGGATGGCGGCAATCTGTTCTGTTTGTGCCGAGCCATTTGTCAATCACATGTCGAATTTTTCAAAAATCTTATCCGAAATCGAATGACAACCAACAATCACACCTATGATACGCTGGTCATTGGCGGAGGTATTGCCGGACAGGAAGCAGCACTGAACCTGGCGAACCTTGACTATAAGGTCCTGCTGGTGGAAAGGGGATTATCCATTGGCGGCAAGATGATTCAGCTGAGCAAGGTTTTTCCGACACTTGACTGTGCAGCATGCATCACAACTCCAAAGATGTCGGAAACTGCACGTCACCCTAATATCACTGTCTTACTCAGCAGCGACATTCAAAGCATAACCAAAGTCAATGGCCGGTTCGATGCGGATATAAAGAAGCGCCCCCGGTATGTTATCCCTGAAGCATGCACCGGGTGCCAGGAATGTGAATTTGCCTGTCCCGAAGTCAGGCCGGATGAATACAATACCAACCTGGCCGGAAGGAAAGTCGCTTACATCCCGTTCAGCCTTGCGAATCCGCGCATTGCCACAATCGACCGCCAGGATGCTTCAGCTCCTTGCATTGCCGCATGTCCCGGTGGAGTGAAGCCCTACGGATATATCTCGCTTGTAAGAAATGGTCAGTATGAAGCTGCCATGAAATTACACATGGAGGATGCACCGTTGCCAGGATCTCTCGGGAGGGCTTGTTATGCTCCATGCCAGGGAGAATGTACCCGGGCCAGCCTGGAGGCTCCTGTGGATATACGCAGAATCAAGCGTTTTTTTGCTGAAGACTTTTATACGAAATACCCGGAGCCCGTCAACCGGATCATTGAGAAAAAAACAGGGAAGAAAATTGCGGTCATAGGCTCCGGTCCTTCCGGTCTTACCGCTGCCTATTTTCTTGCACTGAAAGGCCACGAAGTAAAGATCTTTGAAGCAGCTCCGGAACTGGGCGGAATGCTAAAGCTCACATTGCCTGAATACCGCCTTCCGAATTCAGTAGTCGATCGCGACATTAAAAACATCCTTTCCATAGGCGTTGATTTTGAAGTTAACCGGAAAATCGGGAATATCTCCTCGCTGAAAGCGGAAGGATTCGATACGGTTTATGTCTCGGTTGGCACCCATGAAACAAGCAAGATGAGGATAGAAGGTGATGGGTTAACAGGGATTGTCTCCTGCCTGGATTTTCTCCGGGAATCAAAGATCGGGAAGAAAAGAGATCTCACAGGGAAAAAAGTTCTCGTTATTGGCGGCGGGAATACCGCGATGGATGCATCACGCACTGCAATACGCCTGGGTGCAGCAAGTGTCAGCATCATCTACCGGAGAAGCCGTGAAGAGATGCCGGCCTGGAAGGCAGAGATCCATGAAGCAGAAGAAGAGGGTGTAAACTTTGAAGTTCTGAAAAATCCTGTCAGGTTCATTGGCGAGAATGGTACAGTCAAAAAAGCGGTCTTGATCCGAATGAAACTTGGAGAACCGGATGAAAGCGGAAGAAAGCGCCCGGTTCCGGTGGAAGGATCAGAATACACAGTGGATGCCGATTTTGTCATTGAAGCCATCGGTTTGCAGCCAACCACATCAGTCTTCAGCAAGGAACTCGATCTTCATAAGAATGGTACGATCAGGGTAAATGAAAAAACAATGCAGACTTCAACCCCCTGGGTCTTTGCCGGTGGAGATGCTGTCACAGGACCGTCAACCATCATCGAAGCCATCGGACAGGGAAAAAAAGCTGCTGCTTCTATGGATAGTTTCTTATCCGGCGAGGAGGCTGAAAATATTGAGTTCGGAGATAAACTTCCGGCTATCGATAAAAAGAAAATCCTTTCGAGAAAAGATATTCCAAACTTACCGTCTTTGAGCGATAACCTCAGGCCGGTAAGTGAGCGAATCAGGGATTTTAAAGATGTGGAACTGACATTTACCGAGACAGAGGTCCGGCAAAGCGCCGAGCGCTGCCTCGATTGTAGCAACTGCAGGGAATGTCACCAGTGCATCACTGCATGCCCGGCCAACGCCATTGATTTCTCCCAGAAAGAATCAAAGATCACAATCAGCGCAAGTTCTGTGATCGTTTCATCCGGATACAATCTTTTCAACCCGGACGCGAAACCACAGTATGGTTCAGCCAGGTTTGCTAATGTCATTGACTCCCTGCAGATGGACAGGCTCATCGCTCCTACCCGCCCATTCAACAATGTATTAAGGCCGGGTGATGGCAAGGTGCCCGGTAACATCGCTTACATCCTGTGTACTGGTTCGCGTGATTCCAGCCTTGAAAATTACAGGACGTGCCATGCTGCCAGTGCCAACAATCCGATCTGCTCACAGATATGCTGCATGTATTCAATCAAACAGGCGCAATTGCTTATGGGAGCTTTACCCATGGCTGATATCAGCATTTATTACATTGACATCCGGGCTTTTGGGAAAGGTTATGAAGAATTTTTCCAGCAGGCAAAATCGATGGGTGTCAATTTTGTGAAGGGCAAGATAGCCAGGGTCAACGAAGCCCCGGATAATTATGGTGATCTTATCCTGCGATTTGAAAATATTGAAACCGGCCAGGTCAAAGAGATCAAACATGACCTGGTTGTATTGTCTGTCGGAATCCAGCCAAATCCGGGCATCAGCAGCGTGTTTAAAGGGGAATCACTCGGTCTCGATGAATTCAGTTACATCAAGCAGGTCGATGTGCTTACAAGTCCTGCAAAAACAACCATTGACGGTGTATTTGTAGCAGGAACTGCATCAGGACCTATGGATATTCCCGATTCAATTTTATCTGCAGGTTCAGCTGCGTCGGAAGTAGCTGCATACCTCAGCAATAATTAACCCATGGAAGAAAAACAAAAAAAACAACGGATTGGTGTCTATATCTGTCATTGTGGCGGAAATATCTCCGACTACGTAGATGTCTCCCAGGTCAAAGATCTTGTCAGGAGTGAAGACGGGGTGATTGTCTCGAAGAATGTAATGTTTGCCTGTGCCGACTCCAACCAGAAGGAGATGATCAAAGATATCCGGGATGAAAAACTGGATGCCATTGTGGTTGCTTCCTGTTCGCCCAAGCTTCACCTGCATACCTTCAGGAATGTGGCCACACGGGGTGGAATCAACGCATACAATTATACGCAGGTCAACATCCGTGAACAATGCTCATGGGCACATTCTGATACACCATCCGAGGCTACGCTGAAAGCAATCGGGCTGATCAGGGCCGGAATTACCCGGGTGGCGAATTCCGAAGCACTTGAAACCATTGAGGTCACATCTACCAGGGCGGTGGTTGTGATCGGTGCAGGCATCTCGGGGATGCGTGCAGCAATTGACCTTGCAAAGATGGGTAACCAGGTATACCTGGTGGAAAAAGAGAATCATGCCGGTGGAAACATTTCACAATGGGGAGAACTTTTCATTAGCGGGCAGAAAGGGAGAGCTATAGTTGAAGCACTTCTTCGCCAGGTAAAAGAACATCCGGGCATTACGTTATTTACGAATGCCTTGATTGAAAAGGTTTCCGGTAGCCTCGGCAATTTCAACGCTGAAGTCAGGATCGGGGATGAAAAACTCAACCTGAAATCAGGAGCAATACTCGTTGCAACCGGGTTTGATCCATACCAACCAGCAGAAGGAATGTTTGGTTACAAGCAATTTCCTGCCGTGATCACACTGCCGGAGTTCAAATCCATGATTGATCAAAATCCTGAGGAGTGCCTGATGATCAGGAATCGCAGGGTAACAAGCATCACGTATATCTATTGTGTAGGAATGCGTGAAACCAAAGGGGATAATAAATACTGTTCGAGGGTTTGCTGCACTTCCGCGATTCACAGTTCCATCCGGGTTCACGAAAAGTTCAGCGGCATCAATGTTTACCACGTATACCGCGACATCCGTACGTATGGCAAGCAGGAGATCCTGTATGAACAGGCTTCAAAGAATGGCGATATCTTCCTGAAATATGATGAAAAAATGCCTCCGGTTGTAGAGCAGATCAAAGGAAAACTAATCGTTAAGGTGAACGATGAGCTTACACGGAAGCAGGAGTTTGAATTTGAAACCGACCTGGTTGTCCTTGTTACAGGCATGGTCCCGCGCAAAGACAGCACAGAACTGGCCGGAAAATTAAAGATCCCTATCGGGAATGACAAATTCTTCAATGAGATACATCCCAAGCTCAGGCCGGTTGAGACAGTCATCAATGGCGTATTCCTTGGGGGTTCGTGCCAGGGTCCCAAGAACATTTCAGAATCGGTTCAGTCGTCACTTTCAGCAGCTGTTAAGATCAATGCACTGACAAAGAACCCGAAGATCCAGCTTGAACCAATCATTGCACGCATCAATTTTGAAGCCTGCACCTGGTGCGGAAAATGTGCCGAAGTCTGCGAATATGATTCCATTCATCCACTCGGGATGAATGAAAAAACCGTTGCGTCTGTAAATGAAGCTACCTGCAAAGGATGCGGGATCTGTGCTCCAATTTGTCCCGCAGATGCCATCGATATTGCACAATATACCAATGCAGAGATTGAAGGGATGATTGATGGCTTTATTCAGGATATAGAACTTAAGAAAAATGATACAACCGAGGCAGCTGATGATGCAGTATCGGTTGCCGGGATGAAGGACATGCCGCAGATCTGGCGAAGAATAAGTGCATCGCTTGATAATGGCACAAAGACGATTCCTGCACTTGCACAGGAACTTGAACTGAACCCGCAGCTCGTCACCTACCATCTGATGACGATGAACAAATACAGCATTGTAGAAGCAGATGGCCTCGACGATAATGATGAGTATTATTATTACAAATTGAAAAAACATTAGGATGGCCAGAATTGATCCGGAGTTCAAATCCGAAATTAAAAAATACGGGGCAAAAGATTTTACCGCCTGTTTTAATTGTGGGAATTGTACAGCTATTTGCAGTCTGACTGAAAAACAGGTGAATTTCCCCAGGATATTCATCCGGCAGGGCATTCTTGGCCAGAAAGAAGAAATTCTGAAAAGCAAGGAAATCTGGTTGTGTTATGCCTGCGGTGACTGTTCTGAAAGCTGTCCAAGACAAGCGGGACCCGGAGGTTATATGGCAGCACTCCGGCGTTATGCCATTGCCGGATATGAGCCAACCGGTTTAACAAAATTGATTTTTAAAAACAATCCGTTATTCATCCTTGTTACCATTTTCCTTTCAATCATCCTTGGATTTTTTCTCTTCACACTCAAGCCGGATCATGTCGTTTCAAGATGGTTGTTCGATCTCCTTCCTTATGCTGTGATCCACACTATGGGGCTGGTTATTTTCAGCCTCACGGGAATTTCCATTACCTGGGGAGTTGTAAAGATGTCAATGAGGCTCTCAGAAATATCGACAGTAACCGCGGAGAAAAGATCAGGGACATGGGATGCAATCCAAAAAGTTATCCTGGAACTTGCAACAATGAACCGCTATAAGACTTGCGACCAGGAGGAAGATTCCTACTGGAAAGAAAAATCTGCAACTGTTCAGCCATGGTTTGTTCATTGGTCGATCATGTGGGGATTTCTCGGTTTATTGCTTGCAACTGTACTTGACTTCATACTGAAAGATCCATCCACTTCCATCTGGTGGCCAAGTCGTGTTCTGGGTACAATTTCCGGGCTGTTCCTGATTTATGGAACCTCTTTTGCCATCAGGTACCGGATGAAAAAAGTGACCAAAGCATATTCTGAGACCCGGCTTGCCGACTGGATCTTCCTCTGGTTCCTGTGGATTGCAGGGATTACCGGTTTCTGGCTGGAAGTCTCGGTTGCATTCGGTGCAAATTATCTGTTCAATCACGTGATCTTCCTGGTCCATACAATCATCTCTATGGAGTTGGTTCTGCTCTTCTCTTTTTCAAAATTTGCACATGCAGTCTACAGGCCGCTGGCATTGTTTTTTTACTTCAGGGAAAGCACAGGTAAAAATTAGCCTTTTAAGAAACGTAAAAAAAAATTCCGGAGGCATCAATTACCAAAACCAAAATGAAGATAGCATTACCTACAGATGATGGATTGATTATAGGCAAGGATTTCGGCTATTCACGGGCATTCCTGGTTGTGACATTTGAATACGGAGAAATAACGGGAACCGAGCTTCGCTGGAATTACTTCAGTGAAATGCTGACTTCTGAGCATGGCTTTTTATATAACTTATGTGACTGCGAAACGGTTGTTGTAAACCAGATTGGCAATTGCCATTGCAGTAAGTTAAGGCAGCAGGGAAAAAAGTTTATTCGTACTGAAGAGAAGTTAATTTCAGATATCCTTTTAATTTTACAAACGAATCCGGTCAATTTAACATTACATGAAGAAAATCGTGATAGTGACCTGGGCGCTGATCCAACTATTTGCAATGCCCAATGAAGCGCAGAACAGTCCCAAATCTGCAGCTACAACGAAAATCAAGGTTTATTACTTTCATCCCGAAGAGCGCTGCCCCATTGACCAGTCGGTCGAGATGAATACCAGGAAAGTCATGGAATCAGGTTTTCAGCAGCTGGTCAAAGACGGAACGATTGATTTCAGGGTGATCAATACGGATGATAAAAACAATGCAAAACTTGTTTCAGGATTTGACATCAATGCGCAGGCACTGTATATCGTGAAGGTTATGAAAGGAAAAGGCGTCAAGACGGATCTCACCAAATTTGCGTTTGATTTTGGCCTGAGCAACCCGATGAAATTCAGGAAAGGATTAAAGGATGAGATTGAAAAAAATCTGAAATAACATGCCGGAACTAACTTGTCAGGATCTTCTGCATGACCACCTTCTCCCTGTCCGTAAGGTTCTCCATCTCATCTATCGCCTGCCGGATCTTGGTTTTGAACTTCCAGCAGGTCATCTGCCGCAAGGATAATCTTCGTGCAAACTCGTAAGTCGAGATCTCCTCGTTCCCTTTACATACATTGAATGCAATGTAGAACGCCTTGCTCAATGGGAATTTGCAGTTGTGAAAGATAGTCCCGGTAGTGGCAGATTCTTCCTTCTTGCATTTGGTGCATCTTCTCGAAAATGGAGTCTTGCCCTGGCAGTAGTTGGAGTTTCCGCACTTCCGGCAGGTATAGCCCTGCTCCCATTTTAATTCAGCAAGAAATTCAAGACACGTGTCGTCATCGTTGAATAAGCGGCTGAGCTGTTTTGGGGTCAGGTTGTCTTTAAAGATTTTCGCCATCGAATGCAAAATTAACGATAAAAATCGTGGGCTGATCTCAAAAATGAGTTGATTGCTCCAATTATCTATTTCACACAATAGTCACATTAGGTCACAATAGAACATCAACCCTTTTCAGGAAATTCCTTTAGTCGAATGAATGACCCCGCAGCAAGCGGCGGGGTATCACGGGAATTATTTCTATTCGCTGCAAGCAGCGGAGAATTAAACCCAAAAGAGATTAAAAAATTGATTAAGCACTTTTGTACCAGTAAGGAAAAACAGCAGCTATGATTACCCTTTCGAATAGATCAGCGAAGTTTCTCCTATTTAGTTTGTAAGCAAATTCGTTGAGATAGTTTTGCAAGTAATCTGA
>Ga0209697_10001667_pt1 | contig 33601 bp, 26 predicted proteins | sample AliMusrvi5mmetaG_FD_184115 | JGI IMG/M metagenome (GOLD analysis project Ga0209697, IMG submission 184115) | Freshwater lake bacterial and archeal communities from Alinen Mustajarvi, Finland, to study Microbial Dark Matter (Phase II) - Alinen... | ecosystem: Environmental > Aquatic > Freshwater... | reverse complement strand
GAAACCGATAGCATCTGTTGACTCTAGCAGCACAGACCCATCATTGCGCGCAACCCCATTTTCCAGGCCTCCGGTCCGCCCACCGTCTCTTTCAACGGTCTTCACCGGGAAAGCAATTTCCTAGCAGCCCTAACACCAACCCGCACAACCCACCGCATTACCAAAAGAATAACGCACCCGCGCCACCATGAAAGGCCAATGACCATGAAAACATCAACCATCCTCAATCCAATACGAATTCTCTGCGCCACTTCGCCCTCACATGGGCGGAGGCTGCGACACTGGGCTGGGCCCCGTCCTCCCGGGCGGCCATCACCTTGGTTGTGGAATGCGTCAGCTACCACCTTGAGCGTGTCGTTCTTGCAGCCTTTCTTCCCACCAATCCCCAAATACCAAACACCATGGCTACCAGTAAAATGTATCTGAATTCAGCGGCTGCCGCGATTCTGGCGTTAGCCGGATTCGCCGGCTCCGCATGGGCCACCCAGACCATCAACGTCAAGTTCGGTAACTCCAGCGTCTCGGCTGACGCGATGAATGGCAAGTCGTTCATCACCAACAACTACCAGCAGGCGCCGGCACCTTACACCGGAACAACCTGGAACGATTATTTCAGGATTGACGACCGCGGTCCGACCGCCATTACCGTCACCGGCCTGTTGGATAGCGACGGCACTGCCACTGGGGTGGGCTACACCACCAACACATCTCCACAGAATGTGAATTATTTCTTCGGCCCCAGGGTTATGGGCAACCAGTCCAATGTCACGTTGCTGAACAGCGGCCTTTACCGGGTCTACAATTCGGGCGGTGGCAATACCATGAATAGCCGCCTCGTCGTGACCGGTCTGAACCTGGCCAAGACCTACAACATCTACTTGGCCTGCGGTTCCGAACTCAACCTCAACACTCGTTGGGGGATTGGCACCGCGACGGTGGCACCTACGACGACCAAAGACATCTTGAACACGGCCATGACCAAGGTCGCGCAAACCTGGAAGCCCGGCGACAACTGGCTGGTGTTCTACAATGTTGCGCCACAAGCGGACGGCAAAATCTACGTCTGGGGCTACAATCTGGTTAACAGCACGGCAAACAGCGGAATCACCTTGAACGGCTTCCAGATCGTCGATGCCACCGGCTGGCAGAACTTTGAGAACGACATGCTGAGCTGCTCGTTCGGCACGCTGGGCACCGGTTGGATCAGCGGAACCAATGTGAATCTTTACGTTCCGACCGGCACGCCTGTGTCGTCGCTCACACCCACCTTCACCCTGTCGCCCGGTGCCACGATCACACCGACCGGACCCCAGAATTTCGGCAATCCGGTCGCCTACACCGTTACCGCTGCGAATGGCACCCCCAAGGTTTACACCATCGCGGCCATCGTCGGCACGATGCCGATTTCCATTAGCAACACCCTCACCCCCGCGGATGCGGGGAATCCCGCTAACGGGGTCGATATCGACACCACCGTCGGCACCGGCAAAACCGGGCTGCTGATTGGAACCACGCAGACCTACTGGGGCAGCGGCGGCTTCTTGGTTCCCCTGATCCTCAATGGCAACTCGCTCATCATCGACAGCAGCGGCGGCAACACCATGAATGTCGGCGGCCCCATCTCCGGCGGCGGCATGCTGACTTTCCAAAACGGGGGCTCCACCCCGATGCATGTCTCAGGGAGCACCGGCAATACCTATACCGGCCCAACCATCATATCAAGCGCCCAAGTGTCACTTGAAAAGAGTTCCGGCGACGCTCTGAGGGGTTCCATCACGATGACCAACGCTGCGGCAAAAATGACCTGGACCGCCAGCGATCAGATCAACGACGGCGCGAACATCTATCTTAACGTTTCGGGCGCCAGCCTTGACTTGGAGGGCTTCACGGACACAATCAACGAGCTGCACCTCATCACGGGCACCACGGTTAAAACGGCCACGGGCGGCATTCTCAGGGTTGCCAAGCTGTTCGTCAACGAAGTCCGCCAACCGGACGTGGCTCGCATGGAGGGCGACGGCTATGTCTTGGGAGCGGGTTCCATCGAAGTGGGCGCATCCGGCCCGGCGACTTGGGTTCCTTCCACACCGGCAACGCCCGCCCCCACCAACGGCCGCAACTTCGGGTCGACGCTGCTCGCCACGCTCACCAAACTTGATTGGTCCGATTGTCCCAGGGCCGACAGCTACGATGTGTATTTATGGGACGCCTCGGGGTCGAAACCGGGGACCGCGACCGCGACGGGCCTCACCAGCAGCGAGTACACCACTCTCCCGGCGTTGCTCACATCGACGACCTACAAATGGCAGATCGTCGCCAAGAACACCCTAGGCGATACCCCCGGTCCGGTGTGGATCTTCACCACCTTCGGTCTCAACATGATCGGCCTGAAATATTCCCGTGCATATACCTTTTTGGCGACCGATGTCGTCGGCGCGCCCGGTTATGAGCAGGCGAATTGGACCATGGCGCCAGGTGTGGGCTATGGACCACCCGATCTAGTCAATCCCCCCTTGACCAGCCTCAAGGACAACGATGGAGTAGCGACTTCGGTTAATGTGACCAGTTGGACCTTTACCGCAATCAACGGTTGGTCGGATGCCGCCACCACGCTCGATCAAAAATTGCTGGCGGATTATTGCGCCAACGGCCCCTCGATCTCTTTCGCAGGCCTGAGCAACTATGCGCCGTCGGGTTATGCGGTCGTTGTGTATTACGAAATGAACGGTCGGCCTCAGAGATACATCTTGACTGCCGGCTCCACCACCATCACCCGCAATGTTTCCATGACTGCGCCGGCATCTGGCGATCCATTCTGGCTTGAGGGTACCGACAGCAGCCCCGGCACGGCCTCGAACTATACGGTCCTTGGCTCATCGGCCGCGCCTCTGACGTCCGACACCTTCACCATTGCAATGGATCCGACTGGGGGTAATGGCTGGGTGGGCGGCACTGCTGCCGTTCAGATCGTGCAACTCCCCCCCGTTACCGCGGGACCGAACCCGAACCTGATCAGCGTGGACTTCATCTATTCGGCGACCGGCAGTGTCCCGTGCACAGGGGACACCTCCATCACGGGCACGCTCAAGCAGAACGCCGCGGGCCAGATTTTCACCGGCCAAGTGGGTTCTTGGAACGCGCTGAATTTGGGCGTCAACAACTCCAGCACCAACAGCGCCAGCCTGACCAATCTCGTCAATGGTGCCGGGACCGCCACCACGGTGGCATTCAAGATGGGCCATGCGACCACTGTCGGCGCGTCCGGCGGAGACTGGCGGAACTCCCCGGTATTGACATTCGTCACGGGCAGCCTGCGTCAAGAACAGGCCTTCTTGTATTATCCCACTTTGACCGGCAATCACATCAATTGGGATTTGACCGGCCTTACCCCGAATGCCCACTACCGCCTGACGATGTTCGGCAACTGCGACAGCACCTTCACCAATATAGCGAATTCGGGGGCGGGGGTTCTGGACTCGGAAGGCGACTGGAATTGGGCCGACGTCGCCGCCAACTCGTCAGGGGTGATCGCAGGCAACCTGTTGTATACCCAAAGCAGCAACAATACCCGTGGCGTTTTCGGTCTCCAAGTGGAAAGCGTGACCCAGGCCCTTCCGACAATCGCCGTCGAGCAACCAACCGGTACCGGCCTTGCCAATGGCACCAGCACGGTCAACTTCGGCTCCGCCTTGACCGGAATGGCGGTCCCCCTAACCTTCACGATCAGGAATACGGGGACGGCCCCGCTCTCCGGTATCGAGGTGACCAAGGACGGCACCAATAGCGCGGACTTCATGCTTACCACAGCCCCGGCGACTACGGTCGCGGCGGGTGAAAGCACCTCCTTTGTCGTCACCTTCACGCCCTTGGCTACCGGCACGCGGACGGCGATGTTGCACATCGCCAGCAACGATTCTACCAGCAACCCGTTCAACATCAGCCTGACCGGCACCGGTGCGGCACCGCAAGCGGATCTGACGATCATGGCAAGTGACGGCAGCCCGACTTACGTGCCCGGGACCATCACGACCTACACGATCACTGTGGGCAATGCGGGCCCGAGCGCGGTGACCGCCGCGCCGGTGAGCGACGTGTTCCCGCCGGATGCGACCGACGTGAACTGGAGCGCCGTTGTCGCAGGCGGAGCCATGGTTTCCACACCAAGCGGCACGGGCAACATCACCGGCACGGTGAACCTGCCGGTGGGCGGCACGGTGACCTACACCGCCATTGCCCAGATCTCGTCCTCGGCGACGACCAACCTGGTCAACACGGCCACCGTCGGCGTGCCGGGCGGTGTGACCGATCCGAACCCCGCCAACAACGCGTCGACCGACACGGATACGGCCGCGCGGAGGGCCGACCTGGCCATCGCCAAGATGGTTGACAACCCGACACCCAGGGTCGGCGCGAATGTCGTGTTCACGCTCACCGCGACCAACAACGGTCCGTCGGCGGCCACTGGCGTGAGTGTTGCCGACATCCTGCCGAGCGGCTATCAATTTGTCAGCGCCAACCCGTCGGCGGCCTACAACGCCATGACCGGCGTGTGGACCATCGGTGCGCTTGGCAATGGCGCGAGCGCCACGCTGGGCATCACCGCCAAGGTCAATGCCACGGGCACCTATCAGAACACCGCCAGCATCAACGGCACGGAGCAGGACCCGGTATTAGGCAACAACACCGATAGCAAGGCGACCAACCCGGTTTCCCTGCCGGCAATCGCAGTCGAGCAACCAGCGGGCACCACCCTGACCTCGGGAACCGGCACGGTGGATTTCGGGTCGAGTCCAACCGGCACCGCAGTCCCTCTGACCTTCACCATCAGGAACACCGGGACAGCGCCTCTCACATCGATTGCGGTGACCATGGACGGCACCAACAGCGCGGACTACGCAGTCACGTCCGCCCCGGCGGCCACGGTGGCGGTGGACGACAGTACCACCTTCGTTGTGACCTTCACCCCTTCGGCCATCGGCACCCGAACGGCGGTCCTGCACATTGCGAGCAATGACACGACCCTGAATCCCTTCAATATCAACCTGACTGGCACCGGAGCGGTCCCGCCACCGACGGTCACCAGCGGCAACGCCAGCGGGATCACCGAATCAGCCGCGACCCTCAGTGGCACGGTAAACGCAAACGGATTCATAACGACCGCGCGGATCGAATACGGCTTGACCGCATCTTACGGCAGCACGGCGAGCGTGACGCTTTCGCCAAATGACGGGGCGACGGCGCAGAATGTGAGCGCCAGCGTCAGTGGCCTGCAGGCGGCGACGACCTATCATTACCGCCTCACCGCCGCCAATGGCGGCGGCACGAGTCCGGGTGTGGACCTGACGTTTGCGACCTATCCGGCGGTGCCCTACACTTACACGATCTCCAACAATTCCGTCACCATCACCGGATACACGGGCTCTGGTGGCGCGGTGAGCATCCCTGGCACGATCATCGGCCTGCCGGTCACCGTCATCGGCAGCGATGCCTTCGCCAACAACACCACCCTGGCCAGTGTGACGATTCCTGCCGGCGTCACCAGCATCGGGGACTGGGCGTTCTTGAGCTGCACAAACCTGACCAGTGTGACGATCCCTGCCGGCGTCACCAGCATTGGGGTCGGCGCATTCCTCAACTGTACCAAGCTAGGCTGCGTGACGATTCCCGCCAGCATCGCCTGCATCGGGGACTATGCGTTCCTGAACTGCACCGCACTGCATAGTGCCATTTTCCTGGGTGATGCTCCATCGATGGGAGGTGGCGTTTTCTTTTTCGCCGCAGGTGGGTTCAAGGTGTATTATACCAGCGGCGCCTCGGGCTTCAACCCGCCGATCTGGGACGGTTACCCATCCGTCAACACGGGCAATACCTCTTCGCTGGTCATCTGGCTGATGGACAATGGATTTCCGTCCGACGCGAATCCGCAAGACGATCCTAACAGCGACGGGGTGAGCCTCCTGATGGCCTACGCCCTCAATCTGGATCCGAAACAGAACCTGAGCGGCAGCATGTCCAAGCCGGCGCTCGCGGGGAGCCAAATGAGCCTCACCTTCTATGCCGGAAGATCCGACGTCACCTACACGGTTGAGACCAGCACCGACCTGCAAACATGGAGCACCACGGGCGTCACCCTCTCCGCGCCGGACGCCAACGGCTTGCGCACGGCCTCGGTCCCCCTAAGCGGTCCCAGCCGCTACATGCGCCTGGCGGTGTCCGTGCCCTGACTTCTGACAACACCCCCGCCCTCCGCTCCGCTCGCCGGCTCTTCCAACGGCGACCACCCCAAAATTCCAGCAGTCCCTGCTGCGCGGCATCACCAGCCTCCCTTCCGGCGAGGGGTGGTCCCCCTTGCGGCGTCAGGTCCGGGCGGGAATTTGCCACCGGGTGTCGTTGCGGATCTTGAACGGCGCCTGACGGCTCCCTCCTGGCGGCCTGCGTCATCGTGACAGCGGTCAGGGCGGAAGTGCCCTTGTCGGTCGTGACGTCCTGCCGGCATCCGACCCGACATCTCCGGGGCACCATGGTGAAAGCCGCCTGAAATGATGCTCCGGGGCGGCGGGTTTTTCCCCAATTGGGGAAAATTTGCCCCCCGGCGATGAGGGAGCCGGTTCCGGTGAGAACCGCGCAACCCGTTCATCATGCGCTTTTACCGCCCTGTACCGCGGTCGGCACACACCCTGTGGCCGCCCATGCCAGGCCCAAGGACCGCTTACCGCCGACAAGTTCGACGCCGGCTTCATCGCCGAGATCGCTTTCGAGGCCGGCGTGAAATACGTCAACCTCATGGGAGGGCCAGACGATGGTTGTCGCCTGCACCCCGACTTTGACACGGCATTTTCCAATCGGTCGACCCGGTGACGCAGCGAAATCCGCCGAAATGATCCGGAATTGCTAACGAATGGCGCTTGTCGGCGGCCCGGCAACGGGATAATGCTCACACCCATGTTTAACGAGTTCGGGGTTTTCTGCTGTGGTCGGGTCTTTGGCAGGGCCCGAGTTCAAGTGCGTGCCGCAGCCACATCCAAATCAATCCAGCGCCTACCAAGTGCCCACTAATTCGTGACCAGTGCCAAACGTATTCGACAACATTGATAATCCTTTCCTCGAAAACGACGCTGGAAACGGATTGAACGACGCCCTCAAGGTCGCGCAACGAGGCGATTTTTGCGTGGGCTACTTCAATCTCCGGGGATGGCGATGCATCGACTCGGTGGTGAATGCTTGGACACTCCCACTGAGAGCCGAAGAACCTCCGCCATGTCGCCTGTTGGTGGGCATGCAGCGACTCCCCCAAGAGCAACTGCGTGCATGGCTCACCGATTCGGCAGACCGCCCCCCCGATTTGGGCCAGCTTGCAAAGCTCCGGAAGGAAGCCGCAAAGGAATTCAGGAAACAGCTCACACTCGGTTATCCGACCGACCAAGATGAGTTCGGTCTAAAACGGTTGGTCAAGCAGCTCCGGGAAAAGCGTCTCGTCGTGAAGTTGTTCTTGAAACACGCGCTCCATGCCAAGCTCTACCTCGCCCACCGCGCCGACAACTTCAACCCGATCATTGCCTATCTCGGAAGCAGCAACCTCACCATGGCGGGTCTCAAAGGGCAGGGTGAACTGAATGTGGACATCCTGGATGGCGATGCTTCCGCCAAACTCCACCAGTGGTTTCTCGACCGCTGGGACGATTCCCGCTGTCTCGACATTTCCGAGGATCTCATCGAAGTCATTGAGGAAAGCTGGGCCGGTGAACGACTGCTCCCTCCCTACCACGTCTATCTCAAAATGGCGTGGCATCTTTCCCAGGATGCCCGCGACGGGATCAAGGAATTCCGTGTGCCTTCCGAGATCCGCCACGAGCTCTTGGAGTTTCAGGAAAAGGCCGTTCAAATGTCGTGCCGGAAAATCAACAAACATCGCGGCGTCATGGTCGGGGATGTGGTTGGACTTGGAAAAACCCGCATCGCCGCCGCGATCGCTCGCGTGCTCGGTGACGACCAAATGCTCGAATCTCTCATCCTGTGTCCGAAGAACCTCACTAAGATGTGGGAGGACTACGCCCATCGCTTCGGACTGCGCGCTCCCAAGGTCATGTCGCAAAGCGTGGCCCAGCGCGACTTACCGAACCTCGTCCGCTACCGCCTGGTCATCGTGGACGAATCCCACAACTTCCGCAACCGGGAGGGGAAAATCTATCAGGCCATACAGGACTACATAGCTCGGAATGATTGTAAGGTCATTCTGCTTTCCGCCACTCCTTACAACAAGACTTACCTCGATCTAGGTGCTCAGTTGCGCCTCTTCATGAATGAGCAACATGACGTGGGCATCCGTCCTGAAGCGCTTCTTCGAGAAATCACCGAGTCGCGTTTCGCCCTGGCAAATCCCAACACGCCTGTTTCGTCTCTTGCTGCTTTCGAGCAGAGTCTCCATCCCGATGATTGGCGCGAGCTGATGCGCCTGTTCCTCGTCCGCCGCACGCGTTCGTTCATCATCAAGAACTATGCAGAGTTCGACGAACGCAACCAACGCCACTATCTCACGCTTCCCAGTGGCCAGCGCATGTATTTCCCATTTCGAAAGCCAGTCTCGGTGACCTTCCGATCCGATCCGGACGATGCTGGAGATCCCTGTGCCCAGCTTATGCGAGACGAAGTCGTCGGCGTGATCAACGCACTGCGTCTGCCACGATACGGTCGCAGCCTCTATAAACATCCGCCAGACAAACTACCAGCCGACCTTTCGGGTGCCGAGACCAAGATTCTCGACGATCTTTCTCGCGCCGGTCCACGTATGAAGGGCTTCTGCCGCACCAATCTATTCAAGCGTTTAGAAAGCTCCGCCCACGCTTTCCTTCTCTCCATCCATCGCCACATCCTGCGCAACCACATCGAGATCTACGCCCTCGAAAACAAACAGCCGCTACCCATCGGCCAGCAAGATGCCGCTCTGCTAGACACGAGACTGCATGACTTTGGGGATGGCGAACTCGACCTGGATGACGAAGAACAGGCGCTGCCCCCGCTCGGCCAATGGGACGAATCCCACTACCGTTCCGAAGCGGCTTCGATCTACAAGGCAATCTCCAGCCATCACACTAAGCGCTACAAGTGGCTGCGCACCGATGTCTTCAAGAAAACCCTGGTTCAGGACCTGCGTGCCGACTCCGGATCCCTTCGCCAACTCCTCGCCGATACCGGCGAAATCCCAGCCGCGAAAGACTACAAGCTGCAATCCCTCATCCGCCTTCTCCGTGATGCCGAACGGGGCGAAAAATACCTGCTCTTCACCCAGTTCGCCGATACTGCGGTCTATCTTGCCGAAGCGATCCGTCAGGCGGGAGTCGATGGTGTCGATTGTGTCACCGGCGGATCCGAAGACCCGGCCAAACAGGCTTGGCGTTTCTCACCCGAGTCGAACGACAAGCTCAGAGACTTCCCACCGTCAAAGCAGTCGCGCATCCTCATCGCCACCGATGTTCTTTCCGAAGGCCAGAACCTTCAGGACGCTGGCCGTGTCATCAACTACGACCTGCCGTGGGCCATCATCCGCCTCATCCAGCGCGCCGGGCGCGTGGATCGTATCGGCCAGAAGCGGGACACGATCCACTGCTACTCATTCCTTCCCGCCGACGGCGTGGAAAACATCATCCGCCTTCGCCGCCGCCTCTCGGATCGCCTCCGGGAAAACGAGGAAGTGGTCGGCTCGGACGAAAGCTTCTTCGAAGACCAAACACCCTACGACGAGGATGCCCTTCGAAATCTCTATGATGAGAAATCCGGCATTCTCGACGAACCCGAAGACGACGAGGTGGACCTCACCTCCGAGGCCTACGAGGCCTGGGCGCAAGCGACCAAGGACAACCCGGAACTCCGCCGCGCCGTGGAATCTCTGCCGGACGTGGTGTTCGCCACCAAGCGGCACAACCCTCCTGCGGACAAACCCATCGAAATCTCCCCGCCCGGCGTTTTGACCTACATCCGCACCCCGCAGGATCACGACGCCATGCTGTGGATTGATGCCGATGGCAAAACGGTGTCCGAATCTCCCGTCCGGATCTTCCGTCAGGCGAAATGCGATCCGAGCGAGCCGGCCCTGCCCCGGCGGGCGGACCATCACCCGCTCGTCGCCCGGGCCACCGAGATTATAGAGGAGGAGCGCCGTGACGTCCAGGCCGGCAGTCTCGGCTCCCGCCGCGGTGCCCGCTACCGTGCCTATGAGCGACTCGATGATTACTTGCGCCACCGTGCCGACGATCTATTCGTCACAGACTTGGTCCGTGCCGCCATTCAAGCGATCTACGACTACCCGCTTACCACAGAGGCCGTGGACAAACTCAACCGCCAACTCCGCACAAACATCTCCGACGACGATCTCGCCGCTCTCGTCACCCAGCTCCACCGCGACGACCGCCTGGTCGTCGTCAACCTCCACGACGAACCGCGCCGCGATCCACGCATTCTCTGCTCGCTCGGTCTAAACGATTAACTCCACATGACCGCGAAACTCGATCCACGTTCCGCCCGGAAGCACCTCCAGCCTTTCCGCTTTGCGGATCTCTTCGTCGAGGACCTCGGTTGGAGCTATCCGGACATGAGGAAACCCATGTCCTTTGACCACGACGGCTCGAAATGGACAGTCACCGAGATCTCCCAGCTCTCTGGCTTCCGCGTCTTGGAAGTCACGGCCGCAGATGCCGATACCCCGTTCCCCGACGCGAAAACCCAGCAGGCCCTTTGGAAACGCATAGCCCCCCACGCCGTCGAAAATCTCCTCATTTTCATCGATGAGCAACGCACCCGCTCCGCGTGGCTCTGGATGAAGCGCGAGGGCAAGAAGATTCACCCGCGCCGCCACCACTACCTCAAAGGCCAACCCGGCGACCTCTTCCTGTCTAAGCTCGCCTCCCTGGTCGTCGATCTATCAGAACTCGATGAAGACGGCAACCTCCCCATCACCGAAGCCGCCAATCGTGTCCGTGCCGGCCTCGACATCGAGACGGTCACGAAAGCCTTCTTCCGCGACTTCCAGGACGAACACGGCAAGTTGCTAGATGCCATCGAGGGTATCCCCGATCCAGGTGAGCGCCGTTGGTATGCGTCCGTCTTGCTCAACCGCCTGATGTTCATCTGGTTTCTCCAGGACAAACGCTTCCTCGATGTCGGCAAAGGGAAAGACGGAAATAGAAACTATCTCCCTGAGAAATTGGCAGCTTCGATGAAGGCGGGGAGAGACAGATTCTTCTCCTGTTTTTTACGAGACCTCTTCTTTGAAGGATTTGCCAAACCCGAGGAGAAGCGGGAGCCTGTATCGAATGTCACGCTCGGAGATATTCCGTATCTGAACGGTGGCCTGTTCCTGCCCCACGGGATCGAGGCACGCATTGAGGGTGACGCGCTGTTTTCCAAGCGTTACTCGAAAATCAAGGTCCCCGACCATGTGTTTCTGGAGTTGCTCGGGCGAGAGGAAATCAACGGTAAGAAGGGGCTCTTTGCCCGCTACTCCTGGTCCCTCAACGACACGCCCGGCGGCGACGACCGTGAAATCAACCCCGACGTCCTCGGCTACATCTTTGAGAAATACATCAACCAGAAGGAATTCGGAGCCTACTACACCCGTCCGGAAATCACCGATTACCTCTGCGAGCAAACCATCCATCAGCTCGTGCTCGACCGGGTGAACGGGTCCTACGCCGCCGCGAAGAAACTCCACGAGGCCGCTCCGAAAGCCTTCCCCGCGCCGCGCCGCTACGAATCCATCGAGGATCTCCTGCTCCACGCCGATGGGCCAGTTTGCGCAAGAATAATCGGGGACAGGGGCATCTTGTCGCGGCTTTCGCTGCTCGATCCCGCCTGCGGTTCCGGTGCCTTCCTCGTTGCCGCACTCAAAACACTCCTCAATCTCTACACTGCGCTCATCGGCCGCTGCGAGGCGCTGGCCCATGTTCCCGTGCTTCAATGGATCGAGATGGAGAAAAAGCAGCACAAAGCCCCCATGGCCTATTGGCTCAAAAAGAAAATCGTCACCGAGAACCTCTACGGCGTGGACATCATGGAAGAGGCCACAGAAATTGCCAAACTCCGCCTCTTCCTTTCCCTTGTCGCCTCCGCCGAAAAGCGCGCAGAACTCGAACCGCTCCCCAACATCGAGTTCAATCTTCTCTCTGGAAACTCGCTCATTGGTCTCCTCCACGTCGATCCTTCCAAGTTCGACTCCAAAGGGAGCGCGGGAGTCTCGCCCGCATCTTCCAAAAAACGCCTCCAACAAGCCCGCATCTCCCTCGCCTACGAGGAAGCCCTCGGCTTCATTACCGAGACCACCACCGCTCCCACCACCAAGGAAAAACAACAGGCCCACATCGCCGTCAAACAGTTCGCCAAATACGACGAACTCCTCCGACGCAAGAATGAGCGCATCGATCTCTACAAGAAATCCACCTCGCTCTTCAAGGACCTCGCCGCCCTCAAGCGCGACATCGACGCACTCAAGACCGAAGCCCGCGAAATTCTCGACCAACTCCTGCTCGATCAGTTCCAAGCCCTCGGCATCCAATACGAACAAGCCACCTGGGACGCCACCAAAAAGAAGGAAGGCAAACCTGAAAAACGTCCGCTCAAGATCGCCGACATCCAAGCCCAGCAACCCTTCCACTGGGCTTACGAGTTCGACGAAATCATCGTCAATCGCGGCGGTTTCGATGCCATTATCACCAATCCGCCGTGGGAGGCTTTCAAACCCAATGGTAAGGAGTTTTTTCAGAAACACAGTGACCTCGTGACAAAGAACGCGATGCGTCTGGAAGACTTTGAAAATGAAAAGGCCTCGCTACTCACAGAATATCCAGAAATGAAAACAGGCTGGCTGGATTATTTATCTGGCTTCCCCCATGTGAATTTGTATTTCAGAAACTCCCCGCAATACGCGAATCAAATTGCAATCATCAACGGACGCAAGGCGACCACCGACCTCAATCTCTACAAGCTTTTCGCCGAGCAATGCACTCACCTGTTAGCTTCAGGTGCTCGCTGCGGAATCGTTATTCCATCTGGAATCTATACGGACCTCGGAGCCACTCAACTTCGGCGAATGCTCTTTGAGCATACGCGAATTACTGGTCTATTCGGATTTGAGAACAGACGTGTGATTTTCGAAGGTGTTCATCGATCATTCAAGTTTGTCGTGCTGACCTTTGAGAACGCTGGAACCACGACTACCTTTCCGGTCGCATTTATGCGCCACGATGTGCGAGAACTACAGGGTTTTCCGGAATTAGACAGCATCGTATTCTGCGTTGAAATGATTGCAAAGGCCTCGCCTGACTCCTTATCGTTCCCCGAATTTCGCAGTTTTAGCGACGCGGGAGTTTTGGCGAAAATGCTACATCATCCTCTTTTAGGTGAATCATTGGAGGGAGAATGGAAAATCGCTTTTTGCCGTGAGTTCCATATGACGGACGACATCAATCTCTTTTCCAGTAATGCAGCGAAAGGGCGCCTTCCTCTCTACGAGGGAAAAATGATCTGGCAGTTTGATCACGAATACGCCAAGCCTCGATACTGGGTTTCTGAGCAATCTGGTCGTGCTAGTTTAGAACCAACTGCGGGGCATGGCGCGATCTTGCCATATCAGACTTACAGATTGGGATTTCGTGATATAACCGCAAATACTAATGAGCGCACCCTGATTTCCACAATCCTGCCCCCCATGGTTTTTGCTGCAAACACGGTGTCCCTTATTGCAACCCATATTCCTCAACCTCTGAAATTGTTCATCGTCACGATGTTCAACAGCTTTTGCGTTGATTGGGTGTCAAGAACCAAGGTCACTAATCACTGCAACTTCTTCTACATGCAGCAACTCCCCATTCCGCGCCTCACCGCCGCGCACCCCGACTTTCGTCCCTTGGTCGAGCGTGCCGCCCGATTGGTGGGCACTGCGCCGGAGTTCGACGACTTGCTCGCGGAAGTTTTCGGCAAGAAAGCCACCCACAAGACCCATGGCGTGACCGACCCACAGGACCGCCTCACCCTGCGCGCCCAGATCGACGCGCTCGTCGCTCGTCTTTACGATCTCACCCAAGAAGAATTCCAGCACATCCTTTCCACCTTCCCCCTCGTGGACGAAAGCGTGAAGACCCAAACCCTCAACACCTACCGCGAACTTGTGAAACTTGGCAAATTCGCCTAATCGCCTAACCCGGAATCCCCACCATGATCCGCAGCATCCATATCAAAAATTTCAAAGCCATCGCCGATAGCGGCCGGATCGAACTGACGCCTCTAACCGTCTTTGTCGGCCACAATGGCACTGGCAAGAGCAGCGTGCTGGAGGCGCTGGAGTTTTTTCATCGCTACATTCGCTGGGGTGTCGATGAAGCGTTGGAGCCTTGGTATGACCTGGATCACATTCTTTGGCAGGGGCACGACCGTGAGAAACCGAAGAAAGGTGATGAGTTTTACCCGCATCCACTCGAAATCCTTCTTACCGGAAGGCGTAAGAGAAACTGGAGGGCTGATGTTCGTATTGGACGGCTTGCCGAGGATACTAAGTCTCACAAGGCCCGAATGGTCGCCACCAAGTTCGAGGCGTTCCTTATGGACCGCACCGGGCTATGGAAGCGGAAGTTTGGGGAGCCAGCCATTCGAAGGCTCGCCGGGCAGAAAGAGGATGAGGTGCTTTCTTTGGTTTCCGGTCAGTCGGTTCTCGCGGACGCCCCTTTGGGTTTGGATCGTTGGATGTTTCTGAACCTTGATCCAATGGCCATCGGACGCCCCCGAATTCGGAGAGCCGGTGCAAACAACGCCACACTCAGCCGCACTGGAGCCACCTTGTCGGCTTTCTTGCTCAGTTTCCTCGAAAAGGATTCGGATGGCTTTGACGCGATGATTGACTCCCTGCGTCACATTCTACCCTACGTGGCGGATTTGAGGGCGGAGACGGTGCGCGATATGGTAGAGAGCCGGAGTTTGCTACGCATGACCGAAGACATTGGAGCAAAGCACGCCCACCTGCCTGGATGGGTCCTCTCCGGTGGAACACTTCGCCTCCTTGCCATCCTCGCCGCCTTGCGACATCCAAACGCCCCGGAGGTTCTTTGCATTGAGGAACTGGAGAACGGTCTCGACCCACGATCCATCGGATTTCTGGTGGAGGAAATCCGCTATGCGATCCAGGAGGAAGGACGCCAAATTATAGCGACGACCCATTCACCCTATCTGTTGGACAAGCTAAGTCTCTCGCACATCGTCACCGTGGAGCGGGAAGGAGGCGGGCCTCCCGTTTTCCGGCGTCCGACGGAAAGCGAACATCTCAAACAATGGTCCGAGCGGTTCGCTCCAGGAACGCTCTACACTATGGGTCTCTATCGCAAGCGGGAAGGGGGTGAAAAGTGATCAAGCGGCTCGGACTGGTTCTTGAATGCGACACCGGCGGCCCAGATGAACTTGTTTTCCGCTGCTTGATTCGGCGATTCAGCACCAAGGGAGCTGAAACGGAAGTCTTTCCGGTGTGCCTTGGCAGCAAGAGCGGCGTCATGGAAGACGCGGTAAGCCGCGCCGAGGCGCTCGTCGCCGTGGAGGGGTGTGCTCTCGTGCTGATCGTTTGGGATCTGAAGCCGTTGTGGGATGAGCCACCCGCTAAAAAATGCGTCGATGAATCGGCACTTCTTCGTGAAAAAATCAACGAACTCGACCCACACGTCAGCTCCCGCATTCGTCTGCTCTGTCTGACGTGGGAACTCGAAACCTGGTTGATCGCCGAAGATCGCGCCGTGCGGCAATACCTTTCAAAGCCGGCCCATCCGTGTAAATTTCAAGCACCAAAGAAGCTCGATAATGTGACCGACCCGAAGTCGCATTTGATTAAGGCTTTCACAAGTTTCCGCGGTAAGAGCCGCCGCTATGATGATCGCATCGAAGCGATTCAGATTATCCAACAATGGCCCGACCTCACTCGCGTCTCGAAAGTGGATTCCTTCCAACGATTCGCAAGCTTGGTAACAGGCAGGGAATCTCCGGCATTTCAACAATGTGGCGTTGTTTGCAACGACCTCGCACATCAGGCGGCGAGGATGGGCCGCTAGCAACTCAACTTCTGTGAAACAATGAGCGAGCCAAAACGTGAGGACGGTTATCAGGAAGAGCTTTTCCCTGATGATGTTGCCCAAGAGCGAACCTTGCTTGATGATCTTCTCCGCCAATCACGGCTTTATCACCAGAGCCGCGAGTATCTCGATTTGCTCGATTTCACGATCCGCTTGCGAAACATGGCACCTTTCAACGCCATGCTTCTTCAGATTCAAAAACCAGGTCTGCGCTACGCCGCCTCGGAATACGACTGGAGGACGCGTTTCAACCGGATTGTCAAGGAACACGCACGACCGCTGCTGATCATGTGGCCATTCGGCCCGGTTGCTCTTGTTTACGACCTGCTCGATACCGAGGGCCCGGAATTGCCAAAGGACGCTTTCATGTTTTACGCCAAGGGAAAGATCAACGCTCAGCGGATCGAGGTTTTCGAGAGCAGGCTTGCGGCGAAAGAAATCACCCTCTCATGGTTCGACAAGGGCGACCAGTCAGCCGGTCAGATCGTTCGGAAAACATCGGCAAAAGACCCCAAGGTCTATTCCAAGTATGAGATCCACCTAAACCGGAACCATACGGCTGACATGTCATTCGTCACACTTGCTCACGAACTGGCACATCTCTTCCTTGGTCATCTGGGAGAAGACAAGAAGCTTGGAATCACGGAGCGGAAAAGGCCCCATCGGGTCGAGGAAATCGAAGCCGAATCCGTTGCCTATATTCTCTGCCACCGCAACCGGGTCGAGTGCCGGTCGCAACCTTACCTGAACTCGTTTGTAAAGGCCAACGAAAGCGCCGCCGATCTTGATCTCTACGCCATTACTCGTGCCGCCGGCCACATCGAGCGCCTGCTCGATCTTAGCATCTCCAGCCAATGGAAAGCCCCAACTTAAGACGCCAACAATGATGAACTCGCCCGACCAAAACGATGTTTCGACCGCCCTCGGGTTGCTGCGGGACTCACTCGCCGAAGAGGAACAACGCATCCGCAACGAGGGTGCCAAAGCCATGCAGGGCGGCGATTACGACACCGCCACCTCTGTCATCGAGTTTGCCAGAAGGTTGCTCAAGTTCCAACAGAAGGTGGAGGGGCTTGTTTCGGAATGGGATGAACTCGAGGATCTCCGCGATGCCGCCAGCCCGGCGGTGCAAGAGATCGTTAGCAAGCGGTTCTTCGGCAAAAAGAGGAAAGGCGAGATCACTCCGCACACGGACTACTACCCATACATCCTACGAGTCCTTGTCGAGATGGGTGGTAGCGGGAAAACGAAGGCTGTGCTCGACTCGGTGGGGGACAAGATGAAGGGGGTTCTCAAACCACAGGATTATGAATACCTCAAGTCGGGGAAAAAGCAGATCCGCTGGCGGAACTCCGCGCAATGGGCGCGGAACACCATGGTGAACGTGGACGGTCGAATGAAACAGGATGGCCCGAACGGCGTCTGGGGAATATCCGACAAGGGTCGGAAGTGGCTGAAGGAACATGGCTCAGCCATGCGCAGTCAATGAGCACTCCTTACTACGTCGCCGCCTATCAGAGTGCCTGCCGTCGTTACGCGGAAGGGTGCAAGGACGACCATTGGGAGGAATGGCGTGAGAAAATCGGCGAGATCCGGGCTGCTTGGAAGTGGTCCGTCGCCGGGATGTTGACTCAGTTGGACACGAACAATCCGGAAATCTGGCACGCGTTGGGTGATGCGTTTTGGAGTGGCCGTGGAATCGAGCGTGATGTGGAGCAGGCGGAGGAATGGTTCCGGAAGGCGGCGCTGGCCGGGCACGGGCCGTCGATGGTCAGCCTGGGGCTTCTCCTCAGGCTCGACGGGCGCAAGCCGGAAGAACTCGCCGAGTCAGTTCAGTGGTTCCGCCGCGCCGCCGATCTGGGTGACGGAGGTGGGATGACATGGCTTGGTTTTACCTACCGCGATGGGAAGGGAGTTCCAGTCGATGAGCGGCAGGCGGTCGATTGGTTCATCAAGGCTTACGCCGCGGGCTCCAAGAATGCAGCCGATCTCGCCGGGCGACTTCTTTCCTACCAACCGGAGAACCATCTTGAAGCGGTGGGATGGTTGCAGATCGCGGTCGAGGAAGGGAATGAACTCAGCAACTATAGTCTGGCTCTGATTTATGAGAACCGTGAATCCCCTGCATACAACCCCGAAGAGGCTTTTCGTTGCTGGAGCCTGTTAGCCGAGCGAGTGCGTGGAGACATCCGGTTTCAGGCGATGTTCACGCTTGCACGTTGCTGTCGCGACGGAATCGGAACCGAGCGTAACCGGCAGGAGGCCAAACGATGGCTCGATCACCTGATGACCTTGGTTCCGAAAGAAAAGGCAGATTACCGCTATGCCGCCAAACTCCGAAAGGAGATCGACGAAGATCTGTTTTGATTCCGTGAATCATTGTGAGCCGCCTCATACGGCAGCTTGAAGTGCCGGAACACATCCCGCGTCCGCTTGTAGATGTCCATCTCCGACATCCCGGCGCGCTCCATCATGGTGTTGAGCGGCACGAAGTTCTTCTCGATAAACCGGATCAGATCCCTCGGGTCGTATTCGACCTTGGCCACGGGCTCGCCGAGGCGCTTGAAGCCGCTGATGTTGGGCAGCAGGCACAGCGTCAGCATCGTCAGGGTTTCCGCCTGGAGGTCGCAGAAATAGAACCAGTAGGGCCAGACGCGGTGGAAGTATTGGTAGAACTTGCGCACTTCGGGAATGGCGTAGAGTTCCTGCGGGTCGTCGCCGTAGCCGTGGACCAGAAAGCGGAACCGGTTCATCAGCTCCGCCAGGGCCGGGCCTTGCGGCAGGGCGTCCCTGCCGAACTGTTTGAGGAAGTGGGCCAGCTTGCAGTGCCGGACCTGCTCCTTGCTGAAGATCACCACGATCACATCGTTGTCGCGCATCATGGTCAGTTCATCGAAGGATCAAACCCCCGGTTCACCACACACATCCCCATCACCTGGAGTGCCGCCTTCGCCATGGCCACCTCCCGCGCGCCCTGCGGCCGTTTCGGCATGAGCCCCGAGAAGCGTCCGGCCGTGGAGGTGAACATGGGCGCCGGCCCCTCCCCGAACTCCGCGAACTTCCCGAAGACATCGCGCGTGATCGGCAGGAAGGTGTTGGCACAGCGTTTGCCGTCTTCCAGCATCAACACGACCATCTCCTGCCGGTCCGGCGCCTGCGAGGGCGGGATGCTGGTGTCGAGTTGGCCGCCGGGCGCGGCCAGCCTCACCCAGGACTCGACCACCAGGACAATGGCACGCGCATCGTGGGCAACAGCCAGCAACCGGGCGGCATCGGCAAACCGGTCCTTGGCCGCCTCGTCCGGCATTCCGTTGGGAATGCAGAAGACATAGCCTTCCGCAGTGTCCGCGATCACCGTCGGCGGCACGCTGCCCGTGGTGCGCATCATGTGCAGGGCATAGCCTTTGGCCCGATTGGCCAGCGCTTCAAGACGGGTGGAGTCGTCCGGTGCCGGTGTGGTTTCCATGGCCCGGACGCTACCATCCGCGTTGCGGCCCGGCGAGGGAAAGTGTTTCGCCACGGTGGTTTCGAAAACCAGGGGGAAAGCCGGCCATGGTCTCCCACCCGAGCGCGACGGCACAAGGACACAGTCACAACTCGTCATCGGGGTCGAGCCTCTGGCAATCAAGTATCTGCCGATTGCCTAGCGGCTAACGCTAGTGCTTCTTGCAGCCCGCTCGTCCGTGTCCCGGATGAACGTCTCGATCTGTTCCGCACATCGACTCTCCGCCTGCTCCTGGGTCACTGGTGGTTTGGTGCGAGGGCCGCACTTCAAATCCATCATCCGACCGCCATAGAAGAAGCACCAGTTGCCGTTGATCAGTTGGATCTTCCCGGTAGTCATGATCGTATTCCCTTCAGTTGTAAAAAACGCCGCAGGCCGGCGTTTTTGTTCCCTGCGGATTGGCAGCGATTGGCATTGGCGCTGACGCCCCGTATCGCGAAAGGAATTGACCGACGACCGTTGTCGCCGCTATCAAGCCTATCAGTCCCCCTCCACTCCCGCGTCCGGAATATGGGTGAAGGCGATGGCATGGGTGCGGCGTCCCGGCTCTCCTGCACGCTGCCATAATAGATCACCTTGCGGCCGTAGCGGGCACGCAGCTTGTCGAGGGTGGCATCGAGGCGTTGGTGTTTCTCGGTGTCGGCTGCGGCTCCGGCATTGGCATTGTCCTGGAACAACTGCGGCGTGTAATCCCCTGCCCGCGGAGGCGCGTGAGCACCACTCCCACCTTCAATATCAGGCAGCCGGGCTCGGGCCGGTCGTGCCAAAGCCGCCCCATCAGGTGCATGAGGGTGAGGGTCGAGTCGGTTTCCACCGTGTGTGCGTCGGCCGACCATGACGGGCCTCTGACAAAGCCGAGCTGCAGGGTGAGCGAGCCGGGGAGAAGTTGTTCGGCACGCAGCCGCTCACACGCCTTGTGCAGCAGCTTGCAGAGGATTGGCCAGGCTTTGTCAGGCGTCCGGCTGTCGGGCGAGCGCGGAACTACTGACCACTGGCTGCTTTGCCGGTGTCCTCAACTGTCTTGCCGGTGTCCTTGACCACGCCCTTGGTTGTTTTCACATGGCTCTTGCCGGTGCTGACGGCGGTGGTGGCGGTGCCTTTGCCGGCGGTCTTCGCCGTGCCTACGGTGGCCTTATGAAGATCCCCTTCGGAGATACCGGTGCCCGCGGTAGTCGCGGTGCTGCCGACGGTTTTGCTGATGCCGGTGCCGGCGGTCCTTGCGGTTCTGCCCACGCCCTGCGCGGCATGGCCGACGGTGGTGGCTGTGCCGGTGGCGGCGGTCCCCGCCGTGTGGCAGGACACGAGGGAGAGAGCGAGGAAAGCGAGGGCGGGTATGAGTGCTATTTTCATGGTGTTGTTCTTGCTGTTGTTGTTCAGTTTGTTTTCGGCGAGTGGGAGAGTTTGGAGGCCGACTGGCGAAATGCCTGGGCGGCGTGCCGGTTGGTCGGGTAGAATCGGTCCGGGTCGATCAGTTCCGTGAGCTGATACCTCTCGATCCAGGATCGGAATGCCCGGTCGGCGCGGCTGACGGCGAAGGTGATGTTCTGTTTCTTCAGCAGGGTGATCGCCTGTCGAAGAACCCCCGCGCCGGTTGTGTCAACGTCCACCATCGCCTGCGCGTCCAGCACAAACCAACGGACAGGGGTGGGTGCCTGCGTGACCAATCGCTCGACGTCGTCAAGGAACAGGGTCGCATTGGCGAAGTAGAGCGGAGCACCAAAGCGGTAAACCGTCAGGCCGGAAGAGCCGGATGCCTGCCCATCGTCCGCCGGGAGGAAATGACTGCCGTCGGGTACTTCCAGGAGCGCCGTAGTGTCCGGCCTGGATGCCCGCCGGATCACGTCGATGACCGAAAGGAGAAAGGCGATCATGACGGCGCGCAGCGGGCCGAGAGCCAGCACGCTAAGCAGACAGACCGTGGCGATCCAGAATTCAGAGCGGCGCATCCGCCACAGCTCTTGGAACTCGTGGACCTCGATCAGCGACAGCACGGCGTTGGCGACGATTCCGGCCAAAACCGCGTTCGGAAGATATGCCAAGAGGTTGGTGAAGAAAAGCATCACCAGGGTGATGGTCCCGGCCGCCACCAGGCTGGGCAACTGGCTGCGCGAGCCGGCGGCATCCATCGCCGCCGAGCGGGACGGGCTGTTGCCGGTGAGCAGGGATCCGGTGAAGGCTGCAGCCAGATTGGCCGCACCGTAGGCGAACAACATCTGGTCGCCGTCGGCCTTGTAGCCATATTTGTTACTATAACTTCGGACCACCAGCAGGCCTTCGCACAGGAGAATGGCCACGATGGCCAGAGCACCCGGAAGGAGCCGCAGGTAGTCGGCCAGCGGGATGTTGGGCAGGGTCAACGCCGGGAGTCCCGAGGGGATCGTGTTGCCGAGCACGGCGACGCCCTTCGCGGGGAGGTCAAGCACGGCGACGAGGGTTGTTAGGAGTACCAAGGCCACCAACGCTCCGGGAACTTTCGGCGCATACCGTTTCATCAAGCGGACAATTAGGAAGGCACCGAGGCCGACCGCCACCGAGTAAAGATTGGCGTGTGGTATGGAGTGGATGAGGGCCAGTACCTCCACGAAGTAGCCTTCGGTCTGCACCGAGGTCGCCAAGGTTTCCTTGAGGTTCTCCGCCGCCAGTAGCAGGCCCGACGTGGCGTCCACCACATGAGGGGCGGCGAGAATCTTCCTCACTTGGTTGGTAAACACCTCGACACCCAGCCCGGTGATGAAGCCTGCCATCACAGCCCGTGAGAGGAAGTTGGCGAGGAACGCAAGCCGGAAAATCCAGAAGATGAAAAACAGCACCGCGCAGACCGCAGCCAGAGCCAGGGCATACTGCATGCGAAGCGGATCCCCGGGTGCGGCGAAGGTAACGAGGGCGGCCCCGACCAGGGTGGCCATGGAAGCGTCGGGGCTGGTGACCAGATGGCGCGAGCTGGCCAGCAGGGCAAACACCACCAAGGGGATGATGGCGGCGTAGAGACCCGCTGCGGGTGGCAGGCCAGCCACCTGCGCATAGCCGATGTTCAGCGGGATCATCAGGGCGGCCAGTGTGATGCCCGCCGAGATGTCCCGCGGGGCGTCGGCCAGCGTGGCCCCACGCAGTCCTGCGAACGGACGCGGCCAGCGGATCTTGGGAAAAATGGATGGGTTCATGGCATTAGTTCGTGGTGGCGGGTCTTCCCAACCATTTTGTTCCGAGCAAGGTGACGATTACCATGACGAACAGCGCCAGCACGATCATCAGCGTCGCCCGCTGGTCCATGTCCGGCACGGAAAGCAGCGGCGCGAGGCAGGCACCCAGATTCCGGGTGGTCACGCCGATGCTGAGCACGATTTTCTGTTCATAGGGTAAACCAATTGTCAGAAAGAATGAGCCGATAAAGATGATGCCGAAAAACAAGACCTCGGAGGCAACGGCAAGTTCGCCCACCACGCCTAACAAACTCTTGCCATAGATGACCAGGCACAGGATGCACCAGATGAGGCCGGCGAGACCGGCCGCCTTTTTCACGACCGGCATAATCTTCGATGCGGTCAGATCCGCCTTGCGGCGAATGAACACGCCGACGGCCATCGGAATCAGCACCACGATCAACAGCGGTTTGGCGATGGACCAGGCGCTTGCAGTAAGTCCTTTTGCCAGGAGTGGCACGGCAAAGGGCATGAAGACCACCGTGCCAACCGAGGCCAGAACCATGAATGCGGCGGTGTATCCGAGATCCCCTTTCGCCTTGTCCACCAGAGCCGGGACGAAGGGGGCGCAAGGTGCCATGCCCAACAAAATGAGGCCAATCGCATAGGGGGTATCCAATGGAATTACCAAGGTGATCCCGTAGGCCAACGCCGGGGAGATGACGAAGCTCCACACCAGCGTGTAGGCCACGAAGCGGCCACTGCGAAGCCCCCGCAAGGCATCCGTCAGATTGAGCCGAAGCCCCATTTCCAGCAGGCTGCCCGCCATGAAGATCGCCAAGGAGATTTTGAAGAGCTGGTTTAGAGTTTCACTCATGTGTTAGATTCTGTTAAAATTGAATTCAGTGGGTCGGGTTTGGCATGGAAACCGAAATCATTTCGTTGCCGCGATTTCCTTCATCGTGCGCGCCAGCATGCCGCCTGACAGGGTGCTCGCGGTGAAGCCATGCTGGAGCAGAATGCGGGTGGCGTAGTGGGCGCGCTGGGCGGAGCGGCAGATGACTGCGATTTTGCGCTCCTTCGGCAACTCGCCGAGGCGCGAACGGAGTTGGGGCAGCGGGATGTTGACCGCGTCGGGAACGCTTTCCATGACCAGTTCGGCCGGACTTCGGACGTCTAGCAGGAACGCGCCGTCCACGGATTCCCAGTGGCTGACCGGCATGTCGCCGCGCAGGATGTTGCCCGCGATCATGCCGGCGAAGTTGACCGCGTCCTTGGCACTGCCGAACTGCGGGGCATAGCAGAGTTCCGCTTCTGCCAGATCGTCCATCGTGGCCCCCATCTGGAGGAAGACGGCCAACGCGCTGATGCGCTTGTCCACCGCCGGTCCATCCTCGCCGAGCGCCTGGGCACCGAGGAGTTTGCCGTCGGATTTGCGGAAGATCACCTTGAGGCCGATCATCTTCGCGCCTGGGTAGTAACCGGCGTGTGAGTTCGGAAACAGATAGATCTTTTCGTAATCGGTGTCGCCCCGGCGCTTGAGGGTTTTCTCGGAGACGCCGGTCCATGCTGCCGCGCCGCCGAAGAGTCCGATGATCGAGGTTCCCTGCGTGCCGCGATAGCGTGAATCGCGCCCGCAAATGACATCCGCCGCAATGCGGCCCTGGCGGTTGGCCGGACCTGCCAGGGCGATCAGACTTTGTTCGCCGGTCATGAAATCCTTCACCTCGATGGCATCGCCAACGGCTAAAATATCCGGGTCGCTGGTAATCATCTGATCGTTAACAAGGACGCCGCCGCGCTCGCCGAGGGCGATGCCCGCGGAGTTAGCCAGCTTCGTATCCGGGCGCACGCCGATGGCGAGGATCACCACGTCGGCGGGGAAGGTCTTGCCATTGCTCGTCTGCACCTCGATGGCACCGCCTTCAAGTTGTTTGAATCCGACCACGCCGTCATTGGCGACCACCTTGACGCCGTGGCGCTTGATGTGGCCTTGCACCAGGCTTCCAATTTCGGGATCCAGGGGTGTTAGAACGTGGTCCGGCTTCTGGATCAGGGTCACCTCGAAGCCCCGGTGGATGAGGTTCTCGGCGCATTCGAGTCCGATGAACCCACCGCCGACGACCACCGCACGGGTGGTGGGCTTGGACTGTTGCATACCGGTGTAGCAGCTCATTCCGGCGAGGAAATCGGTGCCCTTGTCGAGCCACTCGACGACTGCCCGGGTGTCCGGCACGGTGCGGACCTGGAAGATGCCCGGCAGATCAATGCCTGGCAACGGCGGGTGGATCGAAGGCGCACCGGGTGACAGTACCAGCTTGTCATAGGATGCCGTGGTGACTTCTCCGGTCGTGACATTGCGCAGGTCCACCGTCTTGTTTTTCGCATCGATGGCGACTGCCTCGCAGTTGGTCCGGCAGTCGATCCCAAACACGGCGCGGAACATCTGTTCCGTGGCGACGAGCAAGCTCGATTCCTTCTCGATCACCTTACCGATGTGATAGGGAAGGCCGCAGTTTGCGTAAGAAACATACGGGCCTTTTTCGACCATGAGAATTTCCACTTTTTCGTCCAACCTGCGCAGCCGCGCCGCACAGGACGCGCCGCCGGCCACTCCGCCTACGATGATGACTTTCATATGATTGTTCCTTGTTGTGTGTTCATTTTGGATCGTGAAAGGATCGGGAGTCCGGTCCGACGTTTCTCATGCCGGGAGGTGCTTGTTGATTCTCCGTGCTCGCGAGGGCCACGACCACCAGGGTCCAGGCGGGGAACAACTCCAGCCCCGGCACTACCTCGATGGCCAGGGCCGGCAGCAGCGGCCAGCGGAAGCCCAGCAACGCGAACAGCGCCGTGGCGGTGACCGCGTCCAGCAGCCACAGCGCCGGCGGCCACAGCGCCACACCGAACCCCAGCGCGTCCGCCAGCAGTGCAGTCACCAGTGCCCAGCGCCAGCGGGGAAGCTTCCACGCCAGCAGGAAATGGTGGATCAGGTTAATTAACATGATGCCTGGAATATTGTGTCGCGAAATGGTTGTCCCACGCGGTGGGGATGGGAACGGGAAACTCGTTCTTGGTGATAAGCCCGCCGGGACACACTCGGATGCAACTGCCACAATTGATGCAAAGACTTTCATCGGTCGTGATGATCGTGTCCATGGTGTATGAGGCATTCATATTTTTTGCGGTGGTTGAATTGACGGGTCGTTCAGTGCGCAGGTTCGGGCCTCAAAAGTCAGGGTCCGGAAACGTCGGCTCCCGGCCTTCGGTGAAAGCCCGGATGCCCTCGACGCGGTCGGGATGAACCACCGAGCGCCAGTGCTCGTCCATCATGCTTGCGACAGCCTGCTCGACCGGCACGCCCTGTCCCATTTGAACGGCCCGCTTGACCGCCTGCACCGCCGTCGGCGAATTGTTGGCGATTTTCTCCGCAATGTGGAGCACCGCAGCCATGAGTTCGGCCCTGGGGTGGACTTCGTTGACCATACCCAGCCGGTGCGCCTCGTGAGCTGGGATTGCTTCTCCGGTCATCAGCATCTGCATGGCCTTGCCCGGAGGAAGCACGCGGGGCAGCAAAACCGGCGAGCCACCGCCGGCCGATAATCCGACCATCGCTTCGGGTTGGCCGAAAACGGCCTCGTCCGACGCAATGATGAAGTCCGTGCTCATGGCGATCTCGCAACCGCCGCCGTAGGTCATTCCATGCACCGCGGCGATGATCGGTCGGCGCAACTGGCGCAGGGTGTAGAGCACGCGGTCGAAAACCTGGCGCTGGCGCAGCCAGTCCTCCTTTGTCATCTGCTTGCGCTGGTACAGGTCGCCACCGACGGAGAAGGCCCGGTCACCGGCTCCGGTCAGGATGGCGACACGCACCGAAACGCGGGCCGCGATCGTCTCAAGGACTTCAATCAATTGCGCTGCCAGTTCGGTAGTGATGGCGTTGTCGGCGTGCGGCCGGTTGAGGGTGATGATCGCCACCCGCCCCTCAGAGGCGTACTCGACAAGTACGAGCTGATCAGGCTCCGCGATTTCAGCCGGCTTTCGATAACCGAGTTGCTGCATGCGGGTATCAAGGTGGTCAGTCATAGGTTACTTCAGTGGGTAGGGCCCAAGTCGCCCGCTATCCTTGATCGTTCTCTCGCTGGAGTTCGGTTTGGCAATCCGCTAGATCATCTTCGGTATCACCATACGCTCGGGCGTGAGTTTCTTCGTCCAGGGACAACCCGCGTTTTTCCAACCGCTCTTCTGTTGCTGGCCTTGGGCCACACTCTCAGAGTCTCCGTTCCCATCGCCTTCCATGCCATCAATGATGTTGTAAACGTTTTTGAACCCGGCCTGGGCGAGCAGGTTGCATGCGATGGCACTGCGACCACCGGACCGGCAGGTGACCAAGATTGTGTCTTCAGGCTTGGCGACCTGGCTTACCCGGGAAACAAAGTCGGGGAGGAGCATCATGGGGAACTTGCCCTTCTCGGCATCCCAAACATAGCTTTGCGCAATGACTGGAATCATCCATGCCATCGGCGGATGCCCGACAAAGAGGAATTCCTCGGGCGTTCGGACATCGAGGATGATCACATTTTCAGGATCGGCCTGCCATATCTGATAGGCTTCCTTGGCGGTGACATAGAGGCCGAGCGCGGTTTGTTTTTCCTTTGGGATAGTGGTGGCTGATTCTGACATGGCTTGAGGTCCGGGTTGGTTGTGGTTGAATAGGGAGATGGATGAACAGGAGGTAGCAGAGGAAGCGGAGGATCGTGGAAGGGCTACGACTCCTTCAACGAGCATTCAGAATCTCTGCTTCCTCCGCGTCCTCCTGTTCAACTTCTTTCTGATGGTTTGGTAAACTTAAGACTTGGGTCAGCCGAGCTTGTTCCCTGATGCCAGCGGAGTCGCCGACTTGGGTAGTTTGGCCGTAGTGCGTTTCTTCCATTCCTCTTCCAGTAATTCGCGCGCAGCCTGTTCGAGGAACTCCGGTGCCGCCCACTCGTTCACATCGAAGTCGTTCTTGATGTAGCCGTGGCTCAGCATGAAGTTCTTGCCGATCTCCACGGAAGCTAGGTTCAGGGGCGACAGGTTGGGCACCAGGTCGATAGGCTTGATCCCCTCGTGCGTATGCTCGACGTCCCGGTAGAAGGTCTGTTTGTCGAGGATGGCGGCTGCGGCGTGCTTGTGCTCGTTGGCCCAGCGCCCGACCTTGATCATGCCTTTCATGAACGTTACGGCCAATTCCGGATGCTTCTCGGCCATCACGTCGCTGCAAGTGATGGTGGCGGGGATGTTGGCCACCTGGAGGCGCCAGTCCGGATATTTGGACAGGTCCTCGATGGACGTGAACTTGCCCGTTGCCTCGGTGAGACAGCTCAACGGCCCGCTTTGGCAATACAGAGCATCAATGACTCCCTTTTCGAGCGCGGTTTCGAGCGGACGGAAGGCCAGGTCGCGCTTGTGGTCACGCTTGAGCCACAACTCGGAGGCGTTCTCCATGGGATCCAGCATCGCCGGGTTGTTATACCAGTCATCCGCATAGGGGAACTCCACGAGCTGAATGTCGTTCATGGTCATGCCGTTCATGCGGAGCATCAGCTCGATGCCTTGGTGCTCCTGGATGCGCCACCAGTCGGTCTTGATTCGGTTCAGGCTCTTGGAGATGCCGATCTTTTTGCCCTTCAGATCAGCCATCCGGTAGATGTCGTCCTTGGCGCGCACCATCATGACGCCACCTTCGCGTGGTGCGTGAGTCACCCCCAAAAGCCGGGTCCGACGCATATCCGCGTGGACCGCGACGGGCGGAAATAAACCGCCGAAGCGGATCAGATTGTCGAGATTGTGGATGTAATGCGGATACCAGTCGTTCTCACGCGTGGAGCGCAGGAAGGCATACTTCACGCCAATCTTCTTATACTCCTCCTTGGTCCAGCTCAGTTCCTGGTCCACATTGGACGCCGAGATCAGCGGGCAGTTGGTGTAATACACCTCTTTCCAGTTCAGTTTGACGGTGCTCAGTTTCGTGTTTTTCAGCGTGGTCTCTTTGACCTGCGGCTTGGAGAGATCGCCTGGAGAACAGGCTGTTGCATCTCCGCTTTTTTTTGTTTTGTTACTCATATTGTTTTGTGGGTTGGTTGCTGCTGATGCGTCACCTGTCAGGCGGTGATGGTTGCGTTGGTTCTCCAAGCCCTGACGCTTGGAGCGTATGCCGAATGAGATTGAGGATTTCGGATCCAGGGTCGTTTTTGCGGAAGAAGCCCGCGCAACCGAATGCCTCCGCCTCCGCCCGCACTTTGGGATCATCGTGCGCGGTGATGAACACGACCGGGGTGTCATCGTTGACCGCGGCGAGACGGTGACTCAGTTCCAGTCCTGAAATCCCACCCAACTGAATGTCTAGCAGCATGCAGTCGAACCGGGGACGTTTGCGGTCTTCAAGGAAGGCTTCGGCGGAGAGGTAGGTGACGGGGTGGAAGCCGGCGGTGCGCAGCAAGCGTCCGAGCGAACGACAGACACTGTCGTCGTCGTCCACCACCGCCACGTAACTGATGTGTTTGCTGCCGTTCATTGAAGCACGGCAGATTGAAAAAAATCCCGACAAGTCGTCTACTGCCCTTTGGGGAAGGTTTGGGGGATCACCGGTGACCGGTTTCCGACGGGAACTCACCCGCTGCCTGGACCATGAGCGTCAGTTCGGCCACGGAGTGTACGCCGAGCTTGGTGGTGAGATGGGTGCGGTGAAGTTTCACCGTGCGCTCGTGGATGCCCAAATCGGCGGCGATCTGCTTGTTGAGTTTTCCTTGCACCACCCCCCGGAGGACTTCGCGCTCGCGGTCGGTCAGCAACTCGAACGGTTGGCGCAACGCCAGCAGGCGCGCCTGGTGAGCCTGATCCTGCTCGTTGCGGTCCAGGGCGCGGTTGACGGCCGCGATCAGGTCTTCCTTGGGCGCACGCTTGGTTAGAAAATCCACTGCCCCGCCCCGCATGGCTTGCACGGTGGTGGGAATGTCGCCCTGACCGGTGAGGAAGACCAGCGGCAGGGGGCTGCCTGCCTTGCGCAGGGCCTCCTGCAAAGCCATCCCGTCCATGCTTGGCATCATAAGGTCCGTGATCACACAGCCATGCATTTCAGGCCGCAATTCCGCCAGAAACTCCGCCGCCGAGTTGTGGATGACCACCTGAAAGCCCGAGGTCCGCAGCAGTCGCGAAACCGCACGCAGGAAGGAAACGTCGTCATCCACAACGAAGACGGTGGCGGGTAGCGGGTGGCGGGGGGGCAGAGGGTTCATTTGGTGTTCTCCCCTTCGCCACTCGTCACCGTGCCCGCGCCGCTGGCCACCGGCACCGTGAAGCAGAAACAAGCGCCGCCTTGCGGCCCATTCTCCGCCCAGAGTTTTCCCTTGTGCGCTTCGATGATGGTCTTCGATACGGGCAATCCCATCCCCATCCCTGTGGACTTGGTGGTGAAAAACGGTTCAAACAAGCGTTCCAGGGATTCGCCGGGGATCCCCGGTCCGTTGTCTGAAACCCGGACTTCGACGGTGGCTGGATCCACCCGGAGCGCGGACACTTGAATGGCGCGCTGGTCTGGCGCAGACCCCTCCAGCGCATCCATGGCATTGACGAGCAGATTGAGCATGACCTGCTGAAGATGAACACGGTCGCCTGAGACCGTTGGCAGGCCCGGCATCGCTGAGAAGGTGATCTTCACCTGACGGGCTGCGGCGTCGGCATGAACCAACGCCAAGACTTCGGCAATCACGCTTGGCAGTTCGATTGGTTGGGTGTCGACGCTCCGGCGCTTGAGCAATGACCGCAGCCGGTCGATCACCTGACCTGCTCTCTCGTCGTCGCTTAGGATGTCCTTGACGATGGCGCGCAGTTCATCCAAATCCGGCGCAGACGCTTGAAGTATGATTTCAGCGGCTTCGGCGTTGCGCAAGATGGCTCCGAGCGGCTGACTGAGTTCATGCGCCAGCGCGGAGGCCAGTTGTCCGAGCAAGGTGACCCGGCCAGCGTGCGCCAAGTTGCCGCGCAGTTCGCGGGCTTCCATTTCCGCACTCCGCCGTGTGGTGATATCGCGAACCACCCCATACGTGCGGACCGCTTGCCCGGTAGAGTCACGCGCCTCAACCTTGGCTATATGGTGAATCCATTTCAACCCCTCGGTTGGATGCAGGTAGCGATACTCGATCGATATTCGGTCAATTCTCCCGTCGTGCATCTTCTCGCGCTCGTCCAGAATCCATGGGCGGTCGTCGGGATGCAGACGTTCCATCCAGAACTCCAGTGCCTGAATGCCTTGGTGGCGCCCCGCAGGAACTCCGCAGATGTTGTAAAACCGGTCATCGACGTAGCAGGTGCGTTCGCTGAAGTCGAATTCGTAGCAGCCGAGGCCAGCCAGCTCCGTTCCCGCCGCCAGACGCGCCTCGCTGGCCAGATACGCCTTTTCGGCACGTTTACGCTCGGTGATGTCAATCGCCGCGCCCAGCATTCGGGCCGGCATCCCGTCCGCATCCCGCCCCCCTCGGCCCTGCGATGCGACCCAATGCTGAGTGCCGTCCGGCAATTTGATGCGGAATTCACCCGCGTAGTCGGTTTGGTTAGTCACCGCGCACTTAACTTCGCGCTTTACCATTTCCCGGTCGTCGGGATGGATTCTCTGGATGACCTTTTCAAAACTGATGATCTCACCGGCTGCGAACCCGAACATCTGCTGCCATCGGTCCGAGCCCCAGACATCGTCGCGGGCGACGCGCCACTCCCAAACGCCAAAATTCGCAGCCTCCGCCGCCAGGGTCATCCGCAACTCACTCTCGCGCAAGGCCTGGTCGGCCTGCTTGCGGGCCAAAGCATTGGTGAAGATTTGCGCGACCAGTTGCAGCCGCTTCACCAGTGGGTCCGGCCATTTGCGTTCCGCCCGCGTGGTATTGAGGCCCAAGATGCCAACGGGTTGACCGCCCACCATGAGCGGGATGCACAGATTCGATTTAATTCCCAGTCGGCGGCAGTTCTCCCGGTCATGGGCGGCCTCTGTAGGCATGTCATCCAACGAGGAAATAGGCACGATGCGCCCCTCCAGCATCAACTGTCGAAACCAGGGGAAATCCTCCTCTTTCAACCGGGTGGAAGGTTGTGGTCCGTCTTGGGCGCTGTAGAAGTGGGTCAGCATGAAAAACCCCGGAGATCCATCCGACCACTGCCAAATCGCCGAAATATCCAGGTCGAGAAACTCGCAAAGACGGCGTTCTGCATCCATGATCTCGCTGTCCACCTCACCGGAAGGGAGATTCACAAACTTCGAGGAGATCTCGGCGATCAGGGTCGCCTCCGCTTCCCCTTGGCGGCGCTTGGCTCGGTTCACCAACAAACCGATGATCAAGGCCGCTTGAAAAAGCAAGAAGATGACTGCGCCCATGCTGCCGAGAAGATCAAGCGGATGCATGGAAGTGCCATAACACCACCTAAGCCATCGGGAAAGCGCAGTTTCATCAATCTTCCAGAATACCGGATGGGTTCGGCACCCTCACCCCAACTCGATCCGGTCGGGCCGTGTCCGAGCTAAAAAAATGGCACCTTGCGTTTCCCCCCTAACCCTCCCGCCAATCCCCAACGGGACCGGCGGGAGGGCATTGTCGGTCACGCCGCGACACCCGGAGCCTGGGCTTTTCCCGCCCCAACTTCCTCCGCCGCACACCTGCACGGCATCAGCACGCAGAAGCCGCCGGAGGCGGGATCCGCCGCCATTCCCGGACTGAGTCCGTCAATGAGGTGGAGCGTGGAACCGATGGCGAATGAACTCCCGCAAATTCACCTCGACATGTCCGCCCTGACTCTGGCAATGCTCCCCAAGCCAACCACGCGGCGACCACCGAACCACGTCATGGAAACCCAGCTTGTCATTCCTCAATCGGAAGCTCCCAGTACCATCACCGATATTCTCGAAGTCCTGTGCAAGGCGGATTTCCACCCCATCCATGAAAGCAAGGCGTGGGGGGACTGGATCCACCTCTACGGCTGCCGCACCGTCATCAGCATCGAATGCGCCGGCGGCCTCTGCCGTGCCGCCACCATCGAACATGGCGAAGGCGAAGAGGAAGTGGATGGCGAGCCCCTTGCCTCCATCCTGCGCGCGTTCGGCAAACTCGGCTGGCACCGCGTTGATGATGAAGGGGAGTACCCCCTGATTGACAAGGCAGCCAGGTGAAGGAGAAAATCGAGCGGTCAGTCCCAACAACAAATTCCCGAGTAGTCAAAAAATGACTGAGTCAAAAGCGTGCTTCCCCGAACTTCAGTTGAACGTCACCGAGACCAGGGTGCTGGGCTGCCTGTTGGAGAAGGAGGCGACCACTCCGGCCTACTATCCGCTGACGTTGAACAGCCTGCAGGCGGCGTGCAACCAGAGTTCAAACCGCGATCCGGTGATGCACCTCGAGGAAAGCGCCATCGACAGGGCATTGGTCGGATTGAGGCTCAAGGGGTTGGTGGTCCAACTCCAGATCGCCGGCTCACGCTCCCTGAAATACAAACACATTCTCCCGCGGATTCTGGAACTGGACGCGGCACAAGCCGCCGTTCTTACGGTCCTGTTCCTGCGCGGCACCCAGACCGCAGGGGAAATCAAGCAACGCTGCGAGCGCATGCATGAATTCGCCGCCATTGAGGAGGTCGAGGAATCGCTGCAACGGCTCATCGACTATCCGCGCGGGCCGCTCGTGGTGAGGCATCCGGCGGGCAGCGGCAGGCGCGTGGAAACCTACGCCCATCTCCTGGGCGGGGCGCCGGGCGGCGATGTCAGCCCGATCATGCAAGCGACCACGGCCATCGTTGAGCTTGAGGAGGAGCAGGTTTGGCGCAGCCGCATGGAGCAAAAC